>MRWG01000571.1_pt1 | contig 37114 bp, 26 predicted proteins | sample 1013341 | NCBI WGS metagenome assembly MRWG01 (sample SAMN06117577, study PRJNA244670) | biofilm metagenome | biome: Water; feature: Cathode Biofilm; material: Biofilm; isolation source: microbial consortium enriched at the cathode of a solar microbial fuel cell | place: USA: District of Columbia ... | reverse complement strand
GCGACAGCAAGCCGGACGCGCCTGCGCCCCAAACCGCTGCGGCGCCCGCCACTGAGGACATTGCAGTAGCCGGTGATGCGGCCGAACAGCAGACGCCGCCCAGGCAGGAACAGGGTCAGCAACAGACCAAAGCGGATCAGACCACTGACCAAGCAGAGAAATCAGAGAAAGCTGCGGAGCCCGAGTCCGAAACAAGCCTGGAACAGTTACAGGCGGCCCTGAGCGGCAGCAATTTCAAGAGCCACAACGCCCTTGAGCAACTGCACAAGCGTCTCAGCAGTTTTCGCCAGCAACTCGATGAAAGCCAGCAGGAATTGAAGCAACAGGCGGAGACACTGCATGAAAAACTGCAGCAGTTGCTGAACAAGAATCATCAACATCAGGAACAACTGGCTGAGAAGACCCACGGGCTGATCGACAGCCTGAAGCAGGCTCTGGAAGCCGGCCAGTCCCACGAAGCCCTTCCCACCTGGGACAAGATACAGGGCAATATCAGCAACACCAGCGGCAAGATCCGCAGCAAACTGCAGGAAACCAGCAATCCCTTCAAGGCCAAACTCAATGAGCTCCGGGACTGGAAAATTTTCGCCGCTACCGAGAAAAAGCGTGAATTGATCACTCGCATGCAGGCGTTGCTGGAGCAGAAAACAAGCCCCCAGGAAGCGAACAAACGCATTGGCAAGATGCATCGGGAATGGAAGGCCCTGGGTCAGTCCAATGACAACGAAACCCTGTGGAAAGAATTCAAGACGCTTTCGGACAAGGCCTACGAACCCTGCAAGGAATATTTCAAACAGCGCAAACAGTTAATGGCAGAGAATCTCAGGAAACGTCAGGAGATTTGTGCGCAGATGGAAGCCGAGCTGGAGAAGCTGGACCCGGAGGCCATTCATATTGGCGAATTGAACAAACTGCTCACTCGCTGTGAGAAGCAATGGAAACAACATGCCCCGGTAGAGCAGTCAAAGATCAAGTCGATTCAGAAGCGCTACTATGCGCTGGTCAATGAGTTCCGCAAACACCGCAAGAAGTCTATCCGCGAGAATGCCGCCAGCAAACAGGCATTGATCGATCGTGCCGTTGAACTGGGTTCGAGCGAAGACAGCAAGCAGGCCATGAGTGAAGCAAAGGACTTGCAGAAACAATGGCAGTCCATCGGCCCTACTACCTTCAAGGATGACAAGAAACTCTGGACTGATTTTCGTGCTGCCTGTGACAAGATATTTGCCAAACGCGATGCAGCCAGCAAGGAGCGCAAGCAACATCAGCAGCAACAGCGCCAGGAATTACAGCAATTACTGACTGACATGGAAGCCCTTCTAAAAAAACAGGAAGAGGCCTTTCGCGAATCCCGAGCTGAAGCCCATGAACTGGCCAGACAGTTCAACAGCAAACTGGACGGTCAGCAGCGCCGCGCTCACAGCAAACTGATTGATCGATTCAATGACCTCAAGCGTCAGATCGATGCCCGTTTCCGCAGCCTGCCGGACAAGAAGACCCAGGCCATGCGGCAGCAAATCAACAGCGTCAGTGAGGCACTGGAGTCGGTGGAGCAGCAATTATTTGGCAGCGACAAGGACAGCTTTGCCAGCATCGCCAGTTCTCTGGACAGTGAGCTGCAATCTGCCATCGCCGCATTGGAAGACCCGGAATTGCAGGCTCTACTCGAGCAACGCCTGCAATTGATGGAGAAGAGCTTTGAGGAGTTCGCGGCTGCAGCGGAGGCGGCGGAAAAAGACTATCGGGAACTGTGCATAGCAGCCGAGATTCGCGCCGACATGGAAACCCCGGCCGAGGATCAGGCCCGCCGTATGCAAGTGCAACTGGAAAAACTGCAAGAAGATTTTGGCCAGGCCCGTCCCAGTCAAAAAGACAACAGTCGCTTTGCCCTGCAGTCAGAAACCAGGGCCTTGTGCCTGGGGCCATTGCGGAGCGAATTGCGGGAAGCCCTGAACAAGCGTCTCAAGCAAACCATCAGCCGCCTGCGCTGAGGGTGCTCAGGCTGCCCGGCTTTGTGGGTTTGCTCCAGGCCGGTTAAAAACCGGATTGGCATAACTGAGCAACATATGGCGCCGTAATTCCGCCGGCGCCGAATCCAGTCGCTGCAAGAATTTCTGCCGGGTCGACTCTTCCATTCTGTCCATGGCCTCGGCGGCTGCTTCGAAACAGGCCAGCTTGCCGGCATTGCCGTCAAATTCTCCCAGTTTGTGAAGCTCCTGCAAGGCGATATAGTTGACATCACGCAGCACATAATTATTCAAAATCCGGGCATCGATCTGCGCCGCAATCTCTTCTGGCTCGTTGCTGTCCATTGCCAGCTCCTCACCAAAGGCCACATGAACCTGACCCTTGAAACCGATCATGCCGGTAACGATGGAATGAATATCACTCTGGTCAGTTTTCTCGAATTTTCCCGTGGTCTCAATTTGATATAACTCTTCCGCCTTGAGTTGATCGCAAGGGTCGTATTCATAGGAAATACTCACCGGCACGATATGTAACTCTGCCAGCGACTGACCCAGTTCCAGGTCGCGGCGCCCCAGTGCCAGCATTTTCAACAGGGCCGGATCGGTACGGTCATTGCCGTCCTTGGCGCGCCCTTCCCGCTGGGCTATCCACACGTTCTGGCCATGGCCGACGCAGTAGTGAATATATTCAGACAGCAATTTTAGTGACTGCAACAATTCCCTGCCTTTCAGTGAGCGGCGCACGATAAAGCTCTTGTTGAGACGCATCAGGTCAGTCACAAAGGGCTTCTTCAGCAAATTGTCACCGATGGCGATCTGCAAGGTGCTGTGACCGGCGTGATACAGCATGTAATTGACAAAGGCCGGGTCCATGGTGATGTCACGGTGATTACTGATAAACAGGTAGTTGCGTCCGTCCCGCAAATTCTCGATTCCGGAGTTGGTCAGCCGTGTGGTGGTATCGTGAATCATCTTGTCCATATAACCGGCGATGACATCCTGCATGGAGGCCACGTCATGAACATTGGCAACCTGGGCACGCAGTTTGCGATGTGCCGCGCGGCGCATAAAGGCCGGAAAAAGGCCGGTCAGACGCGGATAATAAAAGCGGGCAATGCTGCTGAGGAAGTCCGGGTCATTGAGCAAATTATCCAGAACCGGCCGGATCTCCTCGTCATGATAAGGCCGGATGTCCTTGAATTTATCCAAGTGTGAATTCCCTTAGTAGATTCGTTTCAATGACTTAGCGGGCACAACTTATTCTGTTTATAGGCCCGTGGAAAAGGACGCTAGTTTAGCCTGTTATGGCCTTTTTTAGTAGCAGTGAATCAGGCTGGCGCGGCTTGCCGTCTGTCACAAATACTTCACAGAAAGTTCAAGCCACGGTAATAAATTCCCATTAGGCTGCGCCGACAAATCCCGTAACATGATTCAAAGGTGAGAGCCCATGCCCAAGACCAGCCCCATACGTGTAAGGAGTGTTTGGATCTCGGATGTCCACCTCGGCTTCAAGGGATGCCAGGCCGATAAGCTGCTGGATTTCCTGCACTCTGTTGAAACTGACTACCTCTTCCTCGTTGGTGACATCATCGACTTCTGGAGTATCCGCAAGTCGCCCTACTGGCCCCAGAGCCACACCAATGTGATTCGCTCCATTCTCGGTAAAGCCAAGCACAACACCAAAGTTATTTATGTGCCGGGCAATCATGACGAACAGATGCGTGACTGCGTCGGCCATGTGTTCGGCAACCTGGAAATTCATCAAGATTATGTGCATACCACTGCCGACGGCAAGAAGCTGCTGATCATGCACGGCGATGAATTCGATGTCATCGTCAAGCACAGCCGCTTGTTGGCCAATCTGGGTAGCTGGGCCTATGAGAAACTGCTTAGCCTGAACCATGTGGTAAACCGCTTTCGCAATCTGTTCAATATGTCCTACTGGTCACTGGCCGCCTTTCTTAAACACAAAGTCAAGAATGCGGTGAGCTATATCGGCAGCTTCGAAGAGGCCCTGGCACAGTTTGCCCAGGAACGGGGTGTCGATGGCGTCGTGTGCGGCCACATCCACCATGCCGAAATTCGCGATATCGACGGCGTGCTCTACTGCAACGATGGCGACTGGGTGGAAAGCTGCACCGCCATGTTCGAGCACCCCAACGGTGAACTGGAAATGGTCTACTGGACCGCACAGCAAGACCAACTCGATCTGGCACTTGAAAATCAGCCGCAAGTCGTCAGGGAAACCACAGATCAGGACGAACGCCGGGCTGCCTGACAGCAGAACACTACAAACCCAGCAACTCATACCAGCAGGAGCGGATCGCAGCCATGCGTATTCTGATGATCTCTGATGTCTACTTCCCACGCATCAATGGTGTCTCCACCTCCATCCAGACCTTTCGTACAGAGTTTGAAAAACAGGGCCATGAGGTCACCCTCATTGTTCCTGACTATCCCGCCCATTACCCTGAAGATCCGGCCATTGAGCGCATTCCCTCCAGACGGGTAATCTTCGACCCTGAGGATCGCATGATGAGGCTGGGTAAAATCATGGACCTGGCTGAAAGGCTGGCTGGCGAGAGCTACGACCTGATCCATGTGCACACTCCTTTCGTGGCCCACTACGCCGGCGTAAAGCTGGCGAAGAAACTGGATCTGCCGCTGCTTGTTACCTACCACACCCTGTTCGAAGAGTATCTGTATCACTACATCCCCTTCCTGCCCCGGGGATTGCTGAAAAAAGCGGCCAGACACTTTTCACGCACCCAGTGTAATCAGGCCGACTCGATCATCGCGCCCTCTTCGGTCATCGTCGATCTGCTCAGGCGCTACGGCGTACAACAGGCTATCGAGGTAATCCCCACCGGCATTCACTGCCAGCGTTTCAGGGAGGGCGATGGTGAGCGCTTCCGACAGCAGCACGGTATTGGCAGCGAGCGCAAGCTGTTGCTCAATGTCAGCCGGGTGGCATTCGAGAAAAATATCGGCCTGCTGCTGGAAGTAACACATCGCCTGCGCCAGGACTTTCCGGAAGTATGTTTGTTAATCGCCGGTGAGGGCCCCGCCAAAGATGCCTATATTCAGCAAGCCAAAAAGCTGGGGCTGGAAGAGCATGTGGTGTTTGTCGGCTATCTGGACCGGGATTCAGAATTGCTGGACTGCTATCACAGCGCCGATTACTTCGTCTTCTCTTCCAGAACCGAAACCCAGGGATTGGTGTTACTGGAAGCTATGGCCGCCGGCGTGCCAGTTGTCTCCATCGCCGCCATGGGCACCCGGGATATTCTTCTGGACTGCCCGGCTGCTGTCATAGTCGAGGATGATGTGGCAGAGTTTTCCAGCAGACTCGCTCAGCTGTTTACTGACACAGAACAATTCAATGCGCTGCAATCGGCCTGCCATGACAGCGCTGCCGGCTGGGATTCCACAGTGATGGCCCAGCGCATGCTGCATCACTATCGAGACACTCTCAAGCAAACCACAGACTCGGCGTCTCTCAACCAGGCAGGTCGACAGGCCGGATAAAAAAACACCGGCCCAAAGGCCGGTGTTGAATATCAAAGGGGTGACATCTGTTTTGGAGAGTCCGCAGTACTATAGTGCTCTCCTGTGACCTGGCGGTGACAGATTTGTGGTATTTTTGTGACCTTCCTGTCTGCCGGGGCCAAATCAATCTTGCCGGTCAGCCGGTTTCTATTTCGGCCAGCAGTTTGCTGGTGTAGTTATCCAACTCATCAAGAACCGCCTCCTGCATGGAATCAGCCCGGTCTCTCGCTTCCGACATTTCTTCCCGGTAATGAGCCTGACTTTCCGGGGCAAGTAAGCGGGAGGCCCGAAATTCCTGCCAGCGTTTGTTTTCTTCCTCATTCAGGGTGTGTGGATAATTCCGCGCCCGATAGCGAAACAGCATTTCCTGCAAACGGGAGTCACGAAACGGCAGGTCCAGCCGGCCCAGGTCTTCAGCTTTGGTGCCGCGCACGGTCTGCATCAGGGATTTATCGCTGTCACTGAAGAAGCCGCCGGAATAGATCATGAAATCCGGATCAGAATCAGCTGCCTGTCGGTCTTCCTTAAGCGCCGCCCCGACCCTGGGAACCAGGTCTTTCCGCTGCGCCAGCATTTGCCAGTGCCGGCGACAATCGTCCAGATCGATGCCGTAGGCTGCCGCCTTGTCTTCCTCCAGAACCGACATGGAAACCACTACCGGACAACGGTTGATATGGATGGTCTTGATGGGCAGCCGGCTCTCACCCGCTTCCAGTTCATCACTGGCAGTAAAAATAAGGCGTCTGATTTCATCGGCGGGAAGATCTATCCAGACAGAGGGATCCTGGCGCAAATCATAAACCACCACAGCATTGCTGTTGGTGGGATGCATACACAGGGGCATCACCAGCGCCAGGCGACCGTGAGCCGCGGGGTACATGCCAGAGACATGCAGAAAGGGTTTGCGGGTCTTCAGATCAATCTCGGCCTGAACCCGACGCTTGTTGCGCAGCTGGTAAATATGCTCAAACAGTTTCGGTTGCGCCTGTTTCACCAGCCTGGCCATGGCGATAGTGGCCCGCACATCCGCCAGGGCATCGTGGGCCTGGCCATGTTCAATATCGTTGGCCACGGTCAGCTCTTCCAGCTTGAAAGAAACACTGCCATCGTCCTTGCGCGGCCAGTTGATTCCTTCGGGACGCAGGGCGGCACAGAGCCTGAGCATGTCGATAATGTCCCAGCGGGAATTGCCGTTTTTCCACTCCCGCTCATAGGGGTCATGAAAATTGCGATAAAGTAATTGCCGGGTCATTTCGTCATCGAAGCGAATACTGTTGTAACCGGCCACACAGGTCTGGGGAGTGGCAAATTCATCCAGAATCCGGCCAATGAATTCGGCCTCCGGCACGCCCTGCTCCCGGGCAAGCTGCGGCGTAATACCAGTAATCAGACAAGCGATGGGACCGGGCAGAAAATCATCTGCCGGGCGGCAATACAGGGTCAGGGGCTCGCCAATTTCATTGAGGGCCTCGTCGGTGCGGATACCGGCAAACTGGGAAGCCCGATCACGGCGAGGATCGACGCCAAAGCTCTCGAAATCGTACCAGTAGATGGATGCTGCCACGCTGTACCTCCTGCTCAAAATCAGGGCCCAGTCTACCCTATGGCGGGCGCCGCTTCGAACCAGCCGTCAAATACCCCCGATTCCGCGCCGACACCGGTTTGCGCGGTCGCGCCAATTCCTATAGCAGGCTGATTTGTAGTAGTATTTCCGGAGTTTGGCCTGCGTAGAGATGAGACCAGGCCAAGCCCCGTATTTCGGCTTTAAGGACAATAACAACTATGGATTTTCGCGGCGCTCACATCCTCAGCGTAGAGCAGTTCAATCGTGAGGACGTCGATACCGTCTTCAGCGTTGCCGACAGCATGGAACCCTATGCCCACCGCAAACAGATGACCAAGGTCCTCGACGGCGCCATTCTCGGCAATATGTTTTTCGAGCCCAGCACCCGCACCCGGGTCAGCTTCGGTTGTGCCTTCAATCTGCTCGGCGGCGAAGTGCGGGAGACCACCGACGTCAAGGCCTCTTCCATTTCCAAGGGTGAATCTCTCTATGACACCGCCCGGGTGATCAGTGGCTATAGCGATGTCATTGTCATGCGCCATCCCCATGTAGGTGCGGTGGCGGAATTTGCCAAGGCCAGCCGGGTACCGGTGATCAATGGAGGCGATGGTCCCAATGAACACCCCTCCCAGGCCTTGCTGGATTTGTACACCATTCGCAAGGAGCTGCAGTCCAAACAGGTAGAGATCGACGGCATGCATATTGCCATGGTGGGCGACCTCAAACATGGTCGTACCGTGCACTCCCTGTCCAGGCTACTGAAGCTCTACAGCAAGCTGAAGATCACCCTGATTTCCCCCAAAGAGCTGGCCATGCCGGAAGAAATTGTCAGCGACCTGCGCGCCGCCGGCCACGAGGTTATCGAAACCGAGGACATGGAAAAGGGGCTGCATGACAACGATACGGTATACCTGACCCGTATCCAGGAAGAGCGCTTCACCTCCAAACTGGAAGCCGACATCTACCGTGGTCGCTTCCGCCTCAACCAGGCCATCTATACCCGCAATTGCCAGCCCAATACCGTCATCATGCACCCCCTGCCTCGCGATTCCAGGGCTGATGCCAATGAGCTGGATAATGATCTGAACCAGCACCCCAATCTGGCTATCTTCCGCCAGACTGACAACGGCGTGCTGGTGCGCATGGCCCTGTTCGCCCTGATACTGGATGTGGCAGACAAGGTAGACGAGACCAGCACCGAAGTGGGCTGGTACACTGAAGGACGATTCGACTAGACAGCAACCCGGATACCGGGCTCTAAAACCAGGCATGTAACAGGAAGGTAGCTGATTATGGGATTCAAAGATCTGCTGAAAATGATGATCGAACAGGACGGCTCCGACCTGTTTCTGACCACCGGTGCGCCACCCAGCATGAAGGCACATGGCAAGCTGGTGCCGCTGGTGAACAAGAGGCTGCCCGAAGGCATGGTCAAGAAGATCGCCTACCAGATCATGAATGATGAGCAGATCGCCGAGTTTGAAAAGAGCCCGGAGATGAACTTGGCAGTGGCCGATGACGATATTGGCCGTTTTCGTGTCAATATTTTCCAGCAGCGTGGCGAGCTCGGAATCGTCGCCCGTAATATCAAGACGGAAATCCCCAGCGCCGACTCCCTCGGTCTGCCCAAGGTGCTGACCGAACTGATCATGGAGAAGCGCGGCATCATCCTGTTTGTGGGTGGTACCGGCTCCGGTAAGTCCACTTCCCTGGCGGCATTGATCGATCATCGCAATAAAAACAGCGACGGCCATATCATCACCATCGAAGACCCGGTGGAGTTTATCCACCCCCATCAGGGCTGTATCGTCAATCAGCGGGAAGTGGGTGTGGACACCAACAGCTATGAAGACGCCCTGAAGAATACTCTGCGCCAGGCGCCAGATGTCATTCTCATCGGTGAGATTCGCAGCCAGGAAACCATGGAGCATGCCCTGGCCTTTGCCGAAACCGGCCACCTCTGTCTGTCCACCCTGCACGCCAATAACGCTAACCAGGCCCTGGACCGCATCATTAACTTTTTCCCGGACGAGCGGCACAAGCAATTGTTCCTGGATCTGTCCCTGAACCTGGTGGCCTTCGTGTCCCAGCGCCTGATCCCCACCGTGGATGGCAAGCGCTGCGCCGCCATCGAGATTCTTATCGGCACGCCCCGGGTCTGTGACCTGATCAAACAGGGCAAGGTGATGGAGCTGAAGGAAGTCATGGAAAAATCCGAGCAACAAGGCATGAAGACTTTCGATGCGGCACTGTTCGATCTCTACAAGCAGGGCAAGATCAGCTATGAAGAAGCACTCAAGAATGCCGACTCCAAAAACAACCTGCGTCTGCGTATCCAGCTGTCTGAAGGCAAGCAGGGTGAAGACGATGAGGACCTGGATGAAGAGGAAGAGAACGGCGGCCTGAGCCTGGTAGGCAAGGATGACAATTCACCGGGTGTCTTCTGATTACCCACTGTGCTGGATACTGACTCCTATCTGAAACTCGATGCTCTGGCCCAGGCCGAAGGCCTGCGACGTGGTGATTTCAGCGCCGCTGAATTGGTCCAGACTGCTATCGAGCGGGCCCGGCAGCTCAACCCCGGCCTCAATGCCATTATTGCCGAGCGTTTCCAGCAGGCTGCAGCAGAAGCCGCTGCCATAAACACCGACAGGGATTTTCTGGCACGCTCGCCTCTGGCTGGCATTCCCTTTCTTATCAAAGACCTGTCGGCCCTGGCTGGCCTGCCCCATGGCTATGGCAGCAAGCTGTTCCAGGGCCATATTGCCGACAGTGACGGTGCCATCGTACAGCGCTTCGCGGAAGCCGGCCTGATACTGCTGGGCAAGACCAATACCCCGGAATTCGGCCTGACATTGAGCACCGAACCGGCCAGCCAGGGGGCCAGCCGCAACCCCTGGAATCCTGACTATTCCACCGGTGGTTCCAGCGGCGGTGCGGCGGCAGCGGTGGCGGCTGGTATCGTCGCCGCGGCCCATGCCAGTGACGGTGGTGGTTCGATTCGGATTCCCGCTTCCTGCTGCGGCCTGTTCGGCCTCAAACCCAGCCGCGGTCTGACGCCGGCGTCCATGAAACTGGGGGAATGCTGGAGCGGCATGAGCGTGGGCCATGTTGTCAGCCGCAGTGTGCGTGATTCGGCGGCTTTTCTGGACCTGCTGGCAGTGCAGACCGCAAGCCTGTTTCCCCGCCCCGCCACGCCCGACTCCTTTCTCGAAGCCAGCGCAGAACCAGCAGAGACACTGCGCATTGCCGTGCAAAGCAGTCATCCTTTTGGGCTGGCTATGCACCCGGATTGCCAGCAGGCAGTGATGGCCAGCGCCCGCCTGTGTGAAGAACTGGGCCATCAGGTAGAAGAGTGCCAATTGCCAGTGGACTTCAAGGCGGCGGCGGGAGCCATGAACCAGTTAATCTGCCTGCATACCTGGCAAGCAGTTCATGGGCGTCTCAAGGACCTGGATCAGACCCTGGCCAGCGCCGATATGGAGTCATCCACGCGGCTGATGGCGGAGTTGGGCAGCAAGGTCAGTGCTGAAGACTATATCGAGGCCCTGGATACCCTGCAGCAGGTGGCTGCCGCACTGGGCCGCTTCCATCAGAACTATGATGTGATTCTGTCGCCGGTACTCAACATGCCGGTTGCCCGCCTTGGCTGGCTGGACATGAACAGCGCCGACCTCAATGAATACGGTCAGCGCTACCGGCACTATTCCGGCTATACGGCCCTCTACAATGGCACTGGCCAACCCGCCATGTCTGTACCGCTGCACCGTGACAGCGCCGGGCTGCCCTTGGGTTGCCAGTTCGCCGCCGCCTGGGGCCAGGATGCCTTGCTGCTGCGTCTGGCCAGGCAACTGGAACAGGCCCGCCCCTGGCCGCTGCTGGCCCCTTGAGAAAAAGCTGGCCTGGGGCGACACTATGGCTTCAGGTCATGTCAGCTTGGCAAGGCCGTGAATCGTACTTCCCCATTAAATTCATATAATTACAACAATTTATTAATGGAGTTCCCAGCATGAGATCAGCCCTCGCAAGTCTGGCAATCACTGTTTTGAGCAGCAATCTGATGGCCCAGGATGGCGCAATTCCGCGCACCGAATGGGGGGTTCCTGATTTTCAGGGCTATTGGCGCAACAACACGGTAATGCCCTTCCAGCGAGCCCGGGAACTGGGTACCCAGCAAGCCTATAGCCCCGAGGAAGCCCGCCGCCTGGAACAGGCAGCCCAGCAGCGGGTGGAGCAGGACAACGAGCCCCTGGACCCCAACCGCCCCGCGCCGGCCGCTGAGGCCTTGCCACCGGTTGGCAATTACGACCTGTTCTGGACTGACCGCGGCATGTTTCTGCCTACCATCGACGGTGAATACCGGACCTCCGCTATTATCGACCCGCCCAATGGCCGCATTCCCGAACGTGTGGAGGGCTTCGAGCCCAGCTTCAACCGCAGCAATGAAGGCCCCGAGGGACGCAGCCTCGGCGAGCGCTGCCTGTTGTCATTCGGCAACTCCTCCGGACCGGTAATGACCCCGGTGATGTATAACAGTCACTTTCAGATCAACCAGTCACCCGGCTATGTGGTGATCACGGTAGAGATGATTCACGATGCGCGCATCATCCCCATCAGCGATGGACGTGACGAATTGCGCTCCAGTGCCCAGCAGAAATGGATGGGGGATTCCATCGGCCGCTGGGAAGGTGACAGCCTGATCGTGGAGACCAAAAACTTCAATCCCTGGCAGACCTATCAGGGTGCCGACACCGATAACCTGACGGTGATCGAGACTTTCCGCTTTGAAGGCCCGGACAAGCTGATCTATGGCTTCACTGTGGATGATCCCACGGTCTATTCCGCCCAGTGGAGTGGCGAGATGCCCATCACCCGCATGGACGAGCCGGTGTTTGAATATGCCTGTCATGAGGGCAATTACGGCATCATTGGTATTCTGGCCGGTGCCCGCCGCCTGGAGGTGATGGAAGAGATGGGGATTGAGCGGGAGATTGAGCAGTAGGAAATTCAATGGCCATGCCTGGCTAAAGACTTGACGTAATTGGGCCTGTGTTCATTCTTTGAGTTGTGGGGGATGGGCAACAGGCCAACCCCCACCGCGTGGGGCCCCTACCTGTTACCCAGCCATCGCCACACATTGGGCAGCGTGGATTCTGGTTATTCAGCTCTATACTGGGAAATTGCGTGCAACTGGCTGTGTTCATTCTTTGAGTTGAGGCGAATGGGCAACAGGCCAACCTCCACTGCGTGGGGCCCCCACCTGTTACCCAAGCATCGCCACACATTGGGCAGCGTGGATTCTGCTTGTTCGGCTCCATCCTGGGATATTGCATGTAACTGACTGTGCCCATTCTGTGAGCTGTGGGGGATGGGTAACGGGTCAACCCCCACTGCGTGGGGCCCCTACCCGTTACCCAACCATCGCCACACATTGGGCAATGGGGTTTCAATGAGTTTGATTTCCTCCACTTTCAAATTGCGTTTGATGACATCTGAATCTCTAACAAAAAAGAGAGGCCGAAGCCTCTCTTTTCGTTTTTGCATACTACCAGGCGAGCTTGCCGCCGGCGACTGCAAACCTAGAACGTGTAACGCAGTCCCAGACCGTAGGTCGTGCCGTATTCATCGTACTGGGACAGACGGCTGGAGTTACCGAAGTAGTAGAACTCGGGCTCGTCGTTCAGGTTGATGGCTTCGGCTGTTACCGTCAGGTTGTCGTTAACAGTGTAACGGGCCGTCAGGTCGATTTGCATGAAGTCGTCGGTATAGCGATCCGTCAGGGCATCATCACCCACTTCATCCAGGAACTTGCTGCGGTAGTTGCCAGCCAGTCGAATATCCCAGGCATCGCGGTTATAGCCTACTGAAAGGTTTCCGGTGTGCTTGGCCTGCTTGAAGAAGGGAATAGTGCGCTGACCGCTGACTGAGTCAGCTGGCAGGTCTGTTTCACCATCAGACAGGGTGTAATTGGCAACAAACAGGAAGCCGTTTTCCCAGGCAGTCTGGAAAGAGAATTCCATGCCGCGAATGTCTGCATTGTCGGTATTGATGAAAGTACCGGCGATATCATAAAGCTGACCGCGGAAAGCCACATCGGTGGACTCCACTTCCACGATGGCATCATCGATCTGCTTGTAGAACAGACCGGCACCGATGAAGGTCAGGTCACTCATGTAGTACTCATAAGTCAGGTCGAAGTTCCAGGCCGTTGTTGGCTCCAGATTCGGGTTACCGCCTTCGATCTCATTGTCTTCAGTATTAACAATGGCACCGGCATTGGATTCCTGGAAGCCTGGACGTACCAGGGAGCGGAACACACCAGCGCGCACGATCTGATCGGCAACAACTTCATACTTCAGGTTTACTGAAGGAGCCACGAAACCATAGTCGTTTTCAAAGCGGGTGAAACCGGCGAAGCCGTCGTCGAATGCCTTGCCCCTGTAGGTCGTGTCGGTGTCTTCATAGCGCACACCGTAAACCCAGGTCGCATTACCGGTGGTGGTGGTAGCCATCACATAACCGGCCAGCACATCTTCTTCTGTCACCCAGTCAGCTGGAATGGACTCTTCGTCTTCATCGCCGCTAAGCTCAAAAGCAGCACCGGCGCTTGGGCAGGTAGTGCCATCGGTCAGGGCTGTGGTGCCGCTGCCGAGATTACCAATAAAACCTTTGACCTGATCAAAGGTCGGTGTCGGACCTGTAATGGTGTTAAAGAAAGGCGGCGCTGTGGTGTAGTTGACACTGCTGAGCAGAATATCGCCGGTTGGCTCGTAGGCACAGAAGTTCAATTCATTGAGCTTCTCGCGCTGTCGGATCTTCAGGCCATATTGCAGCTGAGTGTTGTTGTTCAGATCGAAAGTCACATCAATCTTGGCACCAATATCTTCATCGGTGTTGAGAGTGAATTCACGCTCGAAGGCATCCAGAGCGAAGATGGACGGATCATAGAAATCGCTGGCAAAAGACACGGCGGGCTTGTTGGCGTCGCTGTTGTCATAGACCACCGGCGCATCAACGGTTTCGCTGCGAAAAATTACCGCCTGACGATCGCGGTCATCCTGCTCGGCTTCGGAGGTAAAAAATTCCACATCCATGCGGTTGCGGTCATTGAGCTGCAAGCTGGCACCAAGGCGCAGGGAAGTGATTTCACGAATCTCGGTGCGGTTACGGCCTTCACTATCCACCTTGCTGTCAGCATAGCTGAAGGTAGAGCCGTTGATTACTGGCTCGTTATCTTCCAGGCCGTCACGGGTTTCCCATTTGGCACGCCATTCCTTGTCGGAATACTCATTGCGGAAAATATGCGCGAAATAGCTGTTACCGGAGTCGCTGCGATAGTCCAGTGCCAGCACTGCCCCCTGACGCTCACGGGTCAGGTCATAGAAGCGGGTTTCGTAATCGTCATTGGGAGCCACGTCGCCCCAGCCACCGACTTCGTTGTTGTGGGCAACAATTCGGCGCTCCTGATCGCTCAGTACCAGCGCCGCTGCGAATTCACCGCCACTGACATCCCAGCGGTTGGTAAAGGTAGCGGACAGCTTGGGGTTGCTGGCGTCACTGGTCAATTCGTTGTAAGAGGTTTCGGCCTTGAGGCGAACGAACATCTCGTCATAGGAGAAACCGGTAATGGTTTCCAGGTCGACGGCACCACCGATGGTGTCGGCATCGAGATTCGGGGTCAGAGTCTTGTAGACAGTCATGCTGTCCAGCAGATCTGAAGGCACGCCATCAAGAATAATACCGCGACGATCTTCCGGGGCAGCGGTGCTGACGCCGTTGATGGTCATGGCATTGAGGTCGGTATTCATACCGCGAACAGAGACATATCGTCCTTCACCCTGGTCGTTCTCAACCATGATGCCGGAGATGCGGCGCAATGATTCGGCCACGTTGATGTCGGCGAATGTACCCAGAGCATCGGAATCGATAACTCCAACCACCTTGTCGGAATTGCGTTGCTTCTGGATTGCAGACTGCAAACTGGCGCGACTACCGACGACAGTGATTTCCTCAACACTTTCCTGTGCCAGCATCTGCCCTGACAGGGCCATGCCGATCGCGAGAGAAAGAGTTTTCTTTGTGAACTGTGTTTTCATTAATTGCTTCCCTTGGATAGTATAGTGCGCGCTTACCCTACCCAAGGTCTGTTACACGGGCGTGACAGATCCGCTACCGGAATATGACAATGATGCAACAGGCGCCAGATGACCTTTTTATTTGTCAACTTTGTGACAAAGCGGTGACAGCGCAGATCGAGGGGACGACCTGGCTGCCACTTCAGCAGCGGGGAAGCTTGCTGCTAGTTCAGACCCAGAGCACTGGCGATTCGCGCCCAGGGGATATATTTGAAGTTCTGGGCTTCACTGGGCAAGGTATTAAATCCATCCTGAACCACCAGCATGCCCTGCCCGTAGTCCGGGCCAAGATTGGCGCTGCTGACGTCCAGACCATCAGTTTCACCGGAGCCATCAATGCTGCCGTCCTCAAGATCGGCGACCACAAAACTGCCGCGATACTGGTGCGGCGGCAGGCGATCATAGACGGCATAACTGTAATTGCCCTGACTGGACACCACCAGGTAGCCGGCATTGCCATCCAGATAGAGGCTCATACCTTCGACATCGGCATAGAGAATGGTACCGTCGATATCCACAAGGGTAGTCAGCTCAGTGGAGGTAGTGCGACTGGCGGCGACGGTGCGCACGCCCTCCGCTTCCACGCCCAGAAACAAGCGCTCGTTGGCATCATCGGCCACACAACCCTCGGGCTGACTGGGCACGGCAAATTCGCGCCACAACTCGGCAGCAACCGTCGGCAGGCCAGAGCCGGAATCATCCACAGTCAGGCCCCAGTGCTGATAGCTGCCATCGGTATCGTTGACAAATACCTGCATGCCGTCGGCGTTCTTGAACATACACAGGCCATAGGGTTCTGCCAGGCCGGTGTCGATTTCATTATCGGCAAGCCAGGTGAGATGGCCCTGCCGGTCCACCAGGAACAGGCTGATGGTGTTATGACTGCGGTTACTGGCGGCGGCCAGGGCCGAGTAACGGGCATTGTCATCGAAGTAACGCAGGTCCACATTATTGGTCAGGCCGGCGGCTATCCGCTGCAGACGCTTGCCATCCAGATCGTAGACTTCAATACCGAAATCCTTGTCGGTGCCGATTACCCGGCTGGCTGCAGGAATAGTCTCGTGCACCCAGATCACCGGGTCATCTGCGGCATCGCCTTCACTACCGACCGGGTCAGTTTCAGCCAAAGGAAAAACAATGGCGGCATCCGGAGGTGGCGGTGCCACAAACTCCATTTCACAGGCCAATAATAAAAAAGACAGGCAAACAAGACCGACAATCCTGCTGGCAAACATTACAACTCCTTCGACAATACTCAGAAAACAACGCAGCCTAACGCAGACATATTGCGTTTATATGACTGTGGCTGCGAAGCGGCACAGTGTCATTGACACCAGTTGCCAGCTTTGACGAAAGTCGATGGGCTTAGGTTTGCAGAGTCGCAAAAGTGCGGAGAAAAAATTCAGTCCCGCAGAGCGCCGTGTCGCACGGCCGTCACTTCGGCCATGATGGCGATGGCAATTTCCGCTGGGGTCTTGCTGTCTATCTGGAAACCGAAAGACGGAGGCTTGGAAATACTGAATCGCTGAGAGACTTGTCAGTCGCGAAGAGCGCCGTGTCGCACAGCCGTCACTTCGGCCATGATGGCGATGGCTATTTCCGCCGGGGTCTTGCTGTCTATCTGAAAACCAATGGGGGCATGGAGGATATCGATCTCATCCTTGCTCAGGCCCAGTTCCGGCAGGCGCTCACGGCGGGCCGCCGAGGTACGCTCGGAACCCATGGCGCCCACATAGAAGGCATCGGTCTTGAGGGCTTCCATCAAGGCCATGTCATCCACCCGCGGATCATGGGCCAGAGCAATGATGCCGCTGTAGGGATTGCTGAAGCGCTCGCGGACAATATCATCGGGCAGCCGCGAGCTGGTTTCCACGCCCGCTACATGCCAGTTATCCAGATAGCGCGGCCTTGGATCACAGAGGGTCACATCGTACTCCAGAGCCAGAGCCATCTCAGCCACATATTTGGCCACGTCCCCCGCCCCCAACAGTAACAGGCGATACATGGGACTCAAGCTGTGGCTCATGACCCCTTCTTCTATGATCACTGCCTCGTCGCTGGACTCATCACGGGCGCTGATGGCGCCAGTTTCCAGATCGACGATGCGACTCACCAGGGTATGGTTTTCCAGATCGCTGCGCAGCCGGGTGAAAACAGTGTGATTGGCCTCGTTGGGCTCTATATATTCCAGCAGCACATGCAACTGCCCGCCGCAGGGCAGACGCAGGCGCGCCTGCTCTGCTTCGGTCATGCCGTATTTGACCTTGAAGGGCTTGCCGCCCTCCTCGTCAAACTGGGCCTTGAGACTGCCATCTCTGAGCTGCTCGAGAAAATCTTCCTCGATGCAGCCGCCGGAGATGGAACCCACCAGTTCACCATCCAGGGTACAGGCCATCATAGCCCCCACCGGCCGCGGCGATGAGCCCCAGGTCTTGAGGATGGTACACAGCCAGACCGGCTTGTCGGCGGTCAGCCATTGCTGCACATGGGTGATAATCTGTTGCTGGCTACTGAGCATGGAGAGTTCTGATTCCGGGCATTGATTCGAGGCCTAGACGGCGCGCTCCTTCCATTTGCCACGCATGAAAAAAGCGACGCCTACTATACCAGTGAGCATATCGGAAACAAACACCGCCCAGAACACACCCACCGGGCCAATCTCCAGCGTCAGGGCCAGAAAATAGGCCAGCGGCACCTGCACAATCCAGAAGCAGAAGACATTGATCCAGGTGGGGGTCATGGTATCCCCGGCGCCATTGAAGGCCTGGATAATGGCCATACCGAAGCCCCAGAACACATAGCCATAGGCAAAGATGCGCATACACTGCACGGCATAGGCCAGAGCCTCGGGCTCGCTGGTAAAAAACTCGGCGATGGACTGGGTAAACAGCAACATGGCCACCGCCGCCAGCCCCATGTACAGGGCATTGTAACGGGCAATATGCCAGACCGTGGTCTCGGCCCGCTCCGGCAGGCCTGCCCCCAGGTTCTGCCCCACCAGGGTGGCGGCGGCATTACTCAGGCCCCAGGCCGGCAGCAGGGTAAACATGACAATGCGCACGGCAATGGTATAACCCGCCACCGCCGCACTGCCAAAACCTGACACGATCTGCATCAGAAACACCCAACTGGCAGTGGCCACCAGGAACTGGGCAATACCCCCGGCAGAAATACGCACCAAGGCCCAGATCAACGCCAGTTTTACCCCCATGTCCTGCAGGTGCAGACGAATTCGACCACCGCCGCCGCAGAGGTAATAGAGCCCGTAGAGCACGCCCACGCTGCGACCAATATTGGTGGCCACCGCCGCACCAGTGACTCCCATCTCCGGGAACGGCCCATAGCCGTAGATCAGACAGGGATCCAGAATGATGTTCAGGCCATTGGCCAGCATCAGTGCCCGCATGGCCAGGTTCGCATCGCCGGCACCACGAAAGATGGCGTTAATCAAAAACAGAAAAACAATGCTGAAAGAACCGCCGAACATGATGCGGGTATAGGTCTCACCAGTGGCTACCACTGCCTCGTCGGCGCCCATCAGCAGCAGAATATTGCGCCCAAAGAAGATGCCGATCAGGCCCACGGTGATGGAAACAAAGACCCCGATCCACAACGCCTGCCCCGCCGCCAGGGAGGCCGCTTCGCGATTCTTCTCACCGATGCGCCGCGCTACCATGGCGGTAGTGCCCATGCTTAAACCAATGGCCACGGCATAGAGCAGGGTGATCATGGCCTCGGTGAGTCCGACAGTGGCCACCGCCTCGGTGCCGAGCCCGGCCACGAAGAAAATGTCCACAATGGCAAACACCGATTCCATGGCCATTTCCAGAATCATGGGAATGGCCAGCAGCATCGTCACCCGGGCAATGGAACCCTCGGTGTAATTCAGCTCGGTGTCACCATTGAGAGCCTCTTTGAAGAGCGTCCAGGCGCGGCTGATCTTGCTGCCTTCGTTTGCGGCAGCGTTTTTTGTATTAGTTGTATTTGTTGTCATGTCAATTACCAGGGTAAAACAAAGCACGCACAACGCCGCAGCGTTGCAATTATCTGGTGTTCAATGACGGCCTGAGCTGACTGGTCAGGTAACAGTTTTCGGGCGGGCTAGAAGGCTGATCAATACAGGGAATGAGGAACCGGCCGGACATGGCCTGCTGATTATTCCAATACAACCGACTGACAAGAATGCGCGATAACCGCTGGGCTCAGACTGTCGCTGAAAATCCGGTTAGTAGCTTCATTGGCTAGTCCTCTTGAGACTGGAAAGGTGTGCCGGCGCATTATAGTCCCAATTACCGGGGCAATACCAACCCTTGTGCCAACAGCGGCCTGCTGCAACGGCCAGAATTGCCTCTGCCTGGTATAGCAAGCGTTTATTGGTCCACGCGTCTGCGCTGCTGCAATTCACGGCTGCGCACCCGAATCCAGGCATCCCCCAGCACCCTTTCGGCCTGCTGCGCCGCCGCCGACCTGTCGGTCATGCGAATGATTTGCTCAACATTGCGGTTGCTCGTATTGGAGCCTTCACTGATCGCCGCATCGGTCTGTTGCAGCAGATAGTCAGCCAGCCCCTGATTGATGTCGGCCTCGGCCAGACGCGCTGCCAGTGCGGCCTGGTTTGCGGTGATGGTGGGTAGCGTACGCTGGCTTCGACTGAGGCTGCGCACGGGCTGGAGAGATTCATAAGTGCTGGTGTAAATGCTGCTATAGGTGCCATTGCGGCGGGATGCAGAATAGTCCGCCTGCCGGGAAGGTTCGCAATCCAGCAACTCGTTTTCTTCCTGACGGCGGCTGCAATCCCGCAGCCATAGCTGGGAACGTTCGGCATCCTGCATTTGTTGCAGGGTGCTTTGTACCACCTCGACATCGGACAGATTGATCAGGGGAGTAACTGGACTGGTATCCGTCGGCCTTGCTTCGGAGACTCGATTGTCAGCCACTGGCGCGGCCTCTTCTGTCCGGGGCTCCGCCAGCTCCGGACTGTCCACTTCTACTACTTCAACGACCTCTACATCCTCTGCATCCTCTACTTCCTCTGGCGTTTCAGCCAATTGTGGCGGGCTGTCTTCGTCAAGCGGTGTCGCCGCATCAAGGGGCGTTGTTTCAGGCGCTGGCACAACTTCTGCGGGCGGCGGCAGATTGAGGGCATTCAGAGGATTGTCTGGCAATAGATTGATACGCACAAACTGCGGGGCCGCTTCACTACCGGGCTGCGGCGGGGCTTGATCGCGCAGCAACAATAGCGCCAACAGGCCGTGCAAGCCCAGGCTCAGCAATATCGCCAACTGCATCAGTCGGCCTTCGCGCTGTTTGTCCAGGGCTGTAGGCGTTGCCGGTTTGTCGAACTCCGCTTCCTGCCAGTTGTCCCATTGCATTATTTTTGTGTCGCGATAGCTTCCGTGGCTTGCAAACCTTGTAAAAAACCATTGCAGAAAAAGTCTGTCCCCATGCATAGGACTGCACAAAGCAGCAAGGGTTCCTCAGGTTATTGTGGATTCAGGCTATCGATTCAGACCATCAATTCAGAAGCAAGCCTGGAGCCAGGACTTCTGACTCCAGATCCAGCAAATAGCGCTTGGTTTCAAGCCCGCCGCCAAAGCCGGTGAGCTTGCCGCTGGCCCCGATTACCCGGTGGCAGGGAATGATCACGGGAATGGGATTCAAACCATTGGCCGCCCCTACTGCCCGTGATGCCTTCGGCTTGCCGATATGCCTGGCCAGCTGGCCATAACTCCAGGTTTCCCCAAAGGGAATTTCCTGCAAGGCGCCCCAGACCCGCTGTTGGAAATCAGTCCCTTGAGGCGCCAGGGGCAAGTCAAACTGCTGACGCTGGCCCGCGAAGTATTGCTCCAGCTGCTGCCGCACGTCTGCGAACGGTGCCGGATCCTGCTTCCAGTCAGACTCATGGCGACGCGCCATGGAGCCAGTGGGAAAGCCCAACAGCGTCAGCTTCTCACCGTCACCGGCCAGCAACAGCTTGCCGATGGGGGTTTCCATATACTGGTAGTAATGCATCAGATCACCTCCGCTGATCACTGGATCAGTCAACTGCTCAATTATTCAGACTGGCATAGTGGCGCCACAGCAGAATCACCGCGTAGGCGCGCCAGGGTTGCCAGGCATCGGCCCGGGCCAGCAATTGTTTTGGGCTCAGGGTCTGGCCGGGTTCGGTCGCGGCGCGGCGCAAAATCAGGTCCGAATGGGGAAAGGCATTGGGATCATCCAGGGCGCGCATGGCGATGTACTGGGCGGTCCACTCGCCAATGCCCTTGATTCGGCAGATACGTTCCACAAATTCTGCGCTGTCGACACTGCAATCCATCACCAGATCCCCTGCCGCCACCTCCCCGGCCAGAGCCTGAATGGCGGCAATGCGACTGCCCACAATGCCCAGATTATCCAGATCGGCACTGGCCAGTTGCCCGGCCTCCGGAAACACATAGTCCAGGCCCTCAGGTTTGTGGTCGGCGGCGTAGTGTGATCCATGCCGCGCCACCACCCGGGCCACCAGGGTCGAAGCGGCCTTCACTGACACCTGCTGCCCCAGAATGGCCCGCACTGCCACTTCAAAGCCACTCCAGCAACCGGGCACCCGGAGACCGGGATTGGCTTTAACAACAGCAGATAACAACTTGTCTTTACTAAACTTTTTATCGATTTTGTCACTGTCGGCCCGGAGATCAAATAGCGAACGAATGCGATCCACAATATGAGTAAGCTGGCGCGATTGGGGCGCCACGATCAGCACGTTCACGGCATTGTCCTGCTCGCCGAAGCGCACTTCGAAGTGTCCTTGCCCGCCGTCCAGGGAAAACGTGCGCCCATAGCTGTTTTCAGTCACCACCTCCACCCCGGGGATGGCCCGGTAGGCCAGAAAGGCCAGCATGGACTGCCAGTCAAAGGGGGGCCGGTAACTCAGCTTCAGTTGCAGGCTGGCCTGGCGGCGAGCCCGCCGCCGGCCCTGCTTGTCGCGAAGCTGTCTGGGGGAGCGGCCATAGGTCTTTACAAAAACCGCATGGAAACGGCGCACACTGCCGAAACCGGCGGCGAAACAGACCTCCGACAAAGGCATGCTGGTTTCATCAATCAGTTGCTTGGCGAAATGCAGACGCCGGGTCTGGGCCACCTCCACCGGCGAGGCGCCGAGATGGGACTGGAACAGCCGCGCCAGTTGCCGGGGGCCAATCCCCAGTTGCATCGCCAGCTCCTCCACCGACTCAGTATCGAGAAAGCCGCGATCAATGAGCTGCAGGGCCCGGGATACCTTCCAGGAAGAACCGCTCCAGGCCGGTGTACCGGGGGATGATTCCGGCCGACAGCGCAGGCAGGGGCGAAACCCGGCGGCGGCAGCAGCGGCGGCAGAACGGTAAAGCTGCACATTCTCCTTGCGCGGAATACGCACCGGACAGACTGGCCGGCAATAGATACCGGTGGTCAGCACCCCCACAAAGAAACGCCCGTCAAAGCGCGCATCACGGCTCTGACGGGCGGCTTCAAAATCGTCCGGGTTGAACAGATTGTGTTCGGCTTGTGCTGATATAGAGGCTGACATGGTGGCAGACACGCTTTACTGAAAAACTGCCTGCCATCATACGCCTTCCCCGACCAGAAAACTGGCCGTTTTCGGACCTTATCTCCGAATTCCACGACGCATCCTCAAAGTCATAGGTTGGCAAAGCAAGCGACGAATGCTGGACTGCTTACTCTCCGCCCTGGCGTACACAATGCCGCACTTGACTATAATTATATTGTAGTTACACTGTAAGTCATGGCTCATCTTGCATTCGAATGGGACCCCGAAAAAGAGGCATCGAATATTGCGAAGCATGGAGTTTCTTTCTCTGAAGCCCAAACAGCCTTCACTGACGAATTTGCCCGCCTTATCCCCGATCCCGATCATTCCGCTGATGAAGACCGGTTCATCCTCCTCGGAACCAGCATAAGCTCACGGCTCCTGGTCGTCTGCCATTGCATCCGTTCTGGAGACACAATTCGCATAATTTCTGCTCGCAAGGCTCAGAAGCAGGAAAGAACGTCTTATGAGGGTTTTAGAAATGCGTAAGAGTTATGACTTTTCCGAATCTGTTAAAAATCCTTATGCCAAGAAGCTTAAGAAACAAATAACTATTCGGCTCGATGAGGACACTATTGATTACTTCAAAGAGCTCGCTGAAGCAAAAGGAATTCCATATCAGAGTCTGATCAATTTATATCTGAGGGATTGTGCACAATCTCAGCGCGATCTGAAAATACAGTGGAACTGACTTATAACGATCATATCGAAAAAGGTCGCAGCCAAAACTGCGACCTTTAACAATAGCCGTTATTTAGCGGCTACTTCCAGCCTTTCAGCGAGCCAGAGTTTTATGATGGATTGCCTGGCAACCCCCAAGCGTGCTGCTTCCTGGCCGAGCGAGTCGATCACCCAGATTGAAAAATCGGCATTAACTTGCCTCTACTGCTGGTTTGGTTTTCTGATTCTGAACAATTTATAGAGCCTACCCCTCGGCAGTACGCTGTTTCACTCCACACAACCTACAGACAAGGGGATTTCGATAGAAGACAAGCAAGCTACTCCTGCAATTTCATCACTATCAGGGCATTGCCGGGCAGTTGCCCGAACGTGGCATAGCCGCTATTGAAGATCAGGTAGTCGCCGCTGATGACAGGGCCAGTGGCATCGATGGCACCGCCGGCAGCCGGCACGCCGTTGAGGCTGTCAAACTCGCGGCGGGTATTCATTTCCCAGACCAACTCGCCTGTGGCGCGGTCGTGGGCAAACAGATAGCCATTGAGGGCGCCAGTGATGATCAGATCATTGCTGGCCGAGGGCGGCGACGAATAGGCATTGCTGCAACTGAAATTGCCCTGCTCGCAGCGCGCCGGTGCCGGCGCATACCACAGGGACTCCCCGGTTTTCATGTCCAGGGCGTGCAGGCCCGGTTGAGGCTCACTGCTGCCGCCGGGAATGCGGTCTGACACTGGCACATACACCACGTCTCCCACATAGGTCATGCCCCAGTGGACACCGCCCAGGGGGCTGCCACGACCAACATTCGTGACCCACAGACGCTCGCCGCTGGCCGGATCAATACCATAGACCATGGCACCCTTGGTGCCCGCCACCAGAATATCCTGGCCGTTGCTGAGGGTGGTGGTGAGCACCGGGGCACCGATATCCACATCCGGGCCCGGATCGGGACAATTGGGGTGTTCACCGCGACCACTGCAACCCATGGTGAAGGCGTCGTCGGCGGTGGTCTGGTAGACCAGGTCCATGGCGCCACTGTCCATATCGAAGCCTATCACCGAGTCGCTGGTATCACTGGTGGGACGGCTGTAGTTCTGGCCTGTGCCCACATAAACACGGTTATGTTCGGGATTGATGGTGGCGGAAGACCAGATGGGTGCTCCGGAAGGTGCCAGCACCGGATTACCGACGCTATTGGTCCCCACCTGCTCCGGCTCCTTCATGATATAGGTGTGCCAGAGCTTCTCACCAGTGGCCAGATCCAGAGCCGCCACATTGCCGCGGAAGGTACAGCAGACATGCTGGGGATTGCCCGCACCGGCCACTTCCATGGAGGACACCGGTACAAAGACCTTGTTGTTATACACTGCCGGCGCGCCGGTGCTCACGGCCCAGGGGTTGTCGTCCACATCGGCATGCCAGCGCTTGTTGCCGGTCAGGGCATCCAGGGCATAGACCCTATTGGTGAGATCCGCCACGATCAACAGCGGCGCACCACCCAGCTCCACCAGCGACATGGCGGCCCGAACCTCACCGATGGCGGCGTAATCCCAGTACTGACAGCCTGTGGCCACATCCAGGGCCCGCACCATGCCGGAAGGCGCACCGTAAAACATGACGCCATCGATCACCGTGACATTGCCACGGGCACTGCTGGCGGCTTCCACCCCCATGGTCCAGGCCACTTCCAGTGAATCGATATTGGCCGCCGTGATATGACTGCCACTGGCATCCTGATAGCGCTGGCCGGACAGGTCTGTGCCCCAGCCATTCCAGTTGCCCGCTGCGGTCAGATCGAGACTGCTCAGCGGCGCGGCGCAGGCGCTGTAGCTCTCTACCCGGTCACGGTTGTAATTGGTATTGGTGAGGTGTTCGGCCAGGGCAATGCGCTGCTCCTGGCTCAGATTGGCAGCCTGGGTCTGCATGATGCCGGCGGTCATGGCATGGAATATGGCGTTGGCGTTGTAGTCCCCCAGCGCAGCGCGGCTCGGCGCCCGATCCACCGGATCGTCATGACAGGCGGCGCAATATTGCTCATATAAAGCCTCGCCGTCCTGGGCCAGGGCGGCTGTGGCAAGGAAAATGCTCATGACAACGGCCAGCAAGCCGAGCCCGGAAAAAATCTGCTTCATGATGGATTCCTGGAATCTGATCTACTGCTTTTCTACTACTTTTTATTCGCGTCAGGGTGACGGGAATACCAGCGCAGCGTATCGGCCTGCATCCGGCCCGCCATGGCCTTCCCTGTCATGACAAGCCCGGCCACTATACCCCGATTGGCGCGCCCAAATAAGAGGCATGCGATGAACCGAAGGTTGCGGTATAGTAGCCGCCACTTGCCCCGGCAGCGCTGCTGACGGCGGCTCGCTCCCACTTAAAGCAGTTTCTCAAGAGTTAGAAGAATTCCAATGGCAGACAAGGACTTAAGAAAACATTCCAAACTGGTGGTTGATGGCGTTGAGCAGGCTCCCTCGCGGGCCATGTTGCGGGCCGTGGGCTTTGAAGACAAAGACTTCAAAAAGCCCCAGATCGGCATCTGCTCCACCTGGTCCATGGTGACCCCCTGCAATATGCACATCAACAAGCTGGCCGAAGACGTCAACAAGGGTACCGACGAGGCTGGCGGCAAGGGCATCATCTACAATGTACTGACCATTTCCGACGGCATCTCCATGGGCACCGAGGGCATGAAGTATTCCCTGGTGTCCCGGGAAGTGATCGCCGACAGCGTGGAAACCGTGTCCGGCTGCATGGGCCACGACGCCATTATCTCCATCGGTGGCTGCGACAAGAACATGCCCGGCCTGCTGATGGGCATGGCGCGCCTGAATCGCCCTTCCATCTTTATTTATGGCGGCACCATCCAGCCCGGCCCCAACCACACCAATGTGGTCTCGGTGTTTGAAGCCGTGGGCGGCCACGCGGCGGGCAAGGTCTCCGATATCGAACTGAAGCAGATCGAAGACACCGCCATCCCCGGCCCCGGTTCCTGCGGCGGCATGTATACCGCCAACACCATGGCCTCGGCTATCGAAGCCATGGGCATGAGCCTGCCCAATTCCTCGGCCCAGGATGCCATTTCGCCGGAGAAGGAAAACGACTGCATCAGCGCCGGCGAGGCCATCATGCAGTTGCTGGAAAGGGACATTAAACCTTCCGACATCATGACCCGGGCGGCGTTTGAAAATGCCATCAAGGTCACCATCGCCCTGGGCGGCTCCACCAATGCGGTGCTGCATCTGCTGGCCATGGCCCATACCATCGGCGTGGATCTGGAACTGGATGACTTCACCCGACTCGGCAAGGACATCCCCATGCTGGCGGACCTGAAACCCAGCGGCAAATACCTGATGAGCGAGCTGATCAAGATTGGCGGCATCCAGCCCCTGATGAAGATGATGCTGGACGCCGGCATGCTGGATGGCTCCTGCATGACAGTGACCGGCAAGACCCTGGCAGAGAATCTGGAAAACGTGGCACCTTATCCCGAGGGCCAGGACATCATTCGCCCCTTTGACAACCCTATCAAGAAAGACAGCCACCTGCGGGTACTGCGCGGCAACCTGGCTCCCGGCGGCTCGGTGGCCAAGATTACCGGCAAGGAAGGCCTGAGCTTTTCCGGCACCGCCCGGGTGTTCGAATCGGAAGAAGACAGCCTGAAAGGCGTGCTGGATGGCACGGTAAAGGAAGGCGATGTGCTGGTGATTCGCTATGAGGGCCCGAAAGGCGCGCCCGGTATGCGGGAAATGCTTTCTCCCACCTCGGCCATTATGGGCAAGGGTATGGGCAATGACGTGGCCCTGATTACCGACGGGCGTTTCTCCGGTGGTTCCCATGGCTTTGTTGTGGGACACGTGACACCGGAGGCTGCCGAGGGTGGACCCATTGCCATCGTCCGGGACGGCGACAAGATCTCCATTGACGCCGAGGCCAATACTGTCAATTTGGAACTGAGCGAAGAAGAAATCGAAAAACGCCTGGCCCAGTGGCAAAAACCGGCGCCCCGTTACAAGCGTGGCGTGCTGGCCAAATACGCCGCCCATGTCACCTCCGCCTCGGAAGGTGCGGTGACCGACAAGGGTCTGTAACAAGCCTGCGCGGAAGCAGCGGGTTCGACTCGCCTGCTGCTTCCGGGTCGCTGACACAAGCGCACAAAAAAGCCCACTCAAACTGCGGCACGCTCCAGGCAGTCACACAACAACAATAAGCTGAAAAGGCAGTTGCCAATGCAAGCACTGGTCCAGGCCATCGACGGAAGCTTTTTGCAACAGGGGGCACTCTGGGCCCTGAGCACAATTCCCGGCTTCCCACCCATTATCCAGACCGTCCACATTCTCGGCATCGCCGTGGTCATGGGCAGCGCCATGCTGCTGGGCCTGAGAATCTGGAACCTGGCGGTGCCCTCCCAGCAGCTTAATGAACTGGGCCAACGGGTAATGCCCTGGTTCTGGCTGGCCCTGGCCAGCAATCTCGTCTCCGGCGCCTTTTTCGTGTTCGGGCGTCCGGCCCGCTATTTCAACAACCCGGTGTTCACCACCAAGATGAGCCTGCTGCTGCCGGCTCTGGCCCTGCTGCTGTTTTATTTTCTGATGCAGCGTCGCCGCACCGCTTACTGGGAACAGGCCAACAAAAAATGGCTGGCGCGCGGCACCGCCCTGGGATGGATGCTGCTGCTCATCGGCGTAGCCATCTGCGGCCGCTGGATCGCCTATCTGGAATACCTGCAATACCCGCTGTGGACCATGGAAGTCTATATCAGCGACGAGGTTTACCCCTTCTGGGTGGCGGTGGAGAACTGGCCGCTCTCGCAGATCATTGCCGCCACCAACTGGTTCCCGACCCTGGAAACCATTCATGTGATTGCCGCCGCCACGGTAGTAGGCTCCATCCTCTGGGTGGATCTGCGCCTGCTGGGCCTGGCGGCGACGATCTATCCCATCAGCCTGATGAACCGGGAACTGATTCCCTGGACCTGGGGGGCCTTCGTCATTGCCACTATTACCGGCCTGGGCATGTTCATCACCCGCGCCTCCTCCCATCTGGAGAATCCGGCCTTTCTCTGGAAGCTGGCCCTGCTGGCCCTGGCCGGTGCGAATATGGCGTACTTTCATTTCCGCGTTTACAAATCGGTGCAGGACTGGGATGAAATCATCGCCACGCCCCGGCAACTGAAAGTCATCGGCGCCTCCTCCCTGCTGCTGTGGAGCGCTGTCATGCTGGCGGGCCGCTGGGTGGGCCATATCGTCTGAGTACCGGCGTGCAGGCCGGCCCCGCCTACCCTGCCGAACCCTCAAAACCCCAAACAGCGCACAACGCAATTCGGCGCTGATCCGCTATACTCAAGAGCAGATTACGCAATTTCCGGAGTTCCCATGAAGCTGATATCCACCACGCTCACCGCACTCAGCAGGCGCAGCACCCTCACTTCCCTGGCCGCCAGCCTGCTGCTAATCAGCAGCACCCCGGCCCTGGCCGGCCCCGATGCCGATGCCCTGGGTCACTGTCTGGTTACCTCCTCCACCAGTGCCGACAAAATGGCTCTGGTGACCTGGATGTTCACTTCCATGGCTCAACATCCGGCAGTGGCGGAAATGTCCAATGTCAGCGAGGAAGAACGGCGTGACTCCCTGCAGGCCATGGCCAATCTGATGACGGTGCTGCTCACCGACCGCTGCGGCGAACTGGCCCGAACCGCCATTCGCAACGAAGGCCCCATCGCCATGCAAACCAGCTTCGCCACTCTGGGCCAGGTAGCCGCCACCGAACTGTTCGCCCACCCGGCAGTGTCCACTGGCCTGGCCGAGCTGGACAGCTTTCTGGATCATGAGGCGATTAATGAGGCTCTGGAATTGCGCGGTCCGGGGCAATAGCCGGGGCGTCAAAACCACAACTCCCGGGGGCTTTTAGCGCCGGCACCCTTATACCGGGTCTGCCTATTTCTGGCAGAGTTAGCTAGGCATACCTGACCCCGGCATAGTTAATCCGGGCACAGCAACTCCCCATACAGCTACTCCCAGCATAGTGCCTGTCTGGGACAGGCACTGGATTTTCCTCCTGCTCCGCTCTTCACCACCCGCCACTTCCTGATGGGCCTGCAATTCACAGGCCGTCCGCAGGGCCTGACTCCCCGCCCGGCAACCGCCACTTTGCCCACTGTGCCCCCTGGCAAGGCAGCAGAACGCCCGGGGCGAGGCGACGCTTGCTACTGCCTGAGTTTTGAGGGTTTTGCCCTCGCGGTGACGGCAGATTGGCAGGCTACAGGGCCGTATTAATCGCCAGTGCCAGGGCAAAATGTCAGTTTTCAAGCGCTTATCCGGCCAATCCCGGCAATTTCGCCATAGAGCGACGTCACAGTTTCGACAATTCACCGCAACAGGGGCAGGTGTAGGGCCAGCCTACACCCGCTGTGAAACAGTTCCGCTGTGAGTGAGACAGGCCTCACATTGTGGGCAGCAAAACCCACGAAAACGACGAGCCATCCCGCTATTTTTTTGGGTTTTTCTGCTGCCGAGAGCGATTCCCGGGCGCTGCTGCTGCCCGGCAAACCTGGTATTTACCCGAATTTACCCACGGATTCGTGACGTAATTCCGACAGCCCTTTTCCCCGATCGATAAGCTGCCCCCGCACTTGAGACAACTCGACTATGCGTCTTACGACTGCTGGCCAAATTGACTTGAGTGCTAAATCAAGCAAAAACGTGAACTTGTTCACAGTTACGAAACAACTGAAAAATAGAGAGGAAGTGATTATGAATAACTCAATTCGCAAAATCATACGTGCGGCGGAAAAGACGCTGATCGTGGGTTCCCTGGCCGCGGCCTTTGCCGTACCCGGTGCCCATGCAGCCAGCGGAACCACCTCGATTGACATCGATTTCCCGCCACTCCTGATTCTTTACTACTACGACAGTATTCCCATTACCGTGGATGCAGCCAGTTTTGCCACTGCCACTGGCATGGATACACCCGCCAACTGTAACGTCAATGTGCCCGGCGTTGAATGTGGCGTCACCTCTTCACCCACCCTGACTCCAACCGCCGCGCTTGGCCAGATCAATGCCAACGCCGACATCGCCACCGATGGTGCGCCGGCGGCTCTTACCACCACCATCAATTTCGACATTAACAATGCCTGGGGCGTGCGCTCTCTGGTGGGCGCCGGCGGTGCCGGTACCCTCGATGCCACCATTACCCAGGGTGGCGGCGACTTCGTTGCGGCCAGTGCCACCTCTGACCTGGCCGGTGCCGGTGCAGTGGCTTCATCACTGACCCTGACCCCCGGCAGCAATGTCGGCGACCTGCAGTTTGCCGTGGACCTGACCTCGCTGGCAGATCCCTCCACTGCGTCCGACACCATTACCGTTCAAGTCGTACCGACACCGTAATCGGAGCCACTGACTCATGACGGGCGAGCGAACAGTGCGCGGTACAGAGGATTGGCGGGTGCGGGTATCAGCAGCAATGTTGATGACCTGCGCCCTGCTCGCCTTTTCCTCCACCGCCACTGCTCAGCTCGCCTGTAATGAGGACGGGGTTGAAATTGAATTCGATGACAAGCGCGGCGCTATCGAGCTAAGGGATGTCAGAGTTCGGGAAGTAACCGGTAATAACAAGGACGACCGGGACGTGATGCTCGCCAATCCGGGTGTTCAGACCGCCAGTTTCAACAGCGGCGCACTGACCGTCAATACCCTGGCCCTGGCAGCCTTTCCCGATGAAGGCATTGCCTACAACAATATCGTGCGGGACGAAGGCAAGGCCTGGCGCGCCCGCTATCCGAAGGGATTGTATGAATTCGCTGACGAGGCTGATCTGGAGCTCGATATCGAGATCAGCGTGCAGGGGAACCTGGCCTCGCATGTGCTGCTGGGCAACAGTTCCTGGGCCGCGATGAGCGTGCAGGATGCGGGTATTGACGTCAAATTCTACGGCGGCAAAAACAAATCCCTGAAACAGTTGCGCGGCGACCTGTCCTTTCAGATTTTCGACTTGCTGAACCTGACCGCAGCCGGCGTACACCGCGCTGACCTGACCATGTGTATCAATATAAGAGGCACCCTATGATTATTTCTCCATGCAGCAACCATGTTGGCTCGCGAAGCACGCTGGCAAGCGTTTTTGCACTGCTGCTCATGATCCAGTTTTCTTTCCAGGCCCATGCCCAGCCTGCTCCTCGCATGGGTATCTCGCCGGACCGCTACCAGATTACATTTGACGAGCGCGGCGGTGAGACCCAGTCGCTGCTGGTGCAGAATCTCAGTGACGAACCGCTGTCCCTGACACTTTCAGTCAGCAATTGGCTGCTGAACGAAGAGAACCAGATTGTCGTGGCCCCGCCGTCTGAAAGCTCACTGGATCAGTGGATCGTGATCAATCCGTTGAAGGTGACCATTCCTCCCGGATCACCCCAGACCATACGCTGGGCGGTAATGCCACGGCTGAAACCCGAACCCGGTGAGTATCGCGCCATCATCTTTATCGAGGAAGACCTGGGCCAGGAAGTCAAGCTGGCTGGCAGCACCGAGATCAAAATGAAGATGCGCTATGGCCTACCCATCTATGCCCAGGTCGGGACGCCCGAGGAAAACGCACAACTGCACGACCTGTCCATCGCTCGCACCGGAGAGCGTCTCAACATGTCCCTGTCCAATGAGGGCAATGTACACGCCCGCATGTCCGGCAACTATGGCATCTGGCCAACAGCCGAGTTCCCCGGCACCCGCAAAGCGCTGCAGTTGCTGCGCGATATCAATCCGGCCAACCAGGCAGAAGCAGACTTCATTGTCGGCACCATGCCTGGCACCGTGCTTCTCCCTGACAGCCGCCGCAATGTACCGCTGAACTTCGGCATTGATGGCACCGGCGACTACACCGTGCAGCTCAATGCACGGTTCGCCCAGCTTGAACTGACGCAGTCGCTGGACTTCACCAAGCGCCTGCCGGATGACCCCTCCACCCGTGATCAGGAAGACTTCCGGGTTGCCACGGTCACTGCTGAGCAACCGCTGGTAGGCCTGGTGGAATGATGCCCATTGCCAGCGACAGACACATTGACGCGCATCGGTCTGTGACCGAATGCGTTGGTGCCCGTCGCTGGCATCCGCTCTATAGTCGCCAGCGACAGTGAGCGAAGCGCCATGCGCCTGCCAATCAGCCTTTTTCTCAGCCTGCTGCTCAGCCTGACGCCCTTCGGCGTGCTGGCCTCTGACGCCATAGACTCCGCCAGGCAAACGGACTGGGCAAGCCTGATGGCGTATCTGGCAGCACAGCCAGGTGCCGGTGAAAAGCGGGCAGAGTCTGAGTTGCAATCGCTCGCAGTAACAAGATCCGACTCGGCTGAAATCCGGCTGCCGTTTGCCGTAGCCAGCCTGCCTGAACCGCTTCAGGCTACCAGCCCCCGAGACAAACCACTGCCGCCTGAAAATACCAGTCTGCCGCCGGCAACAAGCACTGCCCACAATCTGGCCGACTACGTCATCCAGGCCGATGAGGAAAGTCTGCCAGCGCTTCCATTGGCTAGCCCGGCCCGGCACAGCGAAAACCCTGAGCAGTCCATACAGGCCATCGGAACCCATGACCCGGATGCCGACAGCATCCAGTACATGACAGCACAACTGGCACAATCAGCCGCAGCAGAACAGGATTCCGCCAACAGTTTTACCCTGCAATTTGATCGGCAACTGGTGGGGGTTTTCGTCGACGGGATCGAGCAGCCCGGCATGCTGGTGGTGCACAATGGCAAGGAATACCTGCTGCCACTGCTCACAACCCTGGAGATGACCGGCGCCAGCCTGGCAGACGATGCACGGCAATCCGCCGCAACCATGACGGTCAATACGCCCGGGGGACCGGCACAACTGGAACAACATGATCTGCAACTGGTGGACGGTCAATTGATGATCCGGCAGTCGGCACTGGCCGCGAAGCTGATGATCGATGTGAAATTCGAGCAGTCGCAGTTTGCCCTCATGCTGGTGCTGCCCTGGTCCACCCGCACTGCCAGCGAATACCTGAGCGCGATCTTGCCCGACCCGGATTTCGTGCCACCCTCGGTTTCCCTGCGCAATATGCGTGCTGACGTGAATTACTTTTCAACGCCCAGTGACAGCGGCAGCTACAGTGACTATTTTCTGGCGGGCAACCTGGCCGGTGGTGGCTGGAATGTGCGCGCCGAACAATTACCCAAGGGCGAGACGGGTCTGTATGACTATTACTGGAACAAAGAAAATCAGAAGTCACAAACCCTGCTGGGCAATGCCGAATATTCCCTGCATCCCCTGCTCCCCACAGTGGAACAAACCGGCGTGCAGTTCCTGCTCAGCAACGCCGCCCTCCCGGTACGAAATGATCTGAATCTGTCGCGCGCCAGCAATACCCGCAAGCTCGCCAATGGGGTGCGCAACATCGCCGGCGTGGCAGCCCCCGGCGCCGTGGCAGAACTGCGAGTTGACGGCCGGGTAACCGCCAGAACGCGAGTGCGGCTTGACGGCAGCTATGATTTTCCGGAAGTGGAATTGCCCACCCGGGGATACGCAGAAGTGCTGGTGATGATTCTGGACTATCGCAGTGGTGCACTGCTGGACACACAGGACTTTTCCAGGCGCAGTGGTATCGAGCTGCTGACCGAGGGTCAGCACAGCCTGTTTGTCGCGACCGGCTTGCAGGGCAACCCCCTGGCAGCCCAGCGGCCCGGCTCCGGCACTGCCGCCGCTGCCCAATGGCGGGCCGGCCTCAGCGACAATATCACGGTTGAAGCTGGCACCCAGCAGCTCGATGCTGCGCATGGGCATCAGGCGGCCATCTCCATGGCGGTGTCGAAGCACTGGTTCGCCTCCCTTGGCCTATCCGACAGCAATGACAGAGCCGCGGTGGGCCTGGAAATAGAGGGTGGCAATGAGCAGTGGCGATTTGATTTTTCCGGTCGCGAGTTCAGCCTGAAGGAAAATTCGCTTGAGCTGCAACAGCCGGATGCCGATATCGCGCAGCGGCAATGGTCGCGCTCGCTCAATTTTCGTTATCAGTTCAGTGACCATCTCACCGCTGGTCTGATCGGCCGGGACATTAACAGCAGTTTCGAGTCGCAGCGCTTCCTGCTGCCCTACGCGCGCTGGAGTAATCGTCGCAATCTGGACCTGAGCATCCAGCCCAACAGCGAAGGCCGCTATCGCATTGACTCACGCTACACGCCGGGCAAGCGTGGCACGCTGCGCTATGCCTACGAAGACGAGACCCATCTCCTTGACTATCGATACATGAGCGCCGGTGGCCGCAGTTTTAATGCCAGTTACAGCACTGGCCCGGAGAGTGAGCCACAATTCGAGTTCGGCATGCAGTCATTTTTCGAACATCCCCGTGCCGGCACGCTGCAGGTTTCCCTGGTGAATATCGGTGACCAGCTTGGCTACGCCGTGGAGTGGGAATCGCGTTTGTTTCCTGGCGTGCAGTCGCAATTGCGAGTCAGCCAGGGAGGTGGCGACCAGCGTTTCACCCAGGCAGGCGACAAGCTGGCTTTTCACTGGCAGTTAACCTTCGATTTCGCCGTTGCCCAGAGCCGCATCATCGCCGCAGACTCCAACAATGGCGCCACAAGCTCGGCGGCACTGACGGGGCCACTGCTGCTGGGTGATCAACGTGTCCCGGACAGCTATGAAATCGACCGCATTGACCTGCTCATCGATGGAGATAACTACACCGCTGCGGTGCAAAACGGTCGCTACTATATCGAAGGACTGGAGCCCGGGATGCACAAGGTGTCTGTCGATTCCCGCTATCTGCCCATGGAGCTATCGCCGGTTGCCGACCAGAGCTACTGGGTCCGACTGGAGAAATCCGCGGCAACCGAAGTCCCGCTGGCTCTCGAAGCAAAATATTCATTCGCGGGTCGGGTCACCAGTGACGACGGGCAAAACCTTGCCAATGTTCGACTCATCGTGCTCAACAGCGACTCCGAGCCCGTGGCGGAAATCTACACCGACCAGTTTGGACTCTACCGCTCCGAGAACCTCTATCCGGGCGAGTACCAGCTTATCGCCGAACGCAACGGCGTTGTGGCCGGATTCAGAGCAGTGCAGATTTCCGATTCCTATCTCTTCGAGCAGGATCTGGAACTCGCTTTGTAAGTACAGGCCCGCAGCACTGAATTGCGCGACCTGAACCACTCTTGCCAGTGCCATTTCATCAGACCGGCTGTGCGCCCCTGATTGGGGGCATCCGCCCTGCTCCACCCTGCCCAGATTCCAGTCATGAAGTACCTGGCTTTCGAGCCCGGAGCAATAATTCTGCCCGCTAAAGCTGCTCCAAAGGACTATTGGTGCCAGCGTAGTGCCTGCCCAATACATGGGTGTAGATCTGGGTAGTGCTCACATCGTTATGCCCCAGCAATTCCTGGACGCTTCTGATATCAGTCCCGCTCGCCAGTAAATGGGTCGCAAAGGAATGGCGAAATGTGTGGGTAGTAACCCGCTTGTAGTCAACTCCCGCCAGCAACACTGCTTGTCTGAGGAATTTGCGCACAACTGTGTGATGCAAATGATGCCGACATATTTCGCCGGTTTGCGGGTGGCTACAGAGGCTACTCGCCGGAAACAGATACGCCCATAGCGGTGACCTGAACGCGCTCGGGTACTTGCGACTCAGTGCAGGAGGCAGGGAACAACCAACTCCCTTTCCATTATCCAGCCGCTGCCTCTCTTTCGCTTCTTCAAGCTGACTGCGAAGTGCGGATTGCAATTTGGGGCTGAGCAAGGTTTTTCTGTCCTTGCGCCCTTTGCCGTCATGAATCGTCAATGAGAAATTATCCAGATCCACATCCTGTACACGCAGGCGCAAGCTTTCGCTGACTCTGAGACCACTCCCATAAAGTAGCTGCACAATCAGTTTGTTCCGCCCCTCAAGATGAGCCAGTATTTTGCGGACCTCAGCAATCGTCAATACAGTAGGTAAACGACGCTGCTTTTTCGCCAGCTTGAAACCCAGATCACCCACCTCAAGGCCCAGATGTTTCTGATATAAATAAACGAGGGCGTTCAGGGCTGTTTTCTGGGTGTTTATACTCACATGCCTTTTCAGGGCAAGATAGCTTAGGTAATCCGTAATCTGCTCTGGCTTGAAAGCGGAAATACTCTGATTACCGCTGAAATGAATAAAGCGCCTGATCCAGAGCAGATAAGTCTTCTCAGTAGCAAGACTGTAACCGCGCGCCCGAATCCCCTCTCGAACAGCTTGAATGAATCCGCCAGCCATCTACCTTTCCTCGCAATCAGGGGATATCTAAAAAGTAGCCCAGATGCGCGAAAAGGCATGATTAATAGCGATATATGTTTTTGACTGATAGCCTGCAATCAACCAGGAACCAAATTAACCCCGGTATTTCAAACGCTTAGAAAGGCAGCAATAGATATACAGGGAAACCCATTATGGAAATAAAAGGACCCCTCTTATTCCGCATACTGGGACAAGCACGGTATTCACAAAAAGCAACGAACCACTATTAAGCAAACTATTCCATTTCAGGCGAATGGATACTAAACTGCAAGTAGATTCCCGCCACATACGGGGGTCAACTATTTATAAAAATGTTAAAAGTTATTGGCGCCTCGTGCTAAACGACAAAGGGCAATGTACTTAATTAACTATTTTTCAGAGAAACTAC
>MRWG01000569.1_pt1 | contig 37164 bp, 27 predicted proteins | sample 1013341 | NCBI WGS metagenome assembly MRWG01 (sample SAMN06117577, study PRJNA244670) | biofilm metagenome | biome: Water; feature: Cathode Biofilm; material: Biofilm; isolation source: microbial consortium enriched at the cathode of a solar microbial fuel cell | place: USA: District of Columbia ... | reverse complement strand
TCTGGAGATCGGGCGCCAATTCGGTCAATGGCTCGGGGGTCAGCAATGCCTCCGGCACATGAGCGATGTCATTCTCGTCCACGGTTGAAACTCGCGGAATGTCGTCATTGCGGCTGACTTCATGCGCTTGGACTTTCGCCTGCAGGTCAGAGCGCTCGATCTGCTCCTTGTGGTTCATCACTTCGACGTACAGGCGACGTTTGACGATAATGCCCATTTCCCAGAAGTTGCGAACGATGAAACCGGCAGCGCCCGCCATCAAATAGAGCCGCAAAAACCCGTCGATCCACAAAGATGATGCGCCGGTATTGACGCGGGCAAGCAATGCGAACAGGAAGAGCGTCAACACGCCGTCTGCGAGACAGTTGTAAACCCAAAGACGCTGCGTTTGTTTTGCCGGGCTGTTCGAACCGAGGCCAAAGAGCAGCGCAATGTTTGAGATTCCTGGCCAAGATGGCGGCGACTGATTCCATAGGTTGTAAGTCTCAAGCGTGTGCCACCACGCCAGCACTGAACTGACAATGAGCACGAATACATATGGGTGAGCTGGCCCTGGCGCATCGAGAATCTTCAGGATCAACAACGGCACGGCGAACATCCAGACGTAGCGAGCAAGCCACAGATAGTCGGAGCCAAAGCCGCGCCGGAACATGAGCGCCCACGGCGCTGTCAGCATGTCGAAGGCCAGCGTGAATATCGACGCGGCGCCTTCCTGCGGTTTCATGATCTGCATGTAGACATGATCCGCGTCGCGGCGACGGCGGGCGTATTGCAAGACCGTGCGCCATTTTTCTTTGTAGGCGATGCGGTCGCTTCGCGGAAGCTGCCGATACTCGGCAAGTGCAGTTCGGTATGCGCTCATCGGATGGTCTGCCTCATGGACCAGTGAAGAAAGTTCTTGCCGGATGGTCGCCAGACGCGGCCTCCCTGCACAATGACGGCGTCCACGTTGGAGTCGTTGGCCGGGCCGCCCGATCGCAGGTTGTAGAAATCCCGCGAATGAAGTTGGTAGTCCATCGACTCGCTGTAGTTGATATTGGGCTGGGCGATCTCAAGCCCGGAACTTGCGCCTTCTGAGTAGCCGATGGTGTAACGTCGATCACGGGCTATCAGCTCTGCTGCGTATTGGGCAGTCTCAGCGCAAGCGAGCGAGTGGAAGAATTTGGTGTTGAAACTGCCGAGCAATGAATCGGTCGCGGCCTTGCCGATTTTTGCGTGGTAATTGGGTAGGCTTTGGGTGAGATAGACGACGCAGGCTAAAGCCGCCCGACCTTGATTTAAGAAATCAGCATCGGCTGATGTGACAAACTCCTGACTCTCATCTGCCCATAGAAAGACGGGCCGCGTGTTGTGGTTGACCTTGCCGATTCGCCGCAACGTCGCCCGTTGCCAAACGTATTTCAGCAGCACCTGGGCCATCCGGCCGAATGGGCCGTGCTCGGCGGTCGGCAGGTTGACGATGATGATGTGGCCAAGGTGCGTCATCTCCGGCACGATGGTCGTTGTCGTGCAGAAGAGTCGCCGCGTGTCACCGCGAAGGAAGTTGTCGGCGACGGCCTCAAAGGTCGCGATGATGTTGGAACGGGTGCGCTCGTCCATACCCGGGAACTCGTGCAACCAGTAGTCAACGGCTCGGCGGGAATCGAAGTAGTCGGATTCTGGTAATGTCTCGGTCATGCCGTCGAGGCGATCAAGCGCCTGATAGAGGGCTGAGCCCGCACACCATTGTGGATCTTCAGCCTCCTGGCGGGTCTTCGGGGAGGAGCGGATCAGCTCTTCGATGCGATCAAGCGAAGCCTTGCCGTCAACGGCGACACTGACCTGAAGAGCGTTGGCGATCAGCCGCTCCAGGTTGCTTTGCCAGAATTGTTCGTTGGCGCCGCCCTGCCCGCTGGGACGATCGAGTTCGGCGATCTGGGTCAGGAGCTTGGCAATGTTGGAGATGTTGCCGGCCCCGGCGCCGCCGCGGCGAAGCTCGTAGTCCATGAAGTTGAACGCGGCCTTGCCGTCGGCGTCGACGACGATGAGCGAATTGAGCCGCCCCGTCCGCCGACAGAGATCAACCCAGAATGCGAGCTCGTCAGGCTTGGCCGTCAGCACAAGCCCACCGAATCCGGATCGCAGGAATGACTTGGCGATGTGAAGGCCGCTGCCACTCGTCTTACCGGAGCCGATGCGACCGAAGATCTGTGCATTTTCACAGGCGTGGCGCAGCGACCAAGCATCATCGGTCTCGGCGAAGCGGAGGACCGGCTGATCGAGATCAAAGGTCGGCTTAGCCGATGCGGGGACCGACAGCCGCGTGCGGCCATCTTGTGGTCGATTGACTGACGGGGTCGTGGTCAGCGTAGCCTCCTTGCTTGCGGCGGCGATCTCAGTTGTCGATCGGTGCGGAATGTAGCCGGAAGTGCGGGAACATTGAAGCACGTTTATCAGATTACGCGTCGAATTCTTAGCGATCATTGGCCCTGACAGGAAAAGTTAGTTCGCGTGAGCTTTGCAATTTTTGCGCATGTCAACGCGGGGTTGATATTTGTTCTAAAATGTTGGCAAATGCATCGCAGCCGCGTGTCGGATTGGGCCTAGGGTTGGCGTAGGAGAGACGCCTGTCACTTCAAGTCGATCGCTGATCCGAATCGCAGCTCACATCGAACCTCGTCAGATTCGACCTGAATCTGCCTCGAATTGTTCTGGCAACGCACTGACAAAGGAGTCCTGCGTGCTGAGAATGCGTGCGTTTATGAGCGCTTCGGATGCGAAGCGGTACTTCAACGAATCGCTTTCCCCCGGCGACTACTTCACCCGGGGTCAGGAACTTGCGGGCGAATGGTCGGGCCGCGGCGCCGCCCGGCTCGGGCTGGCGGGCCGCGTCGAGAAGGATGCGTTTCATCGCCTCTGCGACAACCTCCGCCCGGATTCGGGCGAGCGGCTGACGCTGCGGACCCGCGAGGGAAGGCGGGTCGCTTACGACATCGGCTTCTCGGCACCGAAATCCGTCTCGGCGCTCTATGAGACGACCGGCGATGAGCGGATTCTGGAGGCCTTCCGCCAGTCAATCCGCGAGACATTGCGGGATCACATGGAGCCGGAGATGCAGACCCGCGTCCGCAAGGGCGGGGCCTTCGAGAATCGCACGACCGGCGAAATGATCTGGGCCGAGTTCATTCACCGCACCGGGCGGCCGGTGGAAGGTGTTCCGGATCCGCAACTGCATTGCCACGTCTTTGCCTTCAACGCCACCTTCGATCCGGAGGAGAAGGTATGGAAAGCGGGCGAGTTCGGCGATCTTAAAGCCAACGCCCCCTACTTCGAGGCGGTCCAGCAATCCATCTTCGGCAACAAGCTCGTCGATCTCGGGTACTCGATCCGGCACAAATCCAAAGGCTGGGAGGTGGACGGCGTCCCGGCGACAGTGGTCTCCGCCTTCAGCCGCCGAACTAAGCAGATTGAGGCGGTCGCCGCCAAGCTCGGCGTCTCCGATCCGGATCGCAAGGGCGAGCTTGGGGCCCGGACTCGAGCCAAGAAGGCTCAGAATCTTTCGATGGAGGAGTTGCGATCCAAATGGGAGGACCGGCTGGCCGCGGCGGACCGGGCGGCGTTGTGGGAGACCTACGAGCAATCAAAGAACGGCGGTTCACGGCATCAGCGAACAATCGACGCTGACGCCGCGTTGACGTTTGCCTTGGATGACCTGCTGGAGCGTGCCTCCGTCGTCAATGAGCGGACGGTCCTGGCCGGCGCCCTGAAGCACGCGATCGGCCATGTGGACCATGCCTCGCTCATGCACGCCCTCAACGCCGCCGTCTCGGGAGGCCGGATATTGCGGCGAGAGATCGACGGCAAGACGCTGGTGACGACGCCAGAGGTCATCGCCGAAGAACGGCGGATGCTCAAGTTCGCCCGCGACTGCCGCGGCCAGTGCGATCCCCTGAAATCCCGGGAGCATGTCTTCGCTGATACAGCGCTCAACAAGCAGCAGCGCGAGGCGGTTCGGCATGTGCTCTCATCATCCGATCAGGTGACGGCGATCCGCGGCGCCGCGGGCGTCGGCAAGACCCGTCTCATGCGGGAAACGGTTAACGCCATTGAGGCCACAGGTCGGAAGGTGTTCGCATTTGCTCCGGGAACGGACGCATCGCGGGGCACGCTTCGCGGTGACGGCTTCAAGAACGCGACAACCGTCGCCTCCCTTCTTGTCGATCCCCGAATGCAGGCCAAGGTCAAGGATCAGGTGATCTGGATCGACGAGGCCGGGATGATGGGTGTGCGTGACATGGCGAGGGTTCTCGATGTCGCCCGTCGGCAGAACGCCCGCGTGATCCTGACGGGAGATACGCGCCAGCACCGATCGGTCGCTCGCGGCGACGCCATGCGGCTCCTTGAAGAACAGGCCGGGATTCGCCCGGCGGCGGTGACGACGATCGTGCGTCAACGCATCGAGCAGTACCGCGAAGCGGTGGAGCATCTGGCGACGGGCGAACTCGCAGACGCCGTCGACAAACTCGATCGGCTCAGCGCCATCCGCGAGGTTGACAACGCGACGCGTCACCGTGAGGTCGCCCGCGAGTTTGTCGATTCAGTAAAAGGCGGACGGACGGCGATTGTCGTGTCACCGACGCATGCCGAAGGTCGCAGGACCACGGAGACAATCCGCGAGGCTTTGAAGAGCGAGGGCATCGTCAAGCACGATGAGCGGGCGGTGTCAACGCTTGTCAACCTCAAAATGACGAACGCCGCAAAGGCTGATCCACGCTTCTACGAGCGAGGACTGATCGTGCAAATCAGCACAACGATCAAGGGATTCCGGCCCGGCGAGCGGATGGAAGTGCTGGGCGAACATGCGAGCGGGAAAGCGCTCCATGTGCGCTCCACCGTTGACGGCCGCGAGAAACTGTTGCCGCTAAAGCAAGCGCCCAATTACGAGGTTTACCGCAAGGAAGATCGAATGCTCGCTGTCGGCGATCGCGTGCGGTTCACGAAGAATCATCGCAGCTTTGACAATCATCGCATTGACAACGGGACGATCCGGACGATTAGGGAGTTCGACAAGGATGGCCGCATTGTTCTCGACAACGGCTGGGTCATCGGCAAGGAGCATGGGCACCTGACGCCCGGATATGTCGTTACAAGCCATGCCTCACAAAGCAAGACGGTGGATCATGTCATCATCGCCCAGGGGGCCGAGTCGTTTGCCGCCTCAGACATGATGCAGTTTTATGTGTCGGTGAGCCGGGGCGTGTTCAAGGTCTCCGTCTACACCGATGAGAAGGATGCTCTCATCAAGGCTGTTGACAGGACGCGAGAGCGCATGAGCGGGGTCGAGTTCCTGCAGCAGGGCCGAGAGTTGCCGCCGCCGCAGGTTCAACAGCTTCAACAGGACACCGAGCGGGCGGCGCGAATCGAGGCCCATCGCCAATCAAGCGAATCGGATGAGTTGACGCCCGACCCGAACCAATCCGTTGACAGCAAGCATGAACAATCGCGGCACGATCGACCGCGGGAGGGCGGCTATGAACGCTAGACGCGAACCGCTTCTCGGCGCCTACCGCCGCCGACTTGGCGAAGAGCCGAACGGCGCCAAGCAAACACCGGCTTCAACGCAGAGCCCGCCCGACGCCGGGACTGGTGAGCCCGCCCGCGTCCTGCCGCCGGGCCAGACCATGCTCGATTTTCGCTTCGCGAACGGCGATCGCATGGCGCTCGCCTACATTGATCTGCGGGCGATGCGATTCAATCCGTCCGAAGGCATCGTGCTGGAGTTCGCGACGCGAACGGTGACGATCAAGGGGCGGCGCTTGAAGTCGATCTACGAATACCTTGGTCGTCACCAAATCAGTTACCTGAGTGAACAGTCGGATGGATTTGACGATCCGGCCGACGGCAAGCCAATTATCGAGCGCATTATCGTCGCTGATCGAGATGAAAATGAAGGTGTCTCAATGCCCTGATTTGCACTGGCAATTCAGGGATCACCCAAATCGGGCTCGGACCTATTTGCCGATCGACATCAAGTATTTCAACACCTCGTCTTCATTCCAAAGCACGCTGCAGCCGTATGCGTGATTCAACTCAAGCGGGCGATTGGAGACGAGATGGCCGAGACTTGTTTCTACGAAGAATGCTTGGCAATACGCGATCGCCGGATAGGCGTGCAGGTGATCCCAATAGTCGCCATTTTTGAACGGCTGCCGGCGGTGACGCAAGGCACCGTGTATACCTGCGTTGATATGCAAATAGGGGATTTCGGTCGTGATTCGCTTCAACCGAAACGCGTTGTAAATTAGCCGGGTGAATAAATGATGGCCGTCCTCATTCGTGCATTCACTTGGCGGCGGTGGATGTCCGTACTCTGATTCGTACATGGCCTTCGAGATCTCTTCAATCTCGGCCTCCATGCAATCGAGCAGGCCCGCAATCTCCGTCATGAATGCGCTGTGAAAGTCGGTGATTTCGTGACGATGCGCTCGGCATTGGGCATTCACATTATCGTAGTACTCGTTGGTATCCGCCGGTTTTGGCCAGGAACTCGCAGATAGCGCTTTGATCGTGATCGATAACGGGCATTCCTTGATCGAATCAAAGTACGCTTTCTTCATGAGGCAATTCGTCGCTTCATCAAGTTCCGGGAAGTGAGGCATCGCTTCGCCCAGCCACCATGTTGGAAAAGTCCAAGCGAGTTGGTCGAGAGGGTATACCTCCTTGCTCGGCAGCTTCGACAGCAGAAAATGATGCACTTCTGTCGGCCACAATTCATGGGGCGGGCGGATAGCGACGTTTCCGCTCAGCCGGTCCGCGACTTCGGCAATCGCTCCTCTTCGCACAAGATCACGTTGCTTGAAGATCTCTGAGACCACCGGGTAGGAGATTGGGCATACGACAAGCCCGGATTCGACTAAATCCGAGAGTCGCATCCAAATCGAATTGTGGACGGGTTTTTGGGGTTTGCCCAAGAAAGCATCACGGCAGTAAATCCAATACCGAAGATCGAGATAGATACGAATCTTTTTGCGAACCTGTTCACCGTGCGATAAGTAGCAGCGGCGCTTGTATGCCTCGAAAGATACATGCGGTTCATTTTTGTGACGATCCCATACGTCAGGATCTTTGTCGCAAATCTCCTTGAAGTCGATAAGCCACCCCGGGTGGTCAAATGACGAATGCTCTGTATTCACTGTCCAATTGCCCTTTTCAATCTCGATGTCTGCCACACGTCAAGCGCGCCATTGCGCCTCTTGCAAACGCTGGGCCCAACTTGCCTTAATCGGCGAAGATGGCTCAAAATGTGCCGCACGAAAGCGAGGGACAGCATTATCGATTTGTTCCGCTGCGCGTCATTTGTTTTCTGCTGCAAAGTCTTCGAACGACTGAAATATGGCTCTGCTCTTGCCCCGTTGAATCTTCCCGAGCTTCGAATTCGCGATTTGATTTTGCAGATAGTCCACAGCTTCATCGAACCGAGTCAATGGTAGGTGGCGTATTGCGCACTTGAACCGCCGTTTGAAATTGACGTGGACCAGCATCGGCTTGAATTCCGTGCCTTCGGTGTCGCAGTGCCACTTACGGAATTCCATGTATCGATTTGCCAAGTAATTCAAATAGTTGTAGCGAAGCGCGTCGGTGGCGACGGTTCCCGGTAATACGGGAGGGATCGATCTCTTAGCAGCCGTCCTGAATTGAACCGAGTCGATATTCACAACGCCGCCCGTTGCGGCAACGATGTTGTGCTCTCCTGACACGATTGTCGATGGACCTGTCTTCGCAGTGGGGAACTTCAGTGGGCCCCTTAGCGAGGCCTTGATCTTCCGAAGACGTTCTTTGGGGATGATTCCGAGATCGGCATCGCGATGACAATTCGCGCATACGACGATCAGATTCTCAGGCTCGTGCGACTTGGTGACGGCAAACGGTTCAATATGATGGATGATCAATTTATTAACATCCGTATTGTCGCATATAGCGCACACGGATCCGGATTCCTGAAACAGCTCCTTTTGCATAGGTTTGGGAACGGCAGGTCGTTTGCTCATGGACCTCTCCTTCAGTTCAACATTTGAATTGAAAGCTGGGCACACTCTCGTAATGCGACGGAGAAAGAATAGCTGCTTGACTGACTTGCTTGCTCACTGGGCGGTTCATGCCGCCAGAGGGCGGCTTTGAACCGCATGGACGGCCAAATAGGCCCGAGAGACGACGCGGCTCACCCGTAAGGGCCGTAACGAAGTGAAGGACTCCGCCAGCGGCGGAGTTGAACCGCGGCGGCTCGGGCCTACAGAGAAGCATCCGAAGTGGCTTCTCCAACGGGGAGAGGAATGGCGGCTACTTCATCATCAAGCGGGCAATTCCCGCACTACGACGATTGGTTGTTGCTACGCGAATTCGAGGATCCATTCGAGTGACGTGCCGTACGCGCTGGAGGCATGCATGTGACCTGACACCGACGGTCCAACCTCAATTACCCTGAGCTTCGTAGCTTCCTCGGGCTCCAACGGAGCGAAGATTGCCCCCGGCCGATGCAGGTAATGATCGCCGCAAAGAGCGTTGCATTGAGGGCAGTGATTCGCGTAGTAGGCGTGCCCCGCCGTTTTGGAGAATGACTCCTCGATTTCAACGTGCTCCCGGACAGCTTCGAGCAATTGATCAGGCAACTCCCTGATATAGAGGGCAAAGCAACGCGCATCACCGTGAAACGTCCCCACTATCGCCGCCACGTCATGTGGCGCACCGCATTGGTAGCACGCATTGCCCCCGACAACGATGTGATAGGGCGGGCCGATTAGGTCGTCGTGGCCAAGCTCGGAATCGTCATGCATTGCCTTCAGTTCCTTGAATCTCTGTTCGGAAAACACCGGTCTTGCATGTGCGACGCCTTCATCGCCAGTGCTCACGGCCACGGGGATCGAGCATTGCCCGAAGGAATACATCGCGACGAGCGAATCAGCAATTAAGAGACACTTTCCGGCTCCGATGCAGGTCGCGAGTCACCGTATTTGGATGGCAAAGGCCCATGTCAGGTTCCTTGAATGGAAAGCAGCCGAAAACGCCGCCGGCTTGTTGAACCGACGGCGTTTGGCAGTCCGCTAGGCGGCGTCGCGAGCCTCGGCTCGGTCTGCGGCCTTCAGCTCACGCACGCGATCGAAAGCGTACGAGACGGCTTTGCCAAGGAACGGCAGGTCGCCGTGGCGGTAGGACTTGCTCACCTTGTACTCACCGGTGGCTTCATCCTTGTAGGTCCGCTCGATGACGACGCTGTACCAGCGACCGGCTTCAGACTCGTTCCGCCAAATGCTGGCGGTGACGGCGCCGACCTTGATGCGGTCGATGGGTTTGTTGGTTGTTTGATCATTCATGGATCTTCTCCTTTCTGTTGGTTCATCCATGTGTTTTCATGCCTGTCGAGAGCCGACGGAGGGGAAAGCAAGGCAGCAAGGGGAGGGCATTCCCGTCTGCAGCAAGGCGAAGATGGGATACCCCTTGTGCCGAGCGAATCCGTCTGCAGACTGGCGACGGAAAACGCACGCAAGAACCGGACAGCGGTGACGAGCCTGCTGTTCAGACAACAAACGAACCTGATCGAAATCGTGTCAGCGACGCTGAAGCTGCTGAACCAGCGGTCAAGGAAGCTCGCGGTATACGACGATGATGGCGGCCCCAAGGAAGCTGTCCGTGCCGGTGAATTCAATGGGCCCTTCGACCTCAATGCCGAGTTCCGAAGTAAACGGCTCCAAGCGTCGGCCCGCCCCATCTGAAAGGATCTCGGCGCCAGCGGCGAAACGCGCGATCTCAACGCCCTGCGGCTTTACTGACACGACGCCGCTGTTGACAATGATGCGCTCGATTCGCACATGGCCAACGTTGAGTGTGACGGTTGAATTGAAAGCGATAGCGGGTGCATAGAACAGTTCGTTGGCCGGAGACTCTGCCAGCGAAGACTGAATGTTCGCAATGGCTTCGCCGAGTGTGAAGAGCGATGGCTGAGTGTCCGTGACTGGACCGGGCGGCGGTTGGAGCCCATCCTGTTGGGCGATGCCGACGGCGGCAAGAGTCAGGACGACGACTGTGATTCCAATCCCTAAAGTGAGCTTCTTGGTGGACGACATTCGTTGTCTCCTCTTGTGGTTGTCTCAGCGCAATCCAAGAAAACGCTTGAATCCGCTAAGTGGATCAATATCGCACGCTTCGCACCATTGGCAGAATTCGCCGACATCAACGCGGCGAATGCCAGCCTCGCAACTATAAACCCACGACTGGGGGCGCTTCAATAGCTCGCCCAGGGCACGCTGCGTCAGACCCGCCTCTTCGCGCAGCGCGCGGAGAAAGGACGGCACCTGTCGGTAGTGTCGGTGATGCTGCGCCTTCGTCGGCATTCGCAAAGAATGCGGCCAAACCCTCTTGACACGATTTCCGTGTCAAGCGATCATGGGATTTGGATCAACGAATTGCATGATGACCATTGTCAGATATTTCGTCACGGAACTTCGGGCTACTGATCGCCTACCTGATTCCCGGATTCATCGTGATCTGGGGTCTGGGCCAGTGGTCGCCGGAGGTTGCGGCATGGCTGGCTGGGTCGGACGGCTCCGGCCCCACCATTGGCGGGTTCCTCATCATCAGTATCGCCTCGATCGCTGCGGGCATGACAGCCAGCGCCCTTCGATGGGCGCTGGTCGACACAATTCATCATGCGACCGGTGTGCATCGCCCCGATTGGAGCGATGTCTTTCTGCACGAGCGCATCAAAGCCTACGAATGGCTCGTCGAGAATCACTACCGCTACTACCAATTCTACGCCAATACGCTGGTCGCCTTGATATCCGCCCACGTCTTCTGGCGGATCGCCACTCCTATCACTGGTTTCACATCGCTCGAGATCGACGCATCGCTTGTTGCGTTGGATCTCGTGTTTTTCGCAGGCTCGCGTGACGCCTTGCGACGCTACTACCGCCGAACGCAGGACTTGCTCGGCGGAAATACTGAAGGAGAGAATTCCATATGACCAATGGCGGCCACCATCCCGAAACCGATAAATCCGACACGAAGACCGACCGACCGAAAGCCAATGTGAAGGCCGAGAGTGATGCGGCCAAGAAGCAGTCAACAAGGCCATTGAATCACAAACAGTCTCGCTAGGTCATCACGACGACGATCATCATTGAAGCCGCTCCACGGTCACTCGTGGTGCGGTTTTTTGTTGCGCCATACTGCGACGGCATCAACATCCCACATTCACCGCGCATTGACACGAGTGCGATGCGTCTCGGTCTATTCTCCAGAATCACTGACTACCAATCGTCCCGCCGCATCCCCGCAGCGACTTGACTGGCAAAGGTCAGGATTGACGGCATGGGTCTCTCCGCCGAATCGATGTCCGGGATTGGATCGCTCACCAGCACTTGGGCGAGTGAGCGACCGCAACCCTTCCATTTCGAACGCCGGACAGCCCGCAACGCCACAAGCCACCGTCTGGCTCAGCGTGGAGCAAATCCGCAAAATGCAGCGGATGCGGCGCGAACGCGTGATCGAAGCCATGGATTCTGGGATTCTTCCCTTCGAACAACGCGGCCGAGTCCGATACGCCCGTCTCAGGGATGTCAAAGCCTGGGAAGATCTTCGACTCAACAGGTCATCGATCAAGAGCGTCACTGCTCGCACCATCCGCCCCGAACTGCGCGACCTCCTCTAGCACGTTTCGAATAGCGATGATTCGGGCGAGAAAATTCCGGGGTAATTGGTGCGAATACGCTCTTCGATGACTCTTCTTTGTCACTATTCCAGGTGATTTGTGCTCTTCGCCTTCAACAAGGGACATTCTCGTCATTTCATATTGAGCCAGGTGGCCGGTGCGATTTACAATCGACTCGACGACAATCCCTCTGGAGACACTGCGATGATCGAACCGAGACGCATGGGCACCCTAGCCTCAGGATGTGTGAGAGAATGTAGGCGCTTAATCGCAGTGGTCGCGCTTGCGCTGAGTGGGAGTTTCTCGGTTGCGCACGCTGATGATGATGCTGGATTCCTTTGGAGACAGTCGTCGACACTGCCCTCCATCACCGAGTTCGAGAGCGGTGAATTTCGCATCGATGTGAATTGGGTAGCAGTTTCAAATCTTGATGAAGAGGCTCTCTTCATCGAACTTACAGGCGGTGAACGTGTTCGCATCCATGCTACAGAAGCGATCGAGCGTGAAGACACCGTGACCTTGATCGGGCAGTGTGAAGGCGCGCCACCGAGATCATCCGTCGTGACGTTCGGCCCCTCTGCCGCTGCGGGTTCATTCATGACTGCGAATGGTCAGATGTTTGATGTTATGCCAACTGTTGACTCCCATGCCTTGATTCGTCCAGTGGATCCTGAGCTCGCGCAACCTTGTTCGGTCGGCGATGATCCGCCATTCTTTTCCAGGGCGGAGTTCGAGTCGTCAGAACCAGAATTATCCCAAGGCGACGCCCGATTTGATGTTCTCTTGGTCTTCACGCAAAACACCGTTGATCAACTCGGCGCATTGGGGGGGCAATTCGCCGTTGAGAATTTCCTTGAAATCTCGACCAATGAGGCGCTTCTAAACAGCAATATCGACGCTTCAATCCGATTGGTTTACGTTGCCGTCACCGATTTCGATGAAACCGGTGTGACACTTTCGACGACGCTCTCCCGTTTGCGAAATCCGAATGACGGATACATGGACGAAGTGCACTCGTTGCGTGATGCTTACGGCGCTGATCTTGTTGCGTTGATCACGGCCTCCGGAACCGAAGGGTGCGGCAGGGCATATGTATTCAACAATCCTGGAGACGACTTTTCCGATTCCGCCTTCAGCGTCACACGCATCGATTGCGCCTTTTCGCTGCGCACGTTTGCCCACGAGCTTGGGCACAATTTTGGATGCGCACACGACCACATCAGTGGTGGTGTATCAGGTCATTTTCCATATTCCTACGGGTTGAACGGTCCCGGATGGCGGACATTGATGGCGCTTGGCGCAGGCTCCAGGATTCCGCATTTTTCGAACCCCGATGTCGAGTACAACGGAAACGCAACCGGCGTCGACGTGGCTCTCCCGAATCCCGCGCACAACGCCTTGAGCATTAATTCGCTCCGGCGGATCATCGAATTATGGCGACCGGAGACCGCGTGCATTTCCTATGACCGCAACGGAGACGGCGTCATCAACGGTGTCGATATTTCGATTGTGATAGCCGAATGGGGCGGTGAATTCGGCGATTTGAACGGATCTGGCGTCGTTGATGGCGCAGACCTCGCGCTGGTCCTCGCCAACTGGGGCGCTTGCCCAGATTTCTAATAGCTCCGGTGAAGCCTCACTCCTCAGCTACGGAAAATGCGCTTTCAACAATGCTCTGGAATGTCGCGTAATTGAGCGCTGCATCCCCGACTTCGGGTTCGAGTTCAAAATCTGCCAAGAGCGCGGCCGTGTCAGCGTCAGCGTCACCGCCGATGGCGTCAGCGATCGCCTTGGCTCGGCATGCCGATTCAAGCTCAACCCATTCCGACGCCGGCAATGAGAGCAAGCGATGCTTCGGGAGCACTGAATACGCGCGTGTGGCGAGGCACGTCTGCGCATCATCGATCTTCGATTGCAACAGCCCCGCGAGCCCGACAATCCGGATCGCTGCGCGTGTGTCCGCGATGTTCGAGAGTGTTGACGCCAAGTTGGATTCGGCAGCAGCTAATTGAGTTGCGTCCGACTCCGAATAGCGCTCGAACAGCAACGCCTTCAGCTCCGTAATGGTCGCCAGATAACTGTCAGCTGCGGCGAGTTGGGACGCCAGCGTTGTGTGCAGCGAATCCGCCGCTGCCATCTGGTTGAGCGCATCCAAAGCCTCGTCACCTTCCAAGCCCGCAACCGACATACCGATGGGATCAAGGCCGACGTCATACGCGATCTGAGTGGTGGTGGGAGAAGCGCTGGTCGCAACTGTCAATGCAAGTGTTCCGATTCCGATGCTGATGAAATTGGGTGCGTTCATGGCGAGCTCCTTGGTGTACCTTCAAGCCATCGCTGAAACTGAAGTGTGAGCCTGTGTTCAATTCAGTGTGTCCAGCGTACGAGATGTCGCCAGTTGGTCAATGCAGAATTCGGATCCTGAGGTGTCTCACGCTGACGTACTAGAGACCCACTTTGGAAAAGTGCTTCGTCCCTATGCATGTGTGCGTATGCGCGTCAATTCAAGTAAGTGCTTAATTTTGCGCCGCTTTGAGCACATACAAACACCGATCAGGACAAGAAGGACATTCTAGATGTGATTTTTCTTATTGACAATTCCTGGGAATCGCGGAGACTCGGAAGTGCTTGATGCGGTGCCACGTCCGCGTCGATCAGGCCTTCGCGGGAGCGAGCAATGCCCATGGGCTGGCAAACTCGTACAGGGACAGTCGTCATATGCGTCACGCTGATGGCTGCAGCCCTCTTGGCCGCAAATTCCCTGACACAACGGGATTCCAATCCACCGGCGCCAAACCGCTATTGGCATGAGTTGCCTCCGGAGCATCCGACCACGGACATCAGTGTGGCGACATCGCGCCAGTCGACGCAGATCGCAGCGCGCTTTCGATTCGAACCTGCGACGCTTGATCTCGGTTTGACGATGAAGGGTGCCGAGCGCACCGCGTCAATTCAGCTCATGAACCCGACAGCATCAGCGATCTTTGTTGAGAGCGTTTCCAGCGATTGCGGGTGCGTGTCAATCGACCCAGTCTTGAACGTCGAGATCACGGCTGAGAGCGAGCTTGAGATTCCTATTCGCTTCAAAGCGCCAGGGCGGGCTGGACGCGTAAGACGTTCAATGATCGTTGCCACAACTGGCACTGGAGAAAAGGTGTGGGCAACGGTCATTTCGAGGATCGTCGAAGCGGTCACAGTGATCGAAGGCACAATAGAATCGCCGTATCAGACCGACACCTTCGCGACAGTTCGTGCGATGGACGGTGCCCCATTCCGAGTCATCAACTCTGAGCCTCCGATCGGCGGAATTTCGTCGATTTGCCCTGCCATTGAACACCGTATTGCAGTCTCTCCACAAGAATGGCGGCGCGCCGGGAAACCAACCGCCATCGTGCTTCATACGGACCATTCAGCAAGTCCATTGGCTGTCATTCGTTTCAAGACGCACAGCTGTCAAAAAGACCATTGCTCGAATGCTCAGTGCATTCACTCTTCGTAGGAACCAATCATGCTGCAGCTTCGAAATCAAGTCATTGTCCATCGCGTCATATGCGTGGTCGTTGGGATAGGATTGGTCTCAATCTGCTCAGCAGATCCGGGCGACATTGAATTGTTTGAGTTGCGAGAGACGACGGGCGCCGAACCTGGCGAGGGCATGCCAGATATGGGATCTGATGGCGATTGTGAAGACAACGAAACGCCGGGAGGAGGTGGCCCTACAAGCCATCCTGGAGGAGACGACAGCTCTAGTTCACCCGATTGGAATAACGGGGGCGGTCCTACCGGCCCCGACGGACTCTCAGTCCCTGGCCAGGATCCGATGGACGATGGCGGAGATGGCAATCGCGGGCCAATCACATTTTGTTCGGGAAACGTCCTAGATCCCGATTGTTACTCGATTGGCGTCATGGCCAATCCGACCTTTCGGAACGCCGACATGCCGTATGGCGATTTCTCATTTCTCGCGACAGATCTCGTTGTATCCGTGACTGGACAAGACTTTCGCTTTTCAAGGTCTTACACGAGCAATCCTGATTACGATGGGGCCGACCTCCTTGGTGTTGGCTGGCACGGGTCCTCATTCCTTTTCTTAAAGGTCGAGGCTGGTGCGGAACCAGATATCATTCTTGTCGACCTGCAGTTTCGCGAGCATGTATTCGAATACAACAGCACTGAGGGCAAATGGCTCCCGGTGGGCGCGAGCGATCAGTACATCATCGATTCAGACGTCACTATCGGCTCAGACAAGTACGCCGTGTGGCGACTTGTTTCACCTGGGCGGTGGGAAACCAATTTTTATCGTGAGCACGACGCCACAGGCGGATTCACAGCGACACCTGAAGACTTGGAGCGCCTTCTCCTGTTGGAGCAAGATCCGTACGGCAATGAGCGAATCTTCGAATATACGATTTATGGAACAGATCTTGGCGATACTGGAAAAGAGCACGCTAGGCTCGCATCCGTGACAATGACTGCTTCCGGCGAAACGAGTTATGACGCCAAGGTCAATTTCGAGTGGTTGGAGACAGGCACGAATAAAGGCCGGCTGAGTCGGCTAACGGTACTACGCAAGAGTGGCATGAGCGAGATCGAGACTCAACGTGTCGACTACATTTATAAATCCGATGGCGACGGCAATTCTGATGCAACTGGAACTGCAGGCGACCTTATCGACGTACGGCGTCGGATCAAGCTCGACAATTCAAGCACTGCTCCTGACGATACGTGGCGCATCGTTGTATCGCAGTACCGCTATCACGGCGGTGAATCGAATGAAACAACAGTTGATTTCGATCTCGACGGCTATGTGGAATCAGGCGCGGCCCATCAGGTCAAGTCTGTCTTAATGCCTGAGCAAGTTGAGTATTTCGCTCAGCGGCACGCGGAGGAGGTCAATGGGCCAAGCGTGGACACGGTCGATGAAGCAGCTGACGTTCTATTGACGCTCGGCGATGCGGACGATTGGCACACAAATATCACGGATCGAGTGGTAGTTGATTTGGCATCGACGATTGCAGCGGTGTACGAGACGGGTGGCGACGCACGAATAGTGGATCAGTACGTCATGTCCGCATGCGGCTGTGGAGGCGGTTATACACAAGGGCTATACCTAAACTACGACTATTACTCGTTCACGAGCGGTGGCTACACCGACAGTGTTGAGATTATTGAGAGGCATGATGACGGCGGTGGCGGCTGGACGACATGGCGAACTCTGTACTACGACTTCAATACACCTGGCGCCAGTAGCGTGCCATTCCTTATCAACAAAGCCATTATCGATGGCTCTGACAAGTGGGTCACTCACTTTGAACGTGATTCAACCACTCGACTCCCAACGAAATACATGACCCCGAGTGCCATGAACACGTACTCAGTCGCGACACATGGTACTCCTGACGCCGCACCAAACTACACAGCAAAATCAAGTGACGGGCTCGTATATGCGTACGCATACAGTGCGGACGGTCCATACCTTCTCGAGATTCGCATGGCCAAGGGTGACGCCGGCGCATTCGCAAATTTTGATCACTTTTGGAAAGCGACTCGAGGTGATTCCAGTCGACCGTGGCTGACTACGAAGATCGAACGATTTCAGGACGCCAATTCAAGTGCAGCGGACGACATAGAAACCGTAGAATTCAATTATCAATTCCACACGAATGGTGGCCAGGATCTGGCTTGGATTGAGATCAAGGCCGAGGCCGAACTCGAATCGGAGAACGGTCCTTCTGGTTCAGGAAACACTTATGACAGCTATGTTTTGATTGATGCCAAAGGCCGAAAAGCATGGGCCCGGTCCGCAGACAACACGCTCACAGCTTGGACATGGGACACCGCCACTGGAAGAATCGCAACGATCACACGAAATTCCTCAAACGGTACGGGCGGAAGCTGGGGGTATTCATCGCCTTTAGGCATTGGGACTTGGGGTGGTTCTGGCGACGATCTGAAAGTGAATTACACACTCGATCTCTTGGGACGACCCACCAAGATCGAGCAATTCTCATCGAGTTCGCGAGTTACGGATACGTTCTTCGTTCGGGAGATGAAGGATCTTGCCGAGCGCGATGGGATCAAGTATCTTGCAAAGGCCAGGTTCCCCCACGTCATCGCGGGCGGAGCTAGCGGTTCATACGCGGGCATGGCGACCGTCAGCTGGATTGGCGCCGGCGGCAAGGTGCTGCGATCGAGCGGATATGAGCCGGATGCGTCGGGCGGTGGTGTGTATGACACTGACCCGATTGCTAATGCGCTCGGAGACGAACTGACAAAAACCGTGACTGACCACAGTGTGTCGGGGCTCGTTGAAGCAAGGCATTCGTGGTATGACGTCAGCGAATTGCTCGCAAAATCGACGACCGAATACACGTATGACGAACTTGGTCGTGTTGAGACGGTAAAGTCGCCTGAAGGCACATTCGAGCGATACACGTATGACGTTCTTGATCGCCGCATTAAGAAAGAAATCGGCACTGATGATGATCCTAGCACCGGGAACATGAAGACCGTGACCGAGTGGTTCCATGATTCGGGCGGCACGGCAACGCCGGGCGTCGGCAACGGCAATGTGACTTTAATCCGACAGCATGTCGATGACTCGACGACGCGCGACACCAAGGTCACTTATGACCATCGCGATCGGCCAGTCAAGACTGAGAACGCCATAGCGCCGCACAGCTACACCGTCTACGACAACCTCAATCGAGTAATTGAAACCGCGGTCTTCAAATCTATTCCGACTGACATTGAGACGCCGCTGGCGGATCGCGGCGGACATACCGTCACGCATTACAGCCAGCGCGGAAAGGTTTACCTCGTCCAGAATCCCATTGACCCTGCGGAAGACTCCGCCGGCATGGGATTCAGTGGTTTCTTGGAGACCAACACGTGGTTCGATGAGGTCGGACGATCGATCGCAACGTGGTCGCCCAGTTCACCTGGCCGAAAGACAGTCTACGACGATCTCGGACGCGTCGAGACGGTCTATGTCACGGACCGCGGCGGAGACGACGATCCAGGCGCAGCGGGCAATTACGCCGACGCCTCCGACGTGACCGGCGACCTGATAATCGAGCAGGCGGGCTACCGCTACATTGCTGACACAACGCTGGCGGATCTTGCCACGCGCAGGGCGCGCGCACACGACGCGAGTTCGAGCGACACTGGCGCTCTGGATGCTTTGGCGTCTGCGAAGAAGATCACGACGTACTCGGCGAGCTACTACGATGGCGCAAACCGCCCGATTCGAAGCGTTATGTACGGAACGAACACGACAGGCTTCGTGCATGGGGGCAGTGCGCCCACAGTAAATCAAGCGAGCCCGCCAGATCACAATACCGCGGGTGCGCAGCTCGTCCATGCAACGAGCTACAACGAGCGCGGGATGGTCCAATCCACGACCGACCCTGAAGGCGCTGAGACCAGAACCTTCTACGACGACATGAACCGACGTGTCGCAGTCATCGAGAATTACGACGATGCAACTGTGAGTTGGGACCCAGGCGATAAGCGGTGGGAGATCACTGGGCTGGATATCGCTGAGCCGGATACAGACCGAGGTGTCACATTCACATATGACGATTCAAGCAACCTGATCCTCCGAATCGCCTTCCTGCCCAAATCAGGCGGCGGCGAGGACATTCAGGAGACTGAATACGACTATGGCGTGCTCGTTACGAGCGGCAACAATATCGCCAGTAACGACATGCTTGACCGTGTGAACTATCCCGATGAAGGCACCGGCGGAAAGGGCTCGACGACAGCCTACCGATTCAATTACGAATACAACCGCCAGGGCGAGACGATCTTCACGAATGATCAGAACCGCATTCAGCACGTCTTCACGCGCGATGCGCGGGGACGAGTCACGAAAGATGAAATCACAGGCTGGGGGAGCGCCACCAATATTGATCAATGGATCGACCGCATTGAGACAACATACGATTCCTTCGGCCGGCAAGAGTTCGTTCGTAGCAAAGACGGTTCAACGATCATGAACGCCGTCAAATTCAAATACGATGCGCGCTGGCGAGTCTCAGAGCTGTGGCAAGACCACGATGGCGACATCGATGAGAATGGCATGGGCACGAACAGCCAGGTCGTCGAGTATGCATATGACGATGCCAAGATGGCCGATGGAAATTATGCAAGACTTGAGTCCATCACGTACCCAGACGATGCCGTGATCGACACGGATTATGGAACGGCAAGCGCACTGAATGACGTCATCAGCCGCGCCGAGGCGATTAAAATCGGCTCAGACACCATCGTCAGCTACGACTTTGTCGGTTCAGGCATGTTCGCGAAGGCGAAATACCCGCAATCCGAGATCCGCCTGGACCGGACGGTTGCGCACAACGGTTCGAGAACGTCAGGTCAGTACCCTGGCTGGGATGCATTCGGGCGCATCGAGAATCAGGTTTGGGTGGACGATAGCCTCACGACGCACGCGACGGACTCGACGGTGCCCAGCATCCCGCCAATCGTGGAGCTCGAGTACGCCTACGACAAATCGAACAATCGCACGCACAAATACGACGTTCGCCCGGGAGCATTGCGCGCTGAGCGCGATCAGCAGTATACCTATGACGGGCTGGAGCGCTTGACCGAGGCCAAACGCGGCGCTTGGAATGGCACATCATTCACGCTCGGCAATGACTCCGAGAAGTGGACGCTCGACATGCTCGGGAACTGGGAATACCTTGACACCGACTTCAACGGTGACGGGACGTATTCCACAACGACCGAGCGTGACGATCGCACGCACAACTCCGCCAATGAGCTTACACAGCGCATCCTGAAGGGGCAGGACGGCATGGGCGGAGACGATACGCTCGCATTGACATTCGATGACACCGGCAACATCTGGGAAGCGGATCGCGCCGGAGGGACGGAAGTCGACTACAAGCAAGATGGCTGGAATCGGTTAGTCGAAACTAAGTTTGGAAGCAACGTCCGGGCTGAGTACGAATACAATGGTCTGAACTGGCGTACGGTGGCGACGCTGGATGCTGATGCGACCCATGATGGAGTCGCGGACCAGGAGCGCGTGATGTATTACGACCAGTCATGGCGACTGATTGAAGAGCGCATCGATGATGACCTCAATGTGTCCGCTGGTGCGGATCGGACACTCCAGTACCTCTGGGGGAACCGCTACGTCGACGACATCGCCTTCCGACGTGAGAATGCGGATCTCACGAATGATTCGCCGTCTGTCACGTACAACAGTAACTGGAATTACCTGACCGACGCGATGTTCAGTGTCATTGCGATTGTGAAGGAGCGAAACGCGGTGCTCGCTGAGCGCGTGCGCTACGACGCGTATGGCAACTCTCGGCATCAGCGGCCCGGCGATGTGGACGGAGACGGCGACACTGACGGTGCAGACAACGCCGCCTATCTCGTTGCTAGTGGAAAGGGCATCGGGCAAGCTGGCTACAACGTGGACGCGGATGTCAATCGCGATGGCACGGTCGACAGTACAGATGGGACACTCATCACGAATGACTTTGGCTCGGCGCTAGCCAAGGGGCAACTCTCAAATATCGACAATGTGATCGGGTTTGATGGGTACGTCTTTAATGCGCCGGATGAAGTGTATACCGTTCGAAATCGTTCCTATGACCTCCGGCAGGGAAGGTGGATCAATAGAGATCCAATCGAATATGCTGATGGGGCGAATCGATATCAATATGTCAATTCTCGGCCGGTTGAAATGATAGATCCAAGCGGACTCGCAACCGTTAATGGCCCGGAGGCGACAATTTTTACATGGCTTCCAGGCGGATTTGCAAGTAATGCAGTATGGACTGCATTTAATGGATTGGGAGGAATACTATTTCCAGAACTATATCGTGCTAGTGTATTTGCCCAAGTAAATGGCGCCAATCTTGTCGGCAATCCTTCTCCTCCGACATTTATTGGTATACAGCCGAATAATCCTGCGGCAGGAGCTCCGTGGTATGCTACGACCTTTCAACATCGAGGCTATTTGGCCGTAAAGGCGTCGCTTGAATGCTGTGATGGAGATCTAAACACAGGGTCTCTCACAAAATGGTCGCATCAAGGTTGGACTCCGAATCCGACTGGATTGGGTCCTCCATTCATACCTGCTGAAATGCATCCCGGGCATCCTATGGTCACGCTCCTCCCTCCAACCGGACCTCAATGTTCTCGTTGGAAAGTGACGATGGCATCGCGTGTTGATATAGGAGGTCAGGCAATCACGGGTTTAACTTCTTTCGCTCTTCCTCCGTACATAAACCGAGAAATCGAGTACGAGATCTGCTGCGATGGTAAATACAAAGTGGACTATCGCGGCTCTCGCATGCCTGCGCATGGAGCATACATCAATGGAGGTCTAATCGGGTCGCATATTCCAGCGAATGCAGATTTTGCGTATTTCATATGGTACGGTATCACAAACGCAAATCCTGTGATGCCTGTTCAACACATTACAACTGCGAGCAATTGACAATGAATCGATTTTGTATAATATCTGGAGTCGTAACGATCGCTGTCATTGTGTTCGAGCAGTCGCATAGTCTTGCTTTTGATGGAAACAGTGCTGCGTCATGTGGTGAAATGGATTCTTCATTTGAGGAGCCGGGGCATTTCGCTGGTCCGGAGTTATTGAAAACTATATCTGATGAAGCATTTACTGCCCTCTATCCCTCTATTTCTAAATTGGCTCAGGCGGCCGGAGGGGGTTTCACTGTTCAAGAGACACGAGAAGTTCTTGCAGAGTTTCACCATTCTCTACTTGAGTATGCTTGGTACAAGAATGCGATTGAGACCAAGAACGTTCGATTCTTCAATGCACTGATTGAGCATGACTCTAAACCAGGTTTGCGCCTTATTGGCGTTATCGGCATGAATGACCTTGCGCCAAATGACTTGACCGAATCGGTCATTCGCGCACTCCGTTCTCCTTTGCCATTGGCAGAGCCAGTGCAAAGCATTCCGTATTCCATGTACTTTTTCTTGTTCTCGCCATGGCTAACTGATAGCGAAGTTGCAAAGGATTCCGCGTCTGAGATTTCTGAAATGGTCGCGCGCCGCTCGATTGACACGGCGGATTTACTTGTCATTATGTCTACGGCTGGACCGGAGTTCATTAAACAAATTGTGAAAATTATAACAGCAGTCGATCAAGAAAAAGCCAATATAAACACTGACGATCTGTATCGTGAATGGCCTTCGTATACGCGCGATGCACTCCTGGCATGGCACGTGCTATTGCGAGTTGACCTCGCCATTGTCGATAGTGAGCTGCGAGCAATATTGAATGAAACGATCAATAGAGCAGGGGACTTGTCAAGCGTGTGTCGATTAATGCGTGCGGCAGTATTGAATGATAGAAGCGATGATGATGCGATGAATGATGTGGCGATCGCGATCGCAGAGCCTGTTTCTGTCGAGTATTATAAAACGATGATTGATATGGTATTTTCTGCGTTGGCGGAAGAGCGCCCAGGACTTTGGAGTCAACTTGGCACGATTCCAGTTACGTCGATTAGCGAGGGGTATAGGGGGCGCCTTCGGGCGGCCGGAGTCGTTTTTGACGAGTAGTGGTAAGACGCAAGGCTTGACTTGAAGGTTGCGCGTACGGGATCCAATTACGCGATGGTCTTGCTCGCTGTAGAGCCATGCCCAAGCACTCGTTAGCACACTTACGACGGACTGGATCGCCTTGCGCTTGCCCCCAAAGCTGAGCCAGTTAGAGGGTGAGTCTTTGGCATCATTGCGCCCGGAATGCGACATTTGTCAGGTCAATTCGAGTCATTTCCGGCCAGAATGCATCGCGTCAGCTCCTCCGGCAGTCCTGACCTGCCCCCCAGAATCTGATCCAGCTTGAGTGTTAGTCTCGGTGCTGGATCAAGGAGGATCTGGGCATGGCAAGCAGGAAGCGTCATTCAGCGGAAGAAATCGTGAACAAGTTGCGTCAAGCGGATGTGGAGTTGTCCAAGGGCTCGACCGTTGCGTAGGCGTGTAAAGCGATCGGTGTGACGGAGCAGACCTATTACCGCTGGCGTCGCGAGTACGGCGGGCTGAAGGTTGATCAGGCTAAACGCTTGAAGGATCTCGAGAAGGAGAATGCGCGGCTGAAGAAGCTGGTGGCGGACTTGTCATTGGACAAGGCGATGCTGCAGGAGGTGGCGCAGGGAAACTTCTAAGCCCGCGGCGGAGACGCGAGGCGATGGATGTGTTGCGTCATCACTTCGGCGTCTCCCAGCGGCGGGCGTGCAAGACGATTCGAGCGTCGCGATCGACGTGCCGGTACGCGCCGATCGAGCGGGATGATGAATCGCTGCTGACGCGGCGGATCATCGAACTGGCTGCGGCGTTCGGACGTTACGGATACCGGAGGATCACAGCGCTGCTGAAGCATGAAGGCTGGCGTGTGAATCACAAACGTGTTGAACGCGTCTGGAAGCAACAGGGCTTGAAGGTCCCACAGAAGTTGCCGAAGCGCGGCAGATTGTGGCTCGACGACGGGAGCTGCGTGCGGCTCCGGCCTGAGCGGCGCGATCACGTGTGGGCGTACGACTTCGTCCAGGCCAGAACGCACGACGGGCGCGCATTCAGGATGCTGACGGTGGTGGATGAATACACAAGAGAGAGCCTGGCGATCGATATATCGAGGAAGCTCAGGAGCGACTATGTGCTTGGGCGTCTGGCGTGGGTCTTTGTGACGCGGGGCGTGCCGGATCACATCAGAAGCGACAACGGCCCTGAGTTCACGGCGAAGGTGGTGCGGAAATGGCTCCGCAACGTCGGCGTCAAAACACTCTTCATCGAACCGGGCTCGCCGTGGGAGAATGGTTACTGCGAAAGCTTCAACGGCAAGCTGCGCGACGAACTGCTCAACGGTGAGATCTTCTACACGCTCAGGGAGGCGAAGGTTCTCATCGAACGCTGGCGTCGCCATTACAACACCGTGCGTCCACACTCATCGCTGAGCTACCGGCCGCCGGCGCCGGAAGCGATCGGTAAAGGCGATGGAATCTGTAATTTTTTCTGTTTTGCCTGGTCAAATTCGCCCCAAGGAGACCGAGCTCAATCGTTTTCTTCTAGTCCACTGTTAAATTGTCTCGCTCATCCGATGAGTCAATCCAGCGCATACACACGCTGCGGCTTCAAATCGCATGGGAATTATTCAGTTCCTCTCGGACCCATTTTACGATCTCGCGATACTCCGGCGCAATTGGCCGCATGTACAAATCCGCGACGGCAGAGCTGGTTGAATGACCGAGCCATCGCCGCATGTCACTAATCGAACACGTCGGTCGTGAACCAAATTCTGTGGCCCCAAGATGTCGCAGGATGTAGAATCCTTCCAGTGTTTCCTTGGATTCACCAATCGATGATCGAAGTTTGCTCCACCAGAGACCAATGGCGTCAGTCTTGCCATGAACGAGCGGATGGCCATTGCGTGTTGTAAACATCAATTCGCCTGACGATCTCGGCAAATTGTCTAGGTACGCATGGATTTGCGCCCAAACGCGCAGCGGCGTTATGCCGAAACGATTGACTCCGGTTTTCCCGCGGCGAAGGTCGTACCCTTCGTCATCGACTTGGCCCACGCGCAATGCCGCGATATCCCGCTGACCGAGCCCTAGTCCAATCCCGATCCAAATCAGCGTGCGTTCACGCAAATCACATGCATCGATCAGTCGCTTCAACTGACTCAAACTCGGCAACCTGCGCTCTACAGACGGCTTGCCGCGTACTGAATCGCGTGAGTCCCAGTTCCACGAAAGAACCTGATGGCCGTGATCCTGTCGTCCGGCACGATCGATCAGCGCCTTGATCACCTGCATCCGCATTCGGACACGAACGTCAGAGAATCCCTCTCGGGCGAGTCGCCGGTTGTAGCTCTCAACGTCCTCCATCGTCAGATCGACGATGCGCAATCGCCCCGCCGCTTTCGGGCCGTGCTGTTCATTGATATGTTCGAGGAACGCCTTGATGCGACGACGTCGATCAACAAAGACGCCGCGTGTGATCGTGCCGTTTGAGCGGACCGCCCCTTCAGGCCGGACGCGCTCTTCCTCTGCATCCAAATAACCCGACGCGACCTCGGCGAGTGACCCCGCGACTACCGAGCCTACTGGCGCTGAATCCAAGCTGCGTTGTGTCACTGGCCGCGGCTGTGATTGCTTGCCATTCGATGGCGTTGGCGTCGCCGGGTGCCCTTCCAAATGCCCTACAAGCCACCGGTGATACTCAATGCGGGCCTGCTCCTCGGGAATGTCGCCGAAGCGGTGTTTTCGGGGGGTGCCAGTGGTAGGATCTCGGAAAGACACATGCCAGCCGATCCCACGGATCTTGGTGTAGGTGAGCTTGGGGATCCGCTTTTGTCTCTGACGCTGCGGCATGTGTATACTCCGCCCCGCATCCATACGGGCGGGCGGATTGTAGTGCATCCCCCTCACTCTTTGTAGTGAAAAACCCTCCTGCCACCTTAGCTCAGTTGGTAGAGCGGAGCTTTCGTAAAGCTCAGGTCCGGAGTTCGAGTCTCCGAGGTGGCTTTCTCGCGAATCATCGACGCGTCGGAGCGAGCCGAATAGCGCCTCGCGCAGAGGCCGGGTCGATGGCTCGACCTCGTTGACGAATTTCAACCAAATTGCGGTCTGCCAGCCTCCGGGCCGCCATGCGGACAGCGTTCGTTATCGTTCGCCAGTCTTCCGGCTCCAGGAATCGTGCGACCTCGGTCGGGCAGATGTCGCTCCCGAATCGCGCTCGATCGCGGGCCAGATCGAGGATCGTTTCCTCGATCACGACATCGAATCTTGAGATGCCGCGCCGCTGACACTGATCTGAACAGTGCCGCACGCTGTCCCAGTCTCGCGCCCACTCCCGGCGCCAGGGAAACCGGCGGCCGCACACCGTGCAGGTCCTGTCGCGCAGAAACCGCTCAGTCATGCTCCGATGTGGCGATGCGACGCGCATCATGACGCGCCCTCCCGGTCATCGCGGCGCTGCGCGATGCCCTGAATCAACCCAAGCCGCGCCAGAAAAAACGTCGCCTCTTCAATCTCATGCCGCGTGAAGTCCGTGAACGCCGCAGGCTGGTGCGGCTGCCCCATCAAATCCGGTGGATATCGCGGCAGGCCAAAGTCGCCCAGCTCCTCTTGCGCGAGGTAGAGCGCATCGACCGCTGCCATGAGTCGATCCGGCGCGATGAATTCAGATTCAGACTTCATGCCGCTGGTTTCGAGCAACATCGATTCGCGGATTCGCGCGCTCGAAGAAGTTTCAAGGCGCGCGCTCCACATCGGCTCGCGAATCGACAGTCTGCACACGGCGCAATAAAAAAGGAGAGCCGCGAACGGCTCTCCTCGACGCAGACCCAGATTGGGGTCCGAGGCGAATCAGCTCTCACTGATTCAGATCGACGGGCGTCACGAACAATCACCCCAATTCGCGAGCATGCTCGCCAGGTCGGCGCCATCAACCGTGCCGTCGCCATTCAAATCAGCGGCGGCGTTGTTGGTTCCCCACACGGCGAGGAGCGCGGCGAGGTCGGCTCCATCAACGACGCCATCGCCGCTGAGATCGCCTGAGCACCCGATTTCAAAGCTCACATAGAACGTCGAGTCATCGAGGTTGATCCAGCCTTCGTTTTCCGACCACGCGTAGCCGCGCAGCCGGCCTTCGGCGAAATCGAAGCGAGCCCCATCCGCTCCGATGAACGGCTCCGTGCCGAAGTTGATCCAGCCGATGTTCTCGCCCCACGCGAACCCTTTCATGAAGCTCGTCGTGAGAATGTTGACGCCGTAGAACGGCGGATCGAAGCCTCCTCCGCCTCCGAAACCGCCGTAGGGACCATTGCCGTTCCCGACTGTGATCCACCCGCCGTTTTCTGACCAGACGGAGCCCGAGAGATACGCGACTGGGTCGCCGACGGGCACGATCGGCAGGTTGAGATCAGTGAAGACGACGCCCGCATCGCCGCCGTCGGCGTCGCGCCAGTTCGTCCAGCCGATGTTCTCGCCCCAGGCGAGTTTGTTGTCTTCGGACACATTCGACTGACCGATTGTCATGGGCGTGATGATGAATGCCGCGAGCGTCATCGTTGCTGTTGTCAGAGTTCGCATGGCGAACCTCCTTTCACGTGACGAAACGATTCGCGATTAGAAGTTGAAGTTGTCCCACGCGTCGGCGCCGGCAGGCGTGGCGCGGAAGGTGCCAACATCGTTGCCCGCAGCAATGTCGTAGTTCGTCGTATTGTCACGAGCCGTGTTGCAAACGATGAACGCGCCGCTGCCGGTGATGTAGAACCCACGCGTGCCATCCGTGGCGTTGTTGCCCTCAACGCGTGAACCATCCGCCCCAGCGCCGCGGAAGTTGGCGTCGCCGGAATTGCTATCGCAGTGGTTATTCAACACCATCGAATCAGCGCCGAACTGAATGCCGTTGCCGGTGTTGAAATACGCCTTGCAGTTGATGATCGTTCCCGCGGCCGACACATTGATGCCGATGCCCGTGTTATTCGCGGCGATCGTGTCCGTCACCAGGCCGGAGCCGGAGGTGCCGACGCCGTTCGAACCGTTCAGGCGAGTCGTGCAGTGCGACACCTTCGTGTTTCCAAACGTGCGAATGCCATTCAAACCGTTCTCAATGGACGACGAATGGGATACGACGCACGCGGTTTCGACGTAGATGCCCTCGCCGCCGCTGCCTTGCACCGTGCAGCCAGTGACGACGGCGTTGTCGTCAGTCTTGATGCCATCGTCTGTCGAGTTCTGCGCCGTGCAGTTCGAGATGTTGGCGTTGTCGAGGAACTCAAATCCATCGTCGCCGTTGTTCATCGCCGAACTGTTCGAGATGGTGCAGCCCACGCCGCCGTTGAACCCATCCATATCGTTGGCGCCCGCCGTGCAATTCTGAAGGCTGACTCCGTCCTGAACGACGAAGCCATTCACTGCAAACGTGCTGCTGACGTTGGAGAGTGTCGAGTAGTCGCCGGCGACGACGCCATCCAGCCCGCTCTGGGAGGACATGCAATCGACCGCCGTGTTATGCGTGCTGAGGAAGAAGCCGTTGCCGCTGTTGAATCGAACGGAGCACCCGCGAACCGTCGATCCGGTGCCGGTTTGAATGCCGTCTTGCCCGTTGTTGTACGCCGCGGAGTTGTCAATCGTGCAGGCGACGCCCATCGAGAATCCATCAAGAATGTTGGAGCGTGACGTGCTATTCGCAATCGTCGTGCCGATGCCAACGACAAATCCAGTTTCATCGCACTGGTTGGCCGCGGAATCTTTCACGACGCTGTACGAGCCGAGTTCGAACCCGTCTTCACCTGTAAACGACGCAGAGCAGTTGATGACGCGTGCTCGCTCGCCCATCAGGAATCCATCCTGGCCCGTATTGCTCACATTGACGTTCTCAACAACGCAGTCGTCATCATTGAAGAAGTTGACGCCGAAGTTGTCCCATTGCGTAATGTTGCCGTTCTTCACCTTCAGGTTGAAATGCGCACTCGCACCAACGGGCTGAATCGCGGTCAGCGATCCAACAACACCTGACAGCGTGAAACCATTCATATCAATGGTCACGTTGTCCACGGCGATCGTGATGCCGTGCTGTCCCGCGACGCCAACGATGTCACTGGTAAAGACGTAGGACCCCGACTCCGTAATGGCGTACGGGAAACTACCAATCGTCTGTTGGTTGATCTGAACCCGATTCGTTGGCTGCGGGTTGCCCAGCGGCGGATTCAAGTCGCCCGCCAAGGCGCTTCCAGCGAGCAGTAGGCTCGCCACGCCGAATGTCAGTGAATTGCGCATGTCATCATCTCCCAAATCTGGCGGCGCCCGATATGCGCCTGGTGCGTGTGGTCGAGAGGCCCACCCTCTCGCGTCACGCCGCCTTCGCCTCCGATTTGGCGATCCCCGCTTGGAGGAGACATGTCCCGGGGTATACTGGGACTGTCAGGCGGCGTCCGTGTGAACACGCACCGTCTGGCCAGTGGGCGTCTCATCGAATTTCGATTTTTTTGTGTGGAGTTGGTCGAGAGGGGTCGCAGATGTCGGCATCGCCGGCGCAGCATGAAGTCACGAAACTGCTGTCACGTGTCGGCTCAGGTGACCAGGCCGCCGCGAGCGATCTGCTTCCACTCGTCTACGAAGAGCTTCGCGGGCTCGCGGACGCCTACATGCGTCAAGAGCGCGGCGATCACACGCTTCAACCCACCGCGCTGGTGCATGAAGCGTATTTGCGACTTGTCGATCAGACCCGCGTCCGCTGGCAGGACCGCACCCACTTCTTCGCGGTCGCCGCGACGTGCATGCGGCGAATCCTCGTCAATCACGCGCGCGACCGGCGACGCCTGAAGCGCGGCGGCGACGCGAAACGAGTCACGCTCCGGGATCTGGCGGACACCAACAGCGTTGGCGACGCCGAACTCGTCGATCTTGACGATGCGCTCACCAAACTAGAATCACTCGACGCCCGCAAGGTGAAAGTGGTTGAATTCCGATTCTTCGCCGGACTCACCGTGGATCAAACGGCTGAGCTTCTTGAACTGTCTCCCGTCACCGTCAAGCGAGACTGGGAGTTCGCGCGCGCATGGCTGCTCAATGAATTGATCGAGGGCGCGACCCATGACGCCTGAACAATTCACACAGGTTGAGCGGATGTTCGCGGAGCTGGTTGATTGCGACCCCGCTGCGCGGCAGGAGCGATTGGGTATCATCCGACTCGAGAACCAAACGGTCCACGATGAAGTGGTCAAACTGCTCAAGGCCCACGACGGCGCGGGCGCCTTTCTCAATGATCCCGCCACCGGTCGATTGGAAGACGCCATCCAGGAAGGCGCGGCGGATCGAGGCATCGGCCGCCGATTCGGCGCCTATGAAGCGGTGGAGCGCATCGGCGCCGGCGGCATGGGCGCGGTGTACCTCGCTCGTCGAACAGATGAGCAATTCGAAAAGCACGTCGCGATCAAAGTCATCCATTGGTGGATGGACACCGATGAAATCATGTCCCGGTTCGAGCGCGAACGGCGCGTGCTCGCGAGGCTGGAGCACCCCAACATTGCGATGCTGCTCGACGCGGGTATTGATGAGTCCGGCGCCCCGTACATCGTGATGGAGTATGTCGCAGGTGAACCGATTGATCGATTCGCCCAGAGCCATACGCTCAGCGTTGAGGAACGACTCGCGCTCTTTCTTGAAGCGTGCGACGCCGTGCAGACCGCCCACCACAACCTGATTGTTCATCTCGATCTCAAGCCATCAAACATCCTGGTGACGTCGGATGGACACGCCAAGCTCGTGGACTTCGGCATTGCGCGGCTGATTGATCCCGACGACCAGATCGCAGCCACGAAAACAGACGCCCGCGTATTCACGCCCGCCTACGCCGCGCCTGAACAAATCAAGGGCGGCGCGCTCACGACCACAACCGATGTCTACGCCCTTGGCGTCGTGCTGTACGAATTGCTCGCCGACACGCGCCCCTTCAGAACCGACGGCGATGGTGAGCAACGAATTGAGGACGCCATCCTGAATACGCCCCCTGTGCGCCCGAGCACGGTGGTCGCAACAACGGCGACCGGCGGCGCGCAGCGCGCGCGGCGTCGAATCGCCCGCCGCATCGAGGGCGACCTCGACAACATTGCGCTGAAAGCGATGCGGAAAGAGCCGGAGCGCCGGTATCCAACCGTTCAATCGCTCGCCGAGGATGTCCGCCGGCATCTGGCGGGGCGGACGGTCTCGGCTCGACCCGACACATTCTCATACCGCACATCGCGATTTGTCCGACGCAATCGCACAGGCGTCATCGCGGCAGCGCTGGTGTTTCTCGCGCTCGTCGGCGGCGTCATTGGAACTGGCTGGCAGGCGCATGAGACCGCGCAGGAACGAGATCGCGCAGAGCGCCGCTTCGCCGACTTGCGCAACCTCACCAATTCGCTGATCACCGAGGTTGATCGAGACCTGGCGGATGTGCCCGGCGCCACCGAAGCGCGGCGGGCGATGGTCACACAGGCGACGCAGTATCTGGACTCACTCGCGGCCGAAGCCGAAGATGAGCCGGACCTGCTCGCTGAACTTGCCGATTCCTACAGCCAACTCGGCGCCTTGCAGCGAAATTTCATCAGTACCGACCTCGGCGACACCGCCGCAGCGATTGCGAGTCACCAGAAAGCGCTGCTCTTGCGGCAGCGCGTGCTGACCGCGCGACCACACAACGCGAGCGCATTGCTCGCCACTGGGCAAAGTCACCTCCAGCTTGGCGACATGATGCGCGCACAAGGTGATCTCGAAGGCGCCGTCGAGCAATACCGATTCGCCGGCGACCATTTCATGCAGGCGCAACCCACGGACGATGCATCGCGAATCGACAAGGACCACAATGCGGCGGTCGTGCAACTCAAGATCGGCATCGTCGAAGCCATGCTGGGGCGATTCGATCTGGCCGAAGCTGCTTATTCGACAGCGCTGGAGTTGAATCAGTCCATTCTCGCCGCTGATCCGACTCTGCTCGTCACGCGTCGAAATATGGCCGTCAGTTATGAGAAACTCGGCGACATTGCAGAGGCCCGCGGCAATGCGCAACTGGCGTTTGAACACTACACGCATTCACGTGAGATATTTCATGAGCTTGAAGAGCTTGAGCCCGGCGAGGCCCGACACATTCTGAGCATTGTGATTGCCCACTCCAAACTCGGTGAAGTGCTTGGGCATCCTGCTTACGCCAATCTTGGCGATCTGGATGGCGCCCTGGAGGAGTACTACGAAGGTCGGCGCATCATCGGTGAACTTCTTCGCATCGATCCCGCCAATGCGCGAGCGCGCATGTTCGCGGCCTTTTTCGACCGACGACTCGGCGCCTTCCTGACCATGAAGGGGCAATACGACGAGGCCCTGGAGTATCAGCATGCAGCGCTAACCGCTGCGGAGGCGATCGCTGCATCAAACCCGTCCGATGTGCGCGCACTGACAGATGTGGCTTCAAGCACGACCACAATTGCAGACACCCATGCCGCGATGGGCGATTACGCAACGTCGCTGGATTGGACGCGACGAGCCATTGATGCGCTTCTCGAAGCGCTCGAAGTCAACGACGAAATCGTCTCCACAAGAATCGAACTCGCCGCCGCGTATCGCTCCGCCGGCGAACGATGCGCCGACCTCGCGGAGCAGACAGACAACAATGAAGAACGATCTCGTTGGATGCGAGACGCGCGGCAGTCGATTCGCGCAAGTGTGGAGGCCTATGCCACACTTCATGAAGCTGGCCTGTTGCGAGCCGCGGCGCTGACAGATTTCAAAGAGGCCGAATCGCGTTTGGCTGAACTCGATCAATCGATGGCGACCACGGCCACTCGAACAACGCCGCCATAGAGACCTGCGTCCGTCGCCACGATGCGCGGGCGCGAATCACTCAGTTGGATCGGGTTATCCCCGCTGCAAGCAAGGCCTTGCAAGATCAAAGCTGGCCTGAATTGGCTCACGCGCCCACCATACGCCCCGGGGCGGACGCTGGGGCTACACTTGCTGACGCGATTCGCATGATGATCGCCGGAGGGGCCAGTGATCGATCAACCCGAACATTCGGACGATGCGCCCGAGCACGATGACGACGCCACCGATCCGGGGGCATCATCGTCTCACTTCGAAACAGCCGACTCATCAACACCCGCGCCGCACGAGCAAGAGCGCGTGCCAGATCAGATCGGCCCTTACAAACCTATCGCGCGTCTCGGCGCCGGCGGCATGGGTGTGGTGTACCTCGCCGAACAGGAGGCGCCGATACAACGCCGCGTCGCCCTCAAGATCGTTCGCGCTGGGCTGAACTCTGAACAGGTCATCGCGCGCTTCGAGGCCGAGCGTCAGGCCCTTGCATTGATGGACCATCCCGGCATCGCCAAGGTCTTTGACGCCGGGACCACCGATGATGGCCGCCCGTTCTTCGTGATGGAATACGTCAAAGGCGTGCCCATCAACGAGCATTGCGATCGCAATCGACTCAGCGTGGCCGATCGGTTGCGATTAATGATCGATGTATGCAGCGCGGTTCAACATGCGCACCAGAAAGGCGTCATTCACCGAGATCTCAAACCCAGCAATATCCTCGTCGCCTATCAGGACGGCGTCGCACAGCCCAAGGTCATCGACTTCGGCGTCGCCAAGGCGACCAGCCAGCGATTGAGTGAGAAAGAGTTCTTCACGGAGTTTGGCCAGCTCATCGGCACGCCCGAATACATGAGCCCCGAACAGGCCGAGATGACCGGCCAGGACATCGACACGCGAAGCGACATCTACTCGCTTGGCGTCATTCTCTATGAATTGCTGATCGGCCTGCTTCCATTCGACTCCGCGACGCTTCGATCCGCGGGGTACGCAGAAATCCAGCGAATCATCCGTGAAGTGGACCCGCCGCGACCAAGCACGAAGCTGACCACACAGCGGGACCAGTCACGCGAGATGCTCTCGAGCGCAGCGAAGAACCGCGCGACTGACGCGCTCGAACTCACCCGTGAATTGCGCGGCGATCTCGATTGGGTCGTCATGAAAGCGATCGAAAAAGATCGCACGCGCCGCTACAGCGCGGTCGCGGAATTCGCACAGGATCTCGAGGCGTACCTGCACCATGACCCCGTGCGAGCCCGGCCGCCAAGCGTGTCGTACAAGACTCGAAAATTCATTCGACGTCACCGCCTGCTTGTCGGCAGCGCAAGCGCAGTTGCGGCGGCGATCGTGATCGGCGCCGTTGGCATTACCTGGCAGGCGCGTATCGCGATGCAACAACGAGATCGCGCCGAACTTCGCCTCGTTGAAGGACGCGCTCTGGCTGATGCCTTGCTCGGCGACGTGCAAACCGCAGTCATCAATCTGGAAGGCTCAACCGAAGCGCGAATGTTGCTCACTGAAGCGGCGCTTCAATACCTGAACAGTCTCGACGATGCAGCGCTGGGTACGCCCGAGTCGATCGAAAGCGCGGCGGACGCATATCTGCGCCTCGGTGATGTCATGGGCGCGACCTTTGTCGGCAACCTCGGCGAATCCGGACAAGCAGAGCAGGCATTCACACGGGCGATTGAACTTCGGCAACGGCTGGTCGATTCATCGCCAGACGACACGTCATACCTGCAAGGGATGGCGACCGCGCAAAGCAAATTCGCAGGGTTATTGCGGCGGACAGGCGATACGGATCAGGCCATTGCCATGGCCAACGCCGCGATGACGACACGCCAACGCATCGCGGACGCCAATCCTGATGACCTCCGCGCACAACTCGATCTCGCATCCGCCATTCAGACCATCGGCGACATGCACAAGAGGCAGCATCAATTCGATGACGCAGGCCTGCGATACAACGAGACGCTTGCTATCCGCCAGCGTCTGGGGCGGGATCACCCCCGCGATCTTGGTGTGCAACGGAGCCTCTCCAGCGCCCACCTCAGGCTTGGCAACCTGGCCATGGACGAAGGCGACCCCGACGCCGCGCTTGGACACTTTGAGCAGGTGGTGGCCATACGCACAGCGCTCGCAGATCGCGACGACACGAATAGCCGCGCGCAACGCGATCTCATGTGGGCGCTGTATTTCGCATCGGCGCCGCTCCACGCGCTCGGCCGAACAGACGACGCGACCGATGCGCTTCGCGAGGCTGTCGCCATCGCCGAGCAGCGTCGCGCCGCGGACCCCATCAATGCCGAGGCGTCACGTGACTGGACGCTCGTATCGACACAACTTGCCTCCATCATGCTCGATTCAGATCCGGCAGCCGCGGCGGCGACATTTGGCGAGCTCGCATCACAGTCGCAACGATTGTCCGAAGCGGATCCGGACAATGCGACGCTCTCGATTGAGCATGGCGTTGCGCTTCTGAACTACGGCGCTGCGCTGGCGCTCGCGGAGAATCACGAGCAAGCAATTCCTGTATTCGAGCGCAGCGTCACCATTCTCCAAGAGGAGTGCGATCGCGACGCCGAGAATCGAAACGCGCTGCATGATCTGGCCCGGTCCATGGCAGGCCAGGGCGCTTCGCAATTAGCGCTCGATGACGCGTTCGGCGCCGCGGCGTCATTGCAGGGCGCGGTCAATACGTATGAGTCCCTTGGCGCCGATGCATCAGCAGATGCCCGAGTGCGCGCCGGGTTCATCGAATCGCTCGCTGCGCTGGCTCAGGCGCGGGCCGAACTCGGAGCCTCAACGGAAGCCGAGAATCTGCTCGACCGCGCCCGGAGCATGCTGACAACGTTGCCGAATGACGAAGAAACGGCTCGAATCCGCCAGGAAGTCGAGTCCGTCCGCCTGACGCTCGCCAACGGCTTATGACCACCTTGGTTGCGCTCACCACGACGTGAGGAATTGACACAACGCTATTGAATCAGCAACGCAGGGACGCGTACGCTGTTCGTTTGAACGCATTTCCAAATTGACGCGGCTGGGCTGCGGGAATGGGGCCACAACATGATCCGTCTCTCGACGTTAATCGAAGCATGCATGGATCGATCATGCTCGATACTTGCAGGCGCCGCATGTGTCATGGCGGCGTTGGCGCCATCACTGGCGGGCGCCGATACGCAGCCATTTCCAACGCAGATCGTGACGACGGATGAAGACGGCTTCTTCGGTCCGATGCAGGGCAGCGCCAACGGCGCCGCAGCGGTCTTCGCGATTGATCTGGACTCCGATGGCGATACGGACATTCTGTCAGCAGCGCGCACGTCTGACCAGATTGCCTGGTACGAGAACACAGGCGGCGCGCCGCCCACCTATGTGCCGCACGTGATCACGACGAATGCCAACTTCGCGCTATCCGTATTCGCGATCGACCTGAATGGAGACTCACGCATCGATGTGCTCTCCGCGTCGCGCAACGACGACACCATCGCGTGGTACGAAAATCTCGGCGGAACGCCCCCAACGTTTGCCGAACACACCATCACAACGGTGGCGGACGGCGCCAACTGGGTCACCGCCGCTGATATCGATGGCGATTTTGACATCGACGTTGTCAGTTCATCCGAATTTGATGACGGCGTGCGGTGGTACGAGAACTCCGGCGGACTCTCACCGACATTCACCACGCGCGTGATCTCGATCGATCCCGACGGCCCGGGCGGCGGCGCACAAGGATTCGCCGATGACGCCAAGTCGGTCTTCGCCATCGACCTCGACGGCGACAGTGATGTCGATGTGCTTTCAGCGTCGTCCGACAACGATCGAATCGCCTGGTACGAGAACATGGGCGGAACACCGCCGAGTTTCACGCCTCACGTGATTTCAGACACAGCGGATGTCGCTTGGTCCGTGGTTGCTGCAGACATTGATGATGACGGGCTCATGGACGTCATATCCGGCTCCAGCCGCGACGACAAAGTCGCGTGGTATCGCAACCTCGGGGGCTCGCCGGCCGTCTTCTCCGCACCGAATGTCATCACGATTGATCCCGATGGCGTGGTGCCGGCGTCCAACGGCGTCAGTTCCGTTGTCGCGCGAGATGTGGATGGCGAT
>MRWG01000568.1_pt1 | contig 37206 bp, 39 predicted proteins | sample 1013341 | NCBI WGS metagenome assembly MRWG01 (sample SAMN06117577, study PRJNA244670) | biofilm metagenome | biome: Water; feature: Cathode Biofilm; material: Biofilm; isolation source: microbial consortium enriched at the cathode of a solar microbial fuel cell | place: USA: District of Columbia ... | reverse complement strand
ATAAGATGCGTATTGGAAGCCGCCGTTAGCGGCTGGGACGCCCGCCGTAATGCGGCTTCCCTAACAAACTGGGGATATCCCATCTCGTTTGGTGAAGGAGAAACCAAAGTGAATATCAAAACCACTCTCAAAACGTCGGTTGCCGCCGCCGCCCTGTTCGCGGTTGCAGTTCCGTCGGTTGAAGCCGGTACCATCAGCAATGGCAACGGCAACTCGGTGACCATTTCCGGTCAGGTCAACAAAGCGTTCATGTACGTGGACGACGGTAAGGAAACGGGCTCGGCGATCGTCGACAACGACAACTCCGGTTCGCGTTTCCGGATCATCGGTTCGGGCAAAGTCAACGAGGCAGTGAGCGTCGGCACCGCCCTGGAAGTCGAATTCCAGGACAACGCCGGTAACAACTTCGGCCTCGACGATGCGAACGCTTCGCCGAATACCGGCTCGACCGAAGGCTTCGGTCAGACCAGCTTCACCCAGCGCCGCATGGAAGCTTACATCTCGCACAAGCAGTTCGGTAAGCTCTCCATCGGTCAGGGTCCGACCGCGTCCGACGGTACGGCCGAAACCTCGCTCTCGGGCGCCGGCATGGCGGCCGGTGGCGGCTTCATCTTTAACGGTGGCGCCGTTCACATCCGTACCGCTAACCAGGCCGACAACGTTTTCGGTGCCAACACCTTCGGCGACAAGACGTCGAACCTCGACGGCGCCAGCCGTAACGACCGTCTGCGTTACGATACCCCGTCCATGGGCGGTTTCTCGCTCGGTACGTCGTACATCACCGGTGGTGCGGCCGACGTTGCCGTCCGTTACAGCGGTAAGTTCGGCGGTGTTGCCGTCAAGGGTGCGGCTTCGTACCTGAACCAGGCCGGCATCAGCACGACGGTCGAAGACCAGTACGTGATCTCGCTCGCTGCCGAGCACGACAGCGGCTTGAACGTCCGTGGTCAGTACGGCGAAGCCACCAAGAAGGGCAACAACAACGACGATCAGTCGACCTGGAGCGTCGGTGTCGGTTACGACGCGTCGCTGAGCAGCATGGGTGCGACCTCGTTCGTGACCAGCTACACGGTTGACGAAAATGTCGACGGCAACGACGAAGAGCTGACGTTCTACGACTTCGGCGTCGTTCAGCACATCAGCGATGCCGGCACGGAACTGTACCTGGGTGTCACGTTCGCCGAGTACGAAGACGCGACCGCGACCCAGTACGAAGACGCCATGTGGGTCCTCGCGGGTACGCGCATCAAGTTCTAAGGAACTTTTTGCCAAGGCTTTCGGAACGTCCTGCGTTCCGATCGGGAAAGGCCAGGTCTTACGACCTGGCCTTTCTTTTTGTTTGAAATCCGATTACGGCTTTTGACATGACCGACAGCCAACGGATGATCCGGGAATTGCAGGGCGCGCTCGAGAGTGGCGATGCGGCGGCGGCGCTTTCGGCAACGGCAAGGTATTTTGCGAAAGAGACGAATATTCCGGCCGAGGCCTGGTTCCTGCGCGGACAGGCTGCGGAACGTGTGGGGGACTATGCAGCTGCGCTGGCTGCCCTGGAAGAATCGACGCAGGGAGAGGATGCGGCGCCGCGATACCGGTTTTATCTCGGGTGTTTTCTGCTGAATACCGGACGTCCGTGGACCGCATGCCGGATATTCGAGAACCTTGCGGACGTTCTGCCCGGCAATGAGGACCTGACCGCTGCGCTGGCCCGAACGTACCTGGAGATCGGGGAATATGCCGACAGCGCCCGCCTTTTTAAAGAACTGCAGGCCGCTACGCATAGGGACGACTACTTGCTGCAGGCGGCAATCGCCATGTCGATGGCGGGAGACCCCGTCGCCGCCGCCGAAATGTTGGCCGGGAATGGCGCCCTGTATCCGGAGCTGATTGTCGGACTCTTCAACCGCGGCAACCTGACCGCCGCGCTGGCGATCGCCACCGAAGCAACGACCCTGTTTTCGCGAAACGCACAGGCCTGGAACTACCGGGGCATCATCAGCGCTGCATGCAACGATATCACCGGTGCCGTGAGTGCTTACGAAAAGGCGCTCTCGTTTGCGCCCGAAGACACCGATATCCTGTTCAACCTCGGCTCGGTCCTGGCGTCCTCCGGCAGGACGGATGCCGCTGTGGAAGTCTTTGAGCAAGCCCTGCGCATTCGGCCGGATGATATCCGGGTGCTCAGGTACTATGCCGATATCATGCGCCTGAGCGCGGATGATCCGGCGGTGGTGACACTCGAGACGCTGGCGGCGGACGAGACGCTTTCGGACGATGACCGTGCGGTGGTCAGCTATGCACTCGGCAAGGCCTGCGACGATCGGGGCGGTCATAGCGAGGCGATGCAACATTATCTTGCCGGCGGTAAGGCACGCGGCCGCACCCGTAACTACAACGCGGACGACGAAATCGCGCTGTTGGAACGAATTCAGAAAATCTTCACGGCGCTGGACCCGGCCGCTTTCGCTTCCGCCGGAAATGCCAGTCTCAAGCCGGTGTTCATCGTCGGCCTGCCCCGAAGCGGCACGACGCTGGTCGAGCAGATTCTCGCCGGCCTTGACGATGTCGCAGCCGCCGGCGAGTTGCCTTATCTCCGCGATGCGGTGCTGCGGCATGCCGATCTTCGACTGGGCTCCCGCACACTGCCTTCATGGGAATTCCTTGACGGCGGTACGCGGCTTGAGACCGGAACGATCACCCGAATTGCCGAGACATATTTGAACGGCATCGACGGCCTGGCGCCGGTGGCCAGGCGGGTCGTCGACAAGCAGCCTCTCAATGACAGGTATCTCGGTTTCGCGGCGCTCGCTTTTCCGAACGCCGCGTTTATCCATTGTGTGCGTGATCTCCGGGATACGGGGGTTTCCTGCCTTTCCAAGAATTTCGAGGCCGATTTTGCCTTCACCGACAGCCTCAAGGGCATGGCCGGATACGCGTTGGCGCAGCGCAGATTGATGGCGTTCTGGGAACGGATGTTCCCGGGACGAATCGTGACCGCCGATTATCAAGCGCTCGTCGCAGATCCCGAAACGGAGGCGCGAAAACTGGTCGCGGCTGTGGGGTTGGACTGGTCAGACAAATGTCTGGATCTGGCGTCGTCGGACCGCACCGTCAAAACCGCCAGCGCGCAACAGGTCAGACAGGACGTCTACACTACGGCGGTCAATCGGTGGGCGCGGTACATGCCCGAAATAGAACCGATGGTGACGTTGCTGGATACCGGCGAATAACCCCGGCCCGGCCGTCAGATACTTTTGCCCGTGGGCGCCGAGGGTTCCGGGTTCTCTTTCTTCAAGTCCTCGATCATGTCCTCGAAGAATTTCTTGGTATCCTGCGCTTTCTTCTCGAACCACGGCTTCGCCTTGTCGTAGGCGACGCCGGCGTCGCAGGCGGCGTACGAACCGGAACACTGCGGCACGCAGGCGGCGCGCTTGGCGGTGTCGTCCTTGAATTGGGTGTTGCAGTCGGCGAGGCAGGCGTCGAACGCCTCGGCGCATGCCTCGTGATCCTTCTGATCGGCATTGAGCGGCTGGCCCGAGAGGGCGAGGAAAATTGCCAGGGAGAGAATCAGCCATTTCATCGTCGTTACTCCACGGTCACGCTTTTCGCCAGGTTGCGGGGCTGGTCGACGTCGGTACCCTTGATGACGGCGACATGATACGCCAGCAACTGGACCGGAATGGCATACAAAATAGGCGAAACAAAGGCATTCACGGCGGGCAGTGCGATCACCGCCTCGGCGCTGTCCTTCAGGCGTACGGCACCGTTCGCGTCGGTGAAGGCGATGACCTTGCCGCCGCGCGCCTGCACCTCCTGGATATTGGACGCGGTTTTCTCGAACAGTTTGTCCTCGGGCGCGATGCAGATAATCGGTACCGACTCGTCGATGAGCGCGATCGGGCCGTGCTTCATCTCGCCCGCCGCGTACCCCTCGGCGTGGATGTAGGAAATTTCCTTCAGCTTCAGTGCGCCTTCGAGCGCGATCGGGTAGTTGGTGCCGCGGCCGAGGTAAAGCACGTCCCGGGCCTCGGCGACGGTAACGGCGAGTTCTCGGATCGCATCGTCGTGGTTCAGCACCTCCGCGGCCCGCGCCGGCACCTCGGTGAGCGCACCGACCAGTTCCGCGATTTCGTTCCTGGAGATCGTGCCGCGCGCCTCGGCGGTGGCGATGGCGAGGCACGCGAGCACGGTGAGCTGTGTCGTGAACGCCTTGGTCGACGCGACGCCGATTTCCGGCCCGGCGAGGGTTTGCAGCACGGCGTCCGATTCCCGGGAGATCGCGCTTTCCGGCGCATTGACGATGGACAGAATCTTCTGCCCGCCACTGCGCGCGTGGCGCAGCGCGGCCAGCGTGTCGATGGTTTCGCCGGACTGCGAGATAAAGACGGCGACGCCGTTTTCCGGCGGCACGGGGTCGCGGTAGCGGTATTCGGACGCGATATCCACCTCGACCGGAATGCGGGCCAGGCTCTCGAACCAGTACTTCGCCGTCATGCACGCGTAATAGGACGTGCCGCAGGCGATCAGGGTCAGCTTGTCGGCGTTGGCGAGATCGACGTCGCCTTCCGGCATGACGATGCGGCGCTCGGCCGGGTTGATCAGCGAATGCAGCGTGTCGCCGATGACCTGCGGCTGCTCGTAGATTTCCTTGAGCATGAAATGCCGGTAGCCGCCCTTGCCGATGGCGGCGCCGGAAAGCTCTGTCAGGCGCACCGGGCGGTCGACCGGGTTGCCGTCGCTGTCGAATACCTCGGCGCCGGCGGACGTGATCATCGCCCAGTCGCCGTCCTCCATATAGAGGATGCGGTTGGTCAGCGGCGCCAGCGCCAGCGCGTCCGAGCCCAGGTACATCTCGTCTTCGCCGAAGCCGAGCGCCAGCGGGCTGCCCTGGCGCGCCGCCGCCATCAGGTCGTGCTCGCCGGAGAAGATGAAACCGAGCGCGAACGCGCCGTCGAGCTTCTTGATGGTTTCGAACACCGCATCCTTGGGCGAAAGGCCCTTGTCGAGGCCCAGCGTCACTAGGTGCGCAATGACCTCGGTGTCCGTTTCCGATGCAAGATTGCAGCCCGCCGCCGCGACCTCTTCGCGCAGTTCCTTGTAGTTCTCGATGATGCCGTTGTGCACCACCGCGACCTTGGCGGTCGCATGCGGATGGGCGTTTTGCTCGTTCGGGACTCCGTGCGTCGCCCAGCGGGTGTGACCGATACCGGTGGTGCCGTCGAGCGGCGCTTCCCGCAATAGATTGTCCAGGTTGACGAGCTTGCCCTCGGCGCGGCGGCGTTCGATGCCGCCGTTGACCAGTGTCGCGATGCCGGCGGAATCGTAACCCCGGTATTCGAGCCGTTTCAGCCCCTCAAGCAGTCTCGGGGTCGCGGGGTTGCTGCCGACGATGCCGATGATCCCGCACATCAGCCCTTCTCCCCCTTGGCCTTGAGGGCGAGCTTGCGTTCCCGCGTCTGGCGCCCCCAGTCCTTGATCTCTTTCTGCGGCGTGCGTGTCACCGCCAGCGCGTCGGCGCTGACGTCTTTGGCAATCGTGCTCCCGGCGCCCGTCACCGCCCCCGGGCCGACGGTGACGGGGGCGACCAGCGACGTGTTGGAGCCGATGAACGCCCCTGCGCCGATGGTCGTCCGCCACTTGAAGACGCCGTCGTAATTGCAGGTGATGGTGCCGGCGCCGATGTTGGCACCGGCGCCAACGTCGCTGTCGCCGACGTAGGAAAGATGGTTGGCCTTGGCGCCTTCGCCGATGTTGGCGTTCTTGACCTCGACGAAGTTGCCGATGTGCACGTTCTCCGCCAGGTTGGCGCCCGGCCTCAGGCGGGCAAAGGGACCGACCGTCGCGCCCGCCCCGACCGTCGCGCCCTCCAGATGGCTGAAGGCGCGGATGGTGACGCCGTCGGCGATCTCGACGCCGGGGCCGATCACCACGTTCGGCTCGATCACCACGTCCCGGCCGACCTTGGTGTCAAAACTGAAGAAGACCGTCTCCGGCGCGATCAGGGTCGCGCCGCCGGCCATGGCGCCGTCGCGGAGGTGCTGCTGGATGCGCGCTTCGGCGGCGGCCAGCTCGGCGCGGGAATTGATGCCCAGCAGGTCCGCTTCCGGGCCTTCGACGAACGTGCAGACCCGGTCCCGCTCGCGGGCGACGTGAACGACGTCGGGCAGGTAATATTCACCCTGGGCGTTGTCGTTGTCGATTTCCGCCAGCATCTCGAACGCGCCTGTGCCGTCCAGCGCCATCATGCCGGAACTGCAGAGATCGATGGCGAACTCCTCCGGGTCGGCGTCCCGGGCTTCGACGATGCGGTAGAGCGTGCCGTCGTCGCTGACGATCATGCGCCCGTAGGCATGGGTGCCGCTCGAGCGGAAGCCGAGCACGACCACGGCGGGATTGTCCGTACCGGCCCGCCTTGCCAGAAGCGCCTCGATCGACGCCGCCGGGATCAGCGGGTTGTCGCCGTTCAGGATCAGGAGATCGTCGATATCCGGCGGAATCGCGTCCTTCGCGGCGAGCGCCGCGTGCGCGGTGCCGAGGCGTTCCGTTTGCACCGCCGTCGCGTACGGCTGGGCCATTTCGCGGACGTCGTCCATATCCGGGCCGACGACGACGCAGATATCGTTTATGCCGGTGTGCCCCAGTGTCGCCAGTATGTGGCGCAGCATCGGGCGTCCGGCCAGCGGATGCATGACCTTCGGCATCGACGACTTCATGCGGGTGCCATGACCTGCGGCGAGGACGATGGCGGCGGTGCGGCGACGGCTCATGACGCGACGAGTTTACCCTGATTGGGACGATTGATGGCAAATCGTGTGCCACATCGGCCGGTGAGCGCCAAGTCAAACATTGTTTCCAGAGGTTTCAGGGGCTTACGGCGCGGCATTTTCAACTTGAACCAAGCCTGGCGGCCGGAATCGGCGCCGAGGAACGCATTTTTACCCGCCGATTCGCCGATCCCCCGTTGGCCAGAGAATTGCCGATATAATATGGTCCTTCATCACGCCACGGTTTCTACGCTTGAGGGATACCGAATGTTGATCTCTTTCCATCGAGGAACGGAGTTGCGCGCGACATGAACGAAGATCCGGCCGACGGTATCCGGCACCGCGTAGCGCAGATGTACGAACGCCATCCGTATCCGCCCGTCGATGACGACATCGCGGCCTACAAGCGCGGCGACGCCTGGCTGCTGGAATCGCCGAACCCGAGCTTTCACCTCTATTGGCCTCACCGGAGCTATACCGAGGATCTGGACATCCTCGTCGCCGGATGCGGCACGCAGCAGGCGGCGCAGATCGCCGCGGGCCTGCCCGGGGCCCGAATCGTCGCGACGGATATTTCCGACAACAGCCTGAACGAGACCCAGCGCCTTGCGGACAAGGCGGGGATCGGCAATCTCACGCTCGAAAAACTGCCAGTCGAGGCATCATCGATGCTCGGACGCGATTTCGATCTCGTCGTCTGCACCGGCGTGCTGCATCACCTCGCCGACCCGGCTCGGGGCCTGAAGGCGCTGGCGGACGTGCTGCGCCCTTCGGGATCGATGCACCTGATGCTCTACGGCCGGCACGGCCGCACCGGGGTCTACATGATGCAGGACCTGCTGCGGATGATCGGTATCGATCCGGACGAGGTGACGGTGCGGCAAATAGGCAAGATCCGAGATCTGATCGAAGCCCTGCCGCCGACGCATCCGTTCGGCGCCGTCCGGGACCTGCATCCGGACTGGCGCGACGACGAGGGCCTGGTCGATCTGTTGCTGCACGTTCAGGACCAGGCCTACACGCTGACGGAAGCGGATGACCTGCTGGGCGGCGCCGGGCTCAAGATGCAGAAACTGCTGTTTCCGGGCCGCACCGATCCCATGTTCACGCCGCTTGGCGATGTGGCGGCAAAGGGGTTCGGCGCTTTACCGGATATCGAACAGCGCGCCGCCGTCGAGCTTTACCGGGCGTCGGTCAAGAAACACGTATTCATCGCCTGCCACCGTGCGCGTCCGGCGACGGACTACGAGATTTCACCTCGGCAGAAGAATTGGGCGCATGTCCTCCCGGAGATCACCTACGGTATCGAAGTGGAACGCCCGGGCCCGGCACGCAAGACGTACCGCATGATCTGGCCCTACTACGGCGAGCCCGGTATCGCCGTCGAGACGACGGAGAACGGGATCAAGCTGCTGGAGGCGTTCGACGGCGACCGCACCGTCGCCGAAGCGGTTAAGGCGGCAGGTTTGAGAAAGAACGACAAGGCGCTGATGCGCCAGCTCGAGGGGTTTCTGGAGCGTTGCGCGCGCGCCGGGTTCCTGACCTTCAGATCGCGCGTCACATCGTCAGGTTGAAGGCGATGCTGATCCGTTCTTCCTTGCCGCGCGTCGGCTTGACGCTGTGGCGCAGCCAGCTCCGGAACAGCAGCATCTCGCCCGCCCCCGGCCGGTAGGCGACCATCGGCGTATTGGCGTCGTTGACTTCCTTGGTCGGTGGATTGAGCATCACGTCCGACATCGGCGAGTGGAACAGCAGCTCGCCGCACCCTTCCGGCGCCGCGACATAGTAGATGCCGCTGATGGCACAGTTCTGGTGAATATGTGCTTCCTGCGCGTCGCCCTGTCCGTAGACGTTGACCCAGCAGTCCGTGATCCGGAGCGGGTGGCGGTCGATATCGAGGGCGTAGACACTCGCGAACGCGGTGGCCTCGGCGAAGATATGCCGTTCAAGTTGCTTGAAGGCGGGGCGGGACAGCAGATTGTCGCCGCTGGCGATGGTCGTATAGAGATTGCAGCTCCAGCCCTCCGGCAGGCTGTTCGGCACGGTGCCGCGGACGTTGGCGAGCTCCTTGATGATCTGCTTGTTCATTTCCGGGGCGCCGTCGATGGTCGTCGACTGAACCGCGACCGGGAAGAACTGATGAACGCCGCGTTTGCTCATGGTTTTCTTGTCCTCTTGGCGCCGGTGTCAGGCATAGGCCCGGTCGAAACCGTACGCGCCCTGCAGCATGACGTTGAAGCTGAGACTGATGCGCTCCTGCTTGGAGCGGTTGATGGCGACCCGGTGCGCCAGCCACGACGGGAACATGATCATCTGTCCGGTTTCCGGCGTGACGGCGTAGGTGTGGCTGTTGAACGGCGTGGCGTCCTTGATGTCGGGCAGCAAGACGTTGGCCTGCGGGCGCGGGTCGTCGAAGACGATGGCACCGCATTCCGGATTGGTCTTCAGGTAATAGACGCCGCTCAACACGTTGTTCGGGTGGACGTGGTTCTTGTGCGAGTAACCGGGCCGGGACACATTGAACCAGAAGCTGGTCATGTGCAGGTCTTCGTATTTGTAGGACAGGAACTCGAGCACTTCGCGGGAACCGCCGAGGGCCACATCGACGAACCTCGCGGCGTCGTCGCGGCGGTGCAACTGGTCGTTGCTCTGCAGGTGTTCCAGCGTCTCCTCCTTGGTCGCCAGCGTTTCCTCGTCCCAGCCTTCTTCTTTGCGCACGGTGTTGATGAAGTCCGTCAGGTAGGCGTTGAAATCGTCGCTGTCGGCAACGGTGAAGCTGAACAACGGTGTCGGAAAGATATCGGCGACGTTTCGTTCGGAAAACATGGTGCAAGAGCCGGCGCTGTCATCGGGATTGCGGCAGGGTAAACGCCGCTTCGGGCCGAGACAAGATATCTCGGTGCCCGGCACGCTCGCCGCCCGCGGGCATTGACAGATCGAGACGTGCGGCTTTATATCACGCCTCCCGGTCCGGCCGGGCCGCATACGGCGGGCGCGTAGCTCAGCGGGAGAGCACTGCCTTCACACGGGAGTGCTCGATCAAAGGCCACCGCCGTATTGCGGGATGCCAATCCGGACAGTTGTCCGGTTTGGACGAAAAAATTACCTTGTAGGCAATCGGGACACTTGTCCGGATTGACCTCGGCAAGGGCGCGTAGCTCAGCGGGAGAGCACTGCCTTCACACGGCAGGGGTCACAGGTTCAATCCCTGTCGCGCCCACCATATTTTTCAAGGACTTAGCCGTTTCTTTTTGAGCCGCTTTCTCGGCTGTGCCCAAAGTGTGCCCAAACGAGTTGAGCTTGCCGATTGCTTCCGCTTGGTAGCCCGGCGCAAGGTGAGCGTAACGCTGAACCATGCGGTAGGACTTATGCCCCATGAGGTGCATAACTCTGTACAGGTCTTCTCCCTGTTGGACCAAACGAGATGCGAATGTGTGGCGTAAGTCGTGAAAGCGAAAGTCCACCAGTTCGGCTTTCGCTCGTGCGGTTTCAAAAGATGCTTTGAAACGCTTGATTGGCTTTCCTTGATAGGTGAATACGGCACCACGTGCCCGAGGATCTAAGCCAAACAGAGTGGAAAAAACTCTGTCTGTCATTCTGATTGTCCTGTCCTCACCGTTCTTTGTGTTTCGGAAAGTCAGAACTTCATTCTCGAAATCGACGTCTTGCCAATCCAGACGAAGAAGCTCTGAGCGTCTGCCGCCACTATCGAGCGCCACAATAATAATCGGCACAAGATGTTCTGCAGAGACTGATAGTAACTTGGCTTCCTCTTCACGAGTGAGCCATCGACAACGCCCAACGATTGCTTCGAGCTTTGGAAAATTGGGCATCTTTTCGAGGTATTCTTCCTCTTTTGCCTTGTTGAGGATGGCTTTCAAAATAGACAGTTCCTTTTGGACTGTCGCTTCGGCGACTGCGTCGAAGCGCTCGTCTGCGTATTCGTGGATTAGCCGAGTGCTTATCTCACTTAGATAAAGGTCGCCGAACCTATTGAGGAATGCCTGCAAACGGTATCGGGTGCTGTCTTCATAGCCGTTCGCATTTTTCCGCTTCTTTTCCTTTGCATAGCGAAGTAACGCATCACGAAATAGGCTATCTGGGATTTTGCCATGCTGTTCTGCCATGAAGCGCTCGTGTTCCCATTTGCCTACTAGCGCCTCGGCGGCTCGTTTATCTTTAGTCCGAGTTGATTTGCGCTGTCTTTCGCCTTTCTCGTTGTACCAGGTGACCCAATAGTACGGAGAGTTTGGCCTTTGATAGAGTTGCATTTCGTTGTCCTTCCTTCGTCTGAAGTCCGGGCAACGTCGTCGCACTTATGACCTAGCATGAAATCGTCCAGGTCTGCCACGTTCCATCGCGTGAGGCGTTCGCCCAACCCCGTGTAATACGGTATTGGCAGTGAGCGCAGCTTATCTTCGCTGATACCGAGGTACGCTGCCGCCTGCGTAGCCGTAAGCCATATGGGTTGGAGGGCGAGAAGCATGATGGGGCGATTTCATTCAAAGCCTGAATGCGAGACGCTAACCGGAGCGGAGGGAGCGAGCCGGAACTCGCTCCCTCACTCTAGGTTATGCCGCGAGGGCTTCCTTTTTGATGCGACGTGCTCGCTTGCCCGCTTCAGCTCGTTCTCTGTAGCTATCCAAAAGAACGCGGAAGCTTGCATCGCACTCACCCTCATCAATCATTTTTCGAACCAGTGACAGGAATTCAGAAACTGCCTCTAGGGTCGGAAAATGTTGGTCGGGCATCCCATCAATCTTCTCATTTCGGGCACCGTAACCGATTTTGACGCGATAGCCGCTAAACAGCTTTCGAACGATGGGCGACAGTGCGTCACCATTTTTCGCGGCGTTCAACGCGTCTTCCAGGCGAGCGGCGGTGGCTTCTGCCATCTGCCGTTCCGTGACAGGCACATATTTTTTCGTGCCTTTCTTGATGGGTTCTGATTGCCCGCCAAATTCACGGGCTATTTCGGTAATGTTGCTCATGGAAAACCTCCTTGTTTCTGAGCGTTTGAACGGCGACAACCGCCGTCTTTCAACAAGGAGATACTGCCACATATAGGCGCCTAAATTGGGTCTAACTTATTGATTTTGCTGCTTTTTAGCAAAAAATGTTTCGTTTGTTTTCAATGTCTTGGAGTGGGACCCCTCGGCGATTTCGCCATATGTATCAATGACTTAGGTGCTATTTCGGGCTGTCTTCGGCACGCAAAATATATTGATAAATCAAAGGCTTACAGAGATTTTGGCTCTACTCACGTGACTGCAATTTAGCTCGGTTTCTGTCGTTTGAATTCTCTCTGTATTTCAAAGCATTAGCTGGCAACACCTTAGCTCGTCTGAAATTATTCAATCGTCTCAGATGCTTTCACGGAAACCCCCTATCCTTTTCCAGCCAACTAGACAGGTATTCGGAATTGTCCAGCCTACGGTTTTCCAAAGAGGCGGTTTAGGGATGCATCGAGGTTTGCTCTAGTTGCCTTTGAAACTGAACGCCCCAGGTTCCCCGTGTCCGTTTTGAAAATACGCCCATCCATCTCCGCAAAATGCTTTTGCCCTTCGCGTCGGGTGCGGATGACTTCGCGCCTCCCGAATGAAGCTAGATAGTCTGCCATTGCGTCTACGCGCTGGCGGAACGGGCCACCGGCTGCAAGACGGTCTGAATAGATTTGCGGCTTGGTGTCCCTGTGAGCGCGTTTAAGACCTTCTGCGATGACCGAGCGGGGTATCTCGCGGAACTGCGAGGTTGTGCCCGCTGACGGCTCTCTCACCTCAACAGTGAATGTGTATTTGTTGCCGTCCACACGGCGAAGGTCTCTAACAAGAGCCTTAAACTCCTTTCGAAATGCAGAGAGACCGCTGTTAGATATCGAGACGTTGAATGTGTTCCTAGCCACGATAACCCCAACGGCGAACGATGCCTTGCACCTGCTGGCAGACTTCGTCTGTCCAGAGCTTCCCCTTGTATCCGTCTATGAACAGGTCGCGGAGCGTTTGACGGTCTCGTTCAAACTGCGTTCTCGCTTCATCGTTGCCGCCCGTTGTCTTTGCATAAACAAGGTCGCGGGCTTGAAGCGCGAGGCTCCAATGGTCGAATTCTTTATCTGTTTCGTGCGGACGGTCTTTTGATACCCAAACCTTACGCACGAACATTTAGAGCTGCCATTTCGCGGAGCATCTGCGCGTGATGCTGGTCTATAAGTTGGCGAACACCGAAACCGAGTTGGCTATCAGCAAGCTTATTTCGCCAGTTAAGAATGCTGTTGCGGGGAACATCTCGAAGAACGCCCCAGTCGTCTTTCTTGGTGAGCATCTCAAGGCATTTGGTGTCGTATTTGATTATAATTTGTGGTGCTAACACGTAAGTCTCTTTTCATAGAAAAATTGAGGGAGGTGCCGTCTGACAGAACACCTCCCCCGTGAGGCCCAGACTTCTGCCTAAGAAATCCGGGAAAAGGCGTAAAAATTGGAGCGCGAAGAGAAAAACCAATTTTTGCGCCCAAAAACTTCCAAAAAATTTGGAGAGAGGCCGCGAGCCTGCCCTTTACGAACTTCGTTCGTGGACCTTCACGGCTTCCAACACGGCAAGTGTGTTATTAATCATCCCGCGAGGGGAGTAGGAGTTGCCCGGCTTAAATCCAGGAATGAGTTTCGCTGCTTCCGAAACAATCTCAGGGGTCTTCTTTTGTCTGTCTCCAAAGACAGAAATTAGCTTAATAGTATCCATCGCAAAAATTCCTTTGTCTCAATCATTTGGTTTCAAAACCTCAGACGCTCTGCGTCTACAGTGAATTGAATTAATTGAATAATTTAAAATAGCATATTCTAGAACTGCTGACCAAAATCGAGTTCTGTAATTTGGTTCTCAGGGTCATAACCAAACCTCTTACAGGTAGCGATTACCCGCTCTCTTTGTCTTTCGGTGATACTTCCCCAGTGTTTTTGATGCTCTAAAACACCCATCAAAAAATTGAATGAGCGATGGTGAGACTTGAGACCTCGATTGTGTCTCAGTTCCATCAAAACACCGATGGGAAGCACGTATCGTTTACCTTTAAATCTAGGCACTGTGTAACTCCAATCGTCTGGGATTTCTGCGATATGGAAAGCGGAGCCGATGCAGCTTCGCCGCATCGTCTGCTTCCAAAAAAACAGAACTTCATTTTGGGTTAGCTCGGGGGCTAACCCTCTTCATTTTTGGGAAGTCGGGGGCAGAACGAACAACGTTCGTTAAAAAACTATACTAGCACGAAACCAGAAAATTGTAAGGTCTGGGAGAAAGGCAATTATCAAAAATGATAATTTTTTCAGATAGGCTGCACAATTTATCAAAATACGGGAGTGATGAAATGATGCCCAGCCAAGAATAATACCATCCTCTTCTGCGCCGTCGGCAACCGTGCTATGGAAAGCTGAGACCACTATCCCAATCACGAGGCTAGCCAACAGCAAAATGATATTTTGTTGCTAACTTAATGATGAGGTTAGATAATATTAACACAACAAGATGCTAATAATAGAGGTATAAATTATGGTTAAGTTTGTCGAAGTTACTTTTTATTGTCGTCACGATATTGTCATCAATAAAAAGTGTGATGTTTCCAAATCCGAAAAAACCTTGGAGGATATCATTTCCGATTATCAACTAGACATAACGGAAAGGATAGCTGCAAATAAGAATGAGCCTTTCATGTTACACATGGTTCAATCCAAAGGCGTAGGTACTGCTGAACAATATATTTGGTTAGGTATTCCTGATAAAAAGGATATTATTGCGTGGAAAATTGAAGGAAGCGGGTAAAAGATATTGACTTGTTTAATTGTATTTAAATTTTCTGTTGGTTGACGTACCAAAGTAAAAGCAGCCCTCTCTCTTCTCGGCGATAGTGCCCACCAAGGATAAGTGGGCACCAAGGTTTCGAGATGGGCGGTCGTCAGCGTCGGCATTGTTCAGCGAGATTGCTCTTCCAGAACGTTCATCTGAGCGGAGCCAATTTGCAAACTCCTAAGGGGAAGTAGACTTCGTTGCGCCCCGGAACTTTGAAAATTCCCTAAAAGTTCGCGAGATGGAACCCGCGTCACGGTGGATGAAATCAAAGTGTTCAAAACCGCCCTACTTAATCTAGGACGCGGTAGACAGAGGCTCGGGAGATGCCTAGTTCCTTGGCTATCTGAGACGCCCCCATACCGCTCTCGCGAAGCTCTTTGACTTTCTCAACGTCGATTGAGGCTTTGCGTCCACGATAGACGCCACGTTCTTTTGCCTTGGCGATGCCCTCCATTTGACGTTCGCGCCGAAGGTTGGTTTCGAACTCTGCGAATACCCCGAGCATGTCTAAGAAGCATTTCCCGGCTGGTGTGGACGTATCTATCGGCTGCTCTGTTGCTTTGAGTTGAACTTCCTTTTCTCGAAGCTCTCTGACTATCTCCTGCAAATCCAAAACAGACCGGGCAAGCCTATCCACTCTGGTGACGATTAACTCGTCACCTGGTCGCAAAAACGCCATCAGTGTTTTCAATTCTTCGCGGTTCTGGGTTGAGGTTCCCGTGACCTTTTCCGCGCGGACTATCTCGCATCCTGCGACTTTAAGGGCTTCCTCTTGAACAGTCAGGTCTTGGTCAACGGTTGAAACCCGCGCGTATCCATAAACTGCCATTTCCATCTCCATTTGTCTTGTTAGGGTCTAGAGATAGAAACATACCCTGCTTTTGATTTAAAAGACAGTCAAAAAAGACACTTTATCTGTCTTATGGCAGCGTCTCGTTTGGGTTTACCAGATTAATACACCTTGCGACTGGCTTATATTTCTTCAAACTCACGCTCAGTAACTTTGGCAGTCTGGAAACACTATGAACGGCGTTTACATTTTCAAAGGCGAAGGCCTTTTTGATCTTAATTCAGGAAAATCGGTAGAGATTGAGGGTGAGCGTTTCGTTCGAATTGTGCCGTGTGGCTCAATGATTATTGCGTATATCAGTGATGATTTGGTAGTAGCGGAAATAGAGGTTAGCGAAACATTTGATCCGTCTGTCCTCTCCGAGATGGCGCTGAAATTCAGAGAAATGGGATTGTCTGAGCCGTCATGGGAATATGCCGTTACCGCTCAAGAATTTGCCGCAAAAAAAATCGCTAAAGCTTGATGGTCTCAAATTAACCCGTATTGGAAGTAACGCATCGATTATGTCGGTAAAGAGAGATGATGAACGCGACATAAAAGTGGCGTTGGTTGAATATCTTCTGGTGGAGAGTGCAACTCGCAATATCTTGGCTTCAGAGGCTCCATATTTTTTCGGTAAACGCCGCGCAGACCTTTTAGATATCGGAGAACACATTCACGCTTATGAAATTAAGGGGAAATACGACAGACTGGATAAATTACCAGATCAAATCGCAAGCTATATTAAGTCATTCGACTATTTAACCATTGTGACGTCTCGAAATCATCTTGATCGGATCACTGATATCGCTCCCAAAAAAGTCGGGATATTAGAATTCCATGAGGGTCGGTTTAAGAAGAGACGAACATCAACTCGAATAAAACGGAAATGTAAAGCCGCGTTAGCGAGCGTTCTCAGTAGAAGTGAGGTTATTGCTGCGCTGAATGAGAACTGCCCTGGGCTTACACAGAATAAAGCGGCGCTGGTTAATGAGTTGCGTGATATTGCGGCTTCAACGCTGACAGAGAGTGTTTTGCAGGCTCACTTTATAGACCACTATCGAAGCAGATACCGCGAGAGCTTTAAACTCTTCATGTCTGATAAAGGTCGTAAAGTTCATGTGGACGACCTTCGCACATTAGCTTGTGAGGTCTATAGGCTGCGATAGAGAGGTTGAGACAATCAAATTGGTCTGCGGACCTTGCGAGTGATATGTGAATTAATCCGAACGGATATCCAGTAGGCTGGGCTTCTGCCATTGGGGCTTCCACTGGCTGCAGCGAGAATTTCATCATCGCCCCACGAGCCGAGAGGCGAAAAGTTAGCATCGTCGGCTGCTTCATCGGCGGCCTCAATATAGCCCCCATCGTCTCGACGAAAACGATAATAGATTATTCGATCATCGAGGACTAAATCGACCCGAGGAACCCAATTGCCCCCACGAACGTCATATCTGATTGGGTGAACGGTCGCATAATCGCTGTAACAGATATCGACCTGATCAAAATGCTCTCTTACCAGTCGATAAAACTCTACCTCCTCAAGGGGGAAGTAGTCATGCCAATCATCGCCATAGTCAGTAACAGAGCGAGGAAACGAGGAGCCTGACACAAAAATCATTCCGGGCTCTCCAATCAGAAGGACTTCTTCAATTCGATTGATCGCGGTTCCAGAGAGCGTATTTGCGTGTCCTTGCCGAATGAAAGATGCATCGACAATGAAAATTAGTTTCTGAGGCGCATCAATATTTTCAAATATTTTTTCGACATAAGCCGCTGTATCAGGGTCAAAAAGATCGGCTCTAAATGCCAAATGGTCAAAGTCCGCATTCAAGCGAGCAATTTGTCTCTCCATATCCCCATCGGGGTCATCATCAAGACCGTGAATTACCGGAATTAATCCATCGATCTCCAAGTCTTCAACAAACTCGCACCAATTTTCAAATCCGTCAGAGGGATCAAGAAGATTTTCAATCTGAAAATTAATGAGATCGGGAAATGTAGTTAAATCCAATATAAAAGGACGACCCTCTTGCTGTTCATTTATTTGGCTAACTCGCTTATAGATATCGCCTTCTGGAAGCTTTTTTGTCCGCCTAGATTTTGTAAGTTCAAACAAAGGCAACACACCGTCTTTAACATCACTCTCTAAATGAGAGTATGCTCGGAGTTCGGCATCGGAGGTTTTTAGTATCGGAATGTAGCGAGGCAACGCCATACTTAGAGCCCGTGGCCAGTTAGACCTATTTGTTTAGCACGAACTCGCATAGCGAGTGAAGACACGCCAAAATGAGCGGCTAAATCTTCAACCCTGTTTTCCCCGGATTTCAATAGTAAGCGCACCTCATCCTCAGGCATTAGCAACTCACCTGCAAATCGATTTGCTTCTCGCTCCATCGGGTCGGTCTCATCAGAGCGAAATAGGATTTGGTCCGAGAAATTAGATTTGCGGTTTCTATGGAGGAAATAGTGAGCAAGTTCGTGAGCCATCGTAAAACGACGGCGTCTAGGATGATGATGGCTATTCACTTTGATTACCCAATTGCTTCCCTCCTTATAGAGGCAGCCAGATAAATGATTAGGCATCGGTTCGTTTACGAACCTAATTCCAAGATGCTTTATCAACGCTTTAACATCGAATGGACTTGTCTCAATGCCGTGTGCTCTCGCAAGTTCATGCAAGTCTTGTGTGCTCTCAATCCCGCCAATATCCGCACGCTCTGATAGATACTTTGCTGACTTATTTTTTCTTCTGACTATTGCCATGCGTTAGTTCCTTTTTGTCCGCGATGTTACGAGTTCGCTCTCGCGTCCAACTTTATTGATTTAGTCTTGCCGTTCATCCGCTTCATCGGGAACCGCTCCTTCAGCTTCCTCGCCGTCTGCTTCACCCAAAACTCTGTCGCCTTCATCACCCTCGCTGGTATCTTGTTGCGCAGCTATACTTTCCAGGACCCGCTCAACAATTCGGTCCTCAGCCTGGGCGAGGCTCTCTTCCGCGGCGGCGAGCTGATCCAGCATCCCGCGAAATTCGCCGATTTCGAACGAGAGAGAGCCAACTTCCTTCTCGCGCTCAACACACTCTCGTACCATCTTTGACACCGAACCGCTAAACTCCGTACTTCCAAAGTAAGTTTTGCTCGCCTCGACTGCTGCCGAGCTAACGATTTCTTCTGCATCAATCTTTGATACGGCGCGGATGTATAGAAACGCAGCACCGGAGATCAAACCAATGACCACGATAAGGACGTTAATAATCGTACCATAATACGATGAGATTTGGCCGATATAGCTCTCAATGGGAAGTATATGGCCTTGGGCTACGAGAGCCTCAAGGACTATGGTCTGGGTCGCGGTTAGATCGATTGGCTCAGAATTAAATAAAAACCCATGTGACGAAATCACCGCGTCTGTTAGCGGTTCGCCAACATAAAGAACGGCGAAAAGAAGAAATAAGAAGCCCCCAATCGCCGCGCCAACAACTACTAAAAGTCCCTTCACGAGGAGGCGGGTGATCGTATTGTTAATCATTCCAGAATACTCCGTCCGGCAAATCGCCTTTCGTAGTATGTAACACATGTGTGCCCAAAATGTGCCCGGCTTAATTGGGCTTATCAGGTTTTATAAGGTTTTATCGGGAGGTTGCGACGACGTGCCCGAATATAAATCATTGATTTAGTGTTGCTTTTTTCTTCTTCCCTGATTTCACACGGCAGGGGTCACAGGTTCAATCCCTGTCGCGCCCACCATTTCTCACTCCGAAGGCAGAGGCCGCAGGTTTGAATCCTGCCGGGTGCGCCATAATATCAGCAACTTAGCCCATACATGACTGGTCCCGCTTTGTTCTCCGGAAGCAATACGGAAGCAGGAAGTTAGCGCGCGGAATTATTTGCAGGCATGTAGTTTCTCGGCGCTACGGGTATACGATGGGCACAGGTCCTATCGGAGACGTTTCATGCAAGGCATTTGTCGGTTTTGTGGAGCGGAAGGCTCGTTGATCAAAGCGCACGTCGTACCTGCGAGTCTTTACGACAAGAGTTCGGACAAAACGGAGGCACTCGTTTTGGTGAACTCGGACACGCCAGGGCGGGTTAGCCGATCCTGGACCGGTATTTACGACCAAGAACTCGTCTGTCGACGTTGCGAAGACCTATGGGACTCGTGGGACTCATGCGCCGCCGTCTTTCTCCGCGAAATCGACAAACAAGCCGATCCATTACGCGATGGAGGCGAACTGGTTGGGCTGCGAGTGAACGATTACGACTTTGATAGACTGAAACTGTTTTTCCTGTCCGTCGCATGGCGCTGCGGAGCATCGCAACGGAAGGAGTTTTCTATGGTGAACCTCGGGCCGTATGAGGAAAAACTCAAGGAGGCTATCGAGACCAAGAACCCGGACCATCCGGCTGGCTTCGATGTTTCAGTCCACAGGTTTGACGACAAGAAACTCGGCACCGCGTTTTTGAACCCCCATTGCGAACGCTGGGACGGCATCAACCATCTTCGGATGTACATGTTTGGATACACCATACTTGTTAAGACTGACCGCAGACCCATGCCTTTGGTTTTTCGTAGATTTAGGATGGAAAGGAATAAACCGCTTGTTGTCGGTATAAGAAAGTTCGACGGAGGCCCTGAGCACAAGCTGATGTTAAAGATGGTACGTGGCGAAACGTAGTAACGCCTTTGAAATATTCAAAAACACACCCATCATGACCAAACTCGTAAGACGACCACTGGCTAGGTCCATTACAAATGTTTGAAGAAAAGTTGCCAGATAACCTACGCACCCTGCACCTTCAAGAAGAAGACCTGCGTTCTAAGGCTCTTGAACTGATCGCAGAGGATCAGGGATTGCCACTTCATCTCGACATGATCGAGAGCGCGATGGACCTCTGCGACCTGTACCGCCAAGTCGCTACCAACGACGAGGATGAGAAGGCCGTGCAATTGTTAAGCATGCGTGTATTCAACGCCCTCGGGGCGAGCTTGAAATTGGCGCTCTCAGGCTACTCGCAGAACAGTGCCCTAATCATGCGCGACATATTGGAGACCGTATTCCTAGTAGGCATGTTCCAGAGGGATCGGACAGCGATAAAACGGTGGAGAGAGGCTGCAAGCAATCGCGAGAAGGATGAGTTTCGTCCCGTCAATGTGCGGAAGTTCCTGGATGACCATGATGGCTTCACTACTCGGAGGCGGGAGAAAATCTACAAGATGTTCTCCGAATTAGCCGGACATCCGTCGATGAATTCAATGCACATGATGCGACCAGTTAAGGGTGGGGACTCTGTTATCGGCCCATTCATGGAGTTTTCCGTGCTTCAAGCGGTCCTCTCCGAGATGGGTAGGTTGGCCGTCCAGGTCGGCGAGATAGTCGAGAGCTTTATTCCGGCTGACTTCGATCAAGCCACCGCATCGAGAGCCGCGTTCGCGGAACATAAGGCGCAGTGGATCAAGGTCTTCTACACATAATCAGTCCCCACCACCTCACTGGTCCTGTGACTGTGCTCGCTCATTCATCCGGTCCATGAAGGACTCAATTGCCTCAGCCCAGGCGTCCCCACGCTCTATGAAGTCTTGGATTTTCGGTGGCGATCCATTTATTGCAACGGTGGCATTTCCCGATTTCTCGAACACTTTGACCTCAGTGCCCGTTCGGTGCGCTAGGTCATCGACGTAATCTCTCGCCAAGGTCTTATCCGTCAGCGTCTGGCCAACCATGTCCGTCCAGACTTCGCCTTGGCGGACAATATACCCCAGGTTAATGGGCTTCCCATGAGGGCCATCCCACTTGAAATTAAGGGATCGCTGGAAGTCGGCGTATACCCCCAACTTGGACAACTGTCCCACCAAGGCTTCAATTTGGTCAGGCAAGGCAGGCGACAAATTCCGCATGGCGTCGTAAAATGACTCCGATGTGATGGACATCCTCTCATGTGACTTCGGTGCCACTGATACCCCTTCACCTTGTACCGAGGTGACTGACACTCTGTCGTCCTGAACCCGCACAATGCCACGCTCGATCATTACCGTCTGCGCGATGGTTCGGGGGGCGACGATGTACTCGTCGATGTTTTGACCTGCAAACACGGCAAGTTCTACCAATGCAAAGGTGAAGTGGAAGCCGCCGTGCGACTGTAGAGACGACACGAGAGCCTCTGCGTCCGTCCTGATGCCGTCACCGGCTATGAGGACGACGATCCTCCCGTTACAGAGGTTCATCGTCACAGCATCGACGAACGCTGGTTCGTCCAGCGTATCTGCATCCCCGAACATGCCGTAGAGCGAAGTTGGTTTGCCTCGTCCGTCGTGGTCCGCCTTCAAAACCGCTTGCTCGAAAGCCGCGTAGTCCATCCCGAACAGGTTGTTGGCGTATTCCAGGGCTTGAGCAACGACCTCACGCCGAGCCTGTGGATTGCCCCACAGCTTGGCCTCCACGATGACGATATCACCCTCGGCGGTCATCAGGAGGTTATCGACGAACCCACTGGGCACGGGCAGTTCCATGCAGATTGGGTGCAGGGTTGAGAAGCCGGGTTCAATCTGGTCCATCGGGAGACAGGTTGGATGGCGATGCACGATCTGCTGTAACCACTGCTCATTGTGCTTACCGTCCTTGCCACCGATCTTGATCCGCTTCAATTCCGTCTCACCGTCGCTGGTGATAAGCAATGGTGTACCGGCTGCACGCATGAACGCCTCTCCCTCAACCCATTAAATGTACCGGCACCCTACCGACCGCTGGCGAGGGGCACTACCACTAAGAGATTAGTACGCTGAAAGGGTGCCTGAAACGGTCAAGCCTAACCTCTGATAATGGGGGATTATCGGGGGTAGGCGAGGGGTCCGTGTTCGAAGGCCGCCATCAATTAAATGAAAGCTAGTGATTTATCTACCATCGCCGTTGGCGAAGGCGGCCGGGCTTTCGATCGACGAAGCTCCGAGGCGAGTGGCGTCTAAACAATATCCGCAGCCTATTTCGTCATTGTCTCCTTGAAACGGCGACGCTGATCGTATCACTCGCTGTGCTGAAGCTAACCCCCGCGTTTTCCAATGCATGCTGCACAGCCTGGACATTCTTGGCTGACGCCGCTGGTACTCCATCCTCCAACTCCATTCGTTGGATCGTCGAATACCCGACCCCGGCCTTTTGCGCGAGTTCCTTCGCGGACCATTTGAGGTAGGCGCGGGCCATCCGGATTTGAGCACCTGTCAACATAGTGATGTAAATCTATTCATATATGAGGATTCAGTATTGACAAACCTCCATGTGTGACGTAAATTACATCACATACAGCAGGAAACTCTCCTGTATAGACTATAAAGGACGTTGAGAATCAGGTCAAAGGAGTAGATAGATGATGACAATCTTTTCCCCGTTCGGCATCGCCGCTCAAATCGTATGTGCGCGTCTCGCGCCGAATCAAAAAATTGACGACGGTGTCGTGGCCGAGGTCTTTTCCATTGCGGAGATCATTGAGAAGCGAGCCGAGTCGGCTATGTTCGGCGCCGGTGTCTTGCCGCAGCCTGCCAATGACAATGATGTAGCTCCGGCGCTCCAGGCGCCGGCCGTCCCTCCCTCTGAGTCGGTAACACCTGAATACATCATTTGCCTCGAAGACGGGAAGAAGCTGAGAATGATGAAGCGGTATCTTCAGGTGCAATACAATATGACGCCGGAGGAATACCGGAAGAAGTGGAATCTTCCACACGACTACCCAATGGTCGCCGCGAATCTCTCCGCTCAGCGCGCTGCGTTCGCACGTATGTCGGGGCTCGGTAGTCACCCGCGCCCCTAAGCCCATCTAGGGTCATATCGGCCCTTCACCAACCAAAAACCCGTAACTGCATGAAGGAGGAGAGCATGCTCTCTGTTCCAGCGGATCCCTGCGTCCGAAACACGTACGAATCACTTCAAGAACTACTCGCGAATACACGTGCCGATCTCACGAAGCTTGCGATGGCGCATCTCGAATCGAAGTCGGCATATGCTGAAGCGATGTCGAGTGTCGCGCACTCGTCGTGTCTCAGGCGTGGGCATGTTCTGCAGGCGGCGATTGCGTCTGCACTGCAGGCGTCCGGCATGTACGAGATCTGGAGTCCGCATCGGCTCTACGGTGACATCCGTGTCGAGCGCGCGTTAGGGGTTCATGCGACCCCAAGCTTCATCGAGATCGACATCGTCGCGTTTGGTCCGGGCGGTGTGCTGCATGCTGTTGAAGTCGTCACAAGCTTGAATGCGATTTCGAGCCACCGGCGGAAAACGATCGAGCGTCGCTTCGATCTTGCTTCGGAACTTTTGCCTAGGTGGGCGGCAGAGGCGGGGATCGGCTTTGAGTCACTGAGCTTATCTCTTGTTACGCTCGACGATCCTGAACCGGAAGGCACCTATGGCCGTGCCAAGGTGACCGGGATCAGCGCATTCGAGGATCTGTTCAACGTTCGCGTGAAGGGCTGCATTTCTTCGGCAATGCGCGGTTTCGACGCCGCGCTGACCCCGCTGTTTGTAGAACTGGAGGCACTGCGATGAATCGTATTCAGGAAAACGTTCTAGGTTGGGCGCAGGCACTTGGCAGCTTCTTCCGGCCTGATCCATTTATCGTCAGCGATGTCCCCGAGAAATTCGGTTCGAGAGACGAGATTGAATCAGCGGTCAATAGCCTCCACAAGGCAGAGCATCTGGTATCGGACGAGCTGATTTCGGGCGTCTTCTGGGCCAGAAGGCCAGAAGGGCTGCCAGTGGAAATGTCACGCCCGTCGCTCGAATCGATCGCGAAAGCGATCGCACGACAGCGTGGCGCCCGGCTGATTATCTCAGAGCGTATTGCGCGCGGTTTTCTCGGCATCGAGGAACGATACTCCGTCGAGACACCTCACCTCGTGGCACTTTCCGGGGTTAATGAAACGATGACCTTCGGCAGTCGTGAAGGGAAACCGTTGATCATTGCGGAACCCGTCCCGAGCTTCGTGTTGGCGCATGAAACAACCCTCTCGCACATGATTATTCAGGGCTTCCGCAGGCTGATCGCGGATAAAAGTGACGATGCAGTCGACGCGGCCGTGCATCACGCAGTCTTTGGGATGCATCCGAGCCTCCTGATGGAGCATGCAGCGTTGGCGCGCCTCGAACTTGATGACCCATATAAGGCCATTCTTGAGCGGCTTGTTCGCGAAGCCGGAAAACACGAGGAGGACGGGTTTGCGTTTCCGAAGACATCGGCTCCGCCAAACTGGTCGCCGCCGGAAGATTTCGACGGCCCCACCGTGGCGGGCGCATGGCGGCTCGTTCCAGCTGTTATTAGCGGGATTGAATACCGTGTCATTTTCGGCGGAGACCTATTTGGACATCCAGGATTGCCATATGCCTCGCGAAACTGGCGGAGCTCGCCAGTGATCTGGATTGACGAGAAACTTGGATGGGCAAAAACCTACTCACGTCTCTACAGACTTATGCCGAGACAAACGTCACCCGCGTCCCGGTCATAGATCGGGGTGTTGTGGGCAGGCATCTAACTTCAGCAATACAAACAAAAACATTCATAGCGGCAAGACTGAAAATTCAATGTTGACAACAATGTTCAAAATATGCAACAAAAGTGAAAATCTATGTTTACTTCTGTGCTCGTCTATGCTAGAAAGGGTCAAATCATCAGTGATCCGACGAGGCGAGCATGACTTCAGACGACCCGACATCACGACCGTTTCTGACGGTGAAGCAGGTTGCGGACACGCTCAGCGTAAACCGCAATACGGTGTATGCCTGGATCGGCCGCGGAGAGTTGGATTGCATTCGTCTGCCAGGTGGGGGTGCTTTGCGAATTCCGCAGTCCGCGTTTGAGCAATTTATAGACAAGATCTCCCGGTCGGTGAGGGAAACGGATGCCCCGTGCTCACACAGCAAAGTGGCTCAGTGGGGCGGCCGGTTCTTTGAAAAAGGCCAGAAGGTCAAACGTATTACCCAACAAGATAGTTCGGTATCTGGGTAGAAGATTGGAATGTGGTGATGGCACGAACGAGAAAACCGCCCAGGCTGGAACGGCGTGGAAAGAACGGGATCTATCAGATCTATTACCTCGACGAGAGGCATTCCACAGGAACGAACATTACACACGAGGCAGAACTGCGGCTGCAGGAATTCATCGCAGGCCTGGAATCCCCGGATCTTTCGCCGGATATCGTGATGAACCATTTGTTCGATTTCTTTCGTGACGTTCAGAAAAAACGTCGGGCCGACCGGCTGGCGCAACAAGCGCGGGACAAAGCTCTCACCATGGGGACTTCGGTCGACGGCAGCGCCACCATCTGCCAACAGGTATTTGACACGGAAATGGAGAAACTATGTTCGTCAGAGTATGAACTGAGGGCAATGGCCCGGCACATCGGACACCTAGCGCCATCAGCGCTGAATAGTACGGCCATCAAAAGATACATCACCGCGCGCCGCGCCGATCCACACCGTCATCCTGGAAAAAAGATTCAGGACACGACGATCAAGAAAGAGCTCAATATTCTACAGGCTGTGTTGAAGGTTGCGGCAGACGACGACATGGACCGGTGGTTCGGCGCCCTCGGGGTGCCAACATTCAAGGTGCCGACGATCAGAGACAAGACGCGTCGGAACTATCTGACCCAGGCCCAGACCAAGAAGCTCCTGGAGCACTGTCATCTGCTTCACATCCGACTATTCATTCTGATCGCTGTTTCGACCGGGGCTCGAAAAGAAGCAATCGAATGCTTGAAGTGGTCAGATGTCGACTTCGAACACGGCACGATCGATTTCGGCGAAGGCGCATGGAACAAGAAACGCCCCGTTTCGTCCATGACAGCGGAGCTCAAGTCCTTGTTGCTGGATGCGTACAAGGTCAGATCATCGGATTTCGTTATCGAGTATGCAGGCCGCCGGGCTGGTGATGTGAAGAAAAGTCTGAAGACGGTCGCGAAGCGTGCGGGGCTTTCGTGGGTCTCGGCCCATGTATTCAAGCACACGTTCATTAGCTGGCTCGTACAGAACGGTGTTGCCTACTCACAGATTTCTGACCTGACGAACACCAGTGAAAACACGATCCGAAAGCACTATGCGCATCTGTTCCCAGACAACCAGTTGGCGGTCGAGAAAGCGACGGCGGGAATTTTCGAGGGTGTTCGAAGCATTTCCGACGAGCATGTATCCGACGCCGCCGTATCAGACAACGACAACCGCGGGGATGAGTCCGTTGAGGAGAAGACGGGATGAGTAATCACGACGATGACTTGCTGGAAATGGCCCTGGAGATTTCCAAGGCTCTGGTCGACGCAAAGCTTGTCCAGGCCGATGACATGCCTGATGTCATTCGGAAAACACTTGGCGCGCTTCGCGAATTTAACCGGGTGCAGGCATCTGGTGACAGCCAAGGGATCGCCGGGTCCAGCCATGTGTCGACGAAAGGCACGCGCCGCGTTGAAGATGGCCCGGCCGTACCGATTTCGGAATCAGTTAAAGACGATCACATCGTTTGTCTGGAAGACGGCAAGAAGCTTCGGATGCTGAAGCGTTACCTCATGGCTCAGTACGACATGTCTCCCGAAGAGTACAAAGCGAAATGGGGACTCCCTGAAAACTACCCGATGACATGCCCCGATCTTGCCCAAACGCGGTCCGGTTATGCGAAGGAATCTGGCCTGGGTACGAGCAAGTCAAAACCGAAAACTTCGGAGTAGGAAACGATTATTTCTGCGGTCGCAAAACTCGGACACCGAAATTTTCGGAACTCTGATGGAAAACGAAATTTCTGGAGCATGTGAGGAGAATGAATATGGCCAGCAGAGATGATGATGCAAAAGTCCGGGTGCAAGCTGCTCTTCTGATCCTGCTTCAGGAAGGAAAGACATTGAGAAACATTGGTGCTGACCCGATGTCTCGAGACTTCCAGCTTGGCTGCAAGAGAGACAAGGTCGGACGCCTGATCGACGAGATTTTCGAAGATGCAGAACTGAAGGATATCTTAATCAAACATCTACTCAAGCAATTCAACGGTGAGGCCGTGCCGGACGTGAGTCGTGGAAAGCAGGTTGAACGGGAAAAGAAACCTCGAAAGCAGACTAAGGCAGAGCCAAAAGTCGTGAAAACGCAGAGCCATCAAGGGGAGGCACCCCTAACTGTGAACAAGCATGCGGAACCGGAGCAGTGGGAGCCTCGTATCGTGGAAGGTGATGGGAAGAAAAGCCTTGGGCAAATGTCGTCGATCTCGGATGTAGGTCGGGGGTCATTAGCGTGTGAGAGTGAACAACCGAGTAAGGCACAAATTCTTGTGGCGTCATCTTCCTCCCGCAAGAATGACAACGGATCGTCGCTTGAAGAAGCGATGTGCGAGTTGACAGATGCGTTCCACACATTTTCCACATCAGAGCCATCTCTCGCTGATGTGAAGGCGGTAACCCGCTACCTGCGAAGTGCGACGAAGATGGCCGGTGCGCGTGCGGCCAGCTAATCAAATTCGCGAACGCCAGCCCTGTAGTGCGGCTCATCATTACAAAATGACTCTGCTTACGAGTCGTTTCTAACTTTCATAGCTGTGAACACCTTCTTCTTGGAACGACCAGGGAGAAGAAAATGGAAACCAAGAAGAGGCCGATCATAAGGCTCGAGAAGAAGATGAGATCGCTCGCGGATATTCGAGCGGCTATCAGTTACACCCGACGTCGGGTCGTCGGCGAGCCGTTTGACGAGGACAGGGAGGTTGTCCGTCTTTATGGATCCGATGACCCATACCGCGACGCGAAAGCAATGTTGTCATCTGTCGACAACATCCGCGCGAACGCGGTCTATGCAGTTGAGTTCGTGATGACCGCGAGCCCGTCATATTTTCGCGGTCCAGGTCAGGGGTGGGGAGAATACGACCAGAAGAAGCTGACGGCCTACCTGCGCCGGGTGGTGGAGTGGGCAAAGGGATACTTCGGCAACAATCTCGTGTCGATGACGCTGCACTTGGATCAAGCAACGCCACATATCCACGTCCTCGTGATTCCTTTGCTGAACGGTAAATTGAACTGCCGGGCGCTGTATGGGTTGAAGGCTAGGTTAAGAGAACTCCAGCTCAGTTACGCGGAAGCGATGACTCCGCTTGGGCTGGAAAGAGGCCCACCGGAAAAAGGAGCCCGCCACACGCCGCGCGGGAAATGGATCGCTGAAAGAGAAGCCGAGCAACGGCGGCGAACCAAAGAACTCGAGGAGCGGGAGCGTACGGTTGAAGAGGAAAAAGAGCGTCTCAGGTTGATTGAGGGAGAGTTAGTGCAACGACGGGCCAAGATTGTTGAGGCGGGAGATGCGGTCCGTGAGTACGCGATGGAGTCCGAGGAGGTGCGAGCTGGGCTGGAGCAGCAGAAGCGGAAATATCATACGGGCATTCAGGCGCTCGATCTCGATGCCAAGCGTCTTGCCGAGCTGATTTCCGATCTTGAGGAAATGAAGATCGAAATTCCCGAGGAGGTGATCACGGAAGGTTCCGATATATCCGAAAAATTCGATCTCCCTCCGCAATGACATTCAGCACGTAATATTCGCTGGGGCCGAAGTATCCAGCGGACATCAGTGTTACGGTAGTCGGCGAGTGAGGTGTGCGGCCATCTCAGCCCCGGGAAGGCTCAGATAAGAAGTCTCAGGTCTGACGCACGGAATTGGCCGGAGCATTTCGGTACCGGCTTTCAGCGACAACTTTGAACAAGGAGAAGTGTATGAATCATAAAACCACGACGAAACGATCCTCCACAACAATAGGTAAGGAAAAGCCGGTCGTTTCGGCGTGGTGGCGTACCTATACACCAGTGGAATTGCGTGAGTTCAAAGACGATCCGGACGTGATCCGTGCCATCGCCGGATATCTTCAAACCGACCCTGAAGAATGGTTTCGAACGGATGGTGCGCTCGCGTCCGACCGGCGAATGTTTGCACCGGGTTTAACAAAGACGGGTCTCGAGCGGCTGCAGACGAATATTTACGACGATGTTGCCGCGACCTGGTTCTTGCTTGCCCACCTGTTTGACGACAGGAACAGTCTCGCCGCGCTCTTGATCCGTGAGATGCTCTTGCGTGCAGCTGGCCGCGCCATTCAAGAGGACGGACGAGAAAGTCGTTCTGTCAGCCGGCGATGCCAGAAACTGATCGCTGCATGGTCGGAACACGTGGAGGAGGATCCGACAAGGAGCCTCCTTTCTGAACGCGGGCTCAAGTCGCTGAATTCGTCTTGGCGAGAGCTCAGTGACGAAGAATGGTTCTTCGACGGACGACGTTCTCGACATGCGAACAGCAATGAGAAGCCCGAACCAGAACAAGAGGATAAACCTGAGCGGGTTGGTCAACCGACGCATGTCGTTCTGTCCGCCATCGGCGATCCGGAATCAAATGAGGGTCGACGGGTCGCGAAGAACTACGCGCAACTCGTTGGGCCGCTTCGACTGGCTGGATGCAGAATCACTCCAGAATCTTTGGGCGTCGCACTTGAGATGGAGTTTCCCTGGATGAAGGCGGCAATCGATCGATTGTCCGACGACCTCCATCTGCTTCGGGCGACCGGGACGCCGTGGTCGAAATTTCGACCGATGCTCCTTGTCGGCCCGCCTGGCACTGGCAAGACGCGGTTCGCGCGAAGGCTCGCAAAACTGCTCGGCACCGGGTACCAGGAAGTGAATGCTGCGGGCTCGTCCGACAACAGAATGTTGGCCGGCACTGCACGGGGTTGGCAGTCGGCGCAACCCGCGTTGCCTATGATCGCGATGCTTCGAAGTGAAACCGCGAACCCGGTTTGCGTGGTCGACGAGATCGAGAAAGCTGGCGGAAATGGTCGAAACGGCGACATGCGTGCGACGTTGCTCGCCATTCTTGAGCCCGAAACCGCATCGTCCTGGTTCGATGAGTGCCTTTTGAGCTCCTGCGACCTCGGCCAGGTGTCCTGGATCCTCACCGCCAACAATCTCAAGGGATTGTCCGCGCCGTTGCTGTCGCGACTGATGGTCGTCCATGTCGAAGGCCCAGACCCTGAGCACTTCGACGTCTTGGTGAATGGAATTCTTTGGGACCTCTGTCATGACTTGAGTGTCACTCGGCGCCAATTGCCACAACTCGAGCCCGAAGCCATCGAAGCTCTTCGCGAGCACTTCATGCGCGCACAGTCGCCACGGCGGCTGAAGAATGCCATCGTGTCCGCGATGGCGCATGCGCTGGTGAAGACCCGTTCGGGACTGAACTGATGCGACTATCCCGGGGGCACATAGGACGGGCTCGATGCAGGATGTTGTTATTTTAAATGGCTCCCGCATTACAGAACCCATCGGCCGGTTTTCGGCTTTGCCTTCAATCGAGCTTAAGGATAAGTCTTTTCCAGCGCGATTTCGGGTTCAGCTTGTCCTGACCATGTGAAACGATACCGGGCGCTTTTACGGACATTGCCGACCAGGGCGGGGCGGAAACATGCGAGACATATTCCACCGGTGTGGCGCACGCTCGGATAAATGACGCCAGGCGATCCATCCGTGATCAGCCGTCCCGCGAGCGTCTGGGATGCGACGTAGCTGTCTGGGTCCAGGCAGTCCGAGTACGCATCGTCCTCTCGGATGTCGTGGTATTCACCGCCGAAATCCGCCAGATAATCATCATAGGTGACGCTTTCGTTCGGCCAGTCGATCTCGGCGAGTTCCAGTGACTTGTGCCAGGCGACCTCCGCTTGCGACGTATTCAGTTCGAAGCCTGCATACCACGCGCCGCGATCAGGATTGTTGAACCGGCTTCCCAGGGGATGGGCATGCGTAAATGCCGCGTTGATGATCCTGTAGGCAGGTACGCCGAACACCAGCTCGTCAACGCCGATGCCTGGTAGCAAATCGTTTTCGGCAAGAAGCCTGTCATTGGTGGCGTGGTCCAGATCGAAGATTGCCTGGAGGTGGTCGTCGTCATCGGCAATGCGAACGAGAACGCTGTCCCCGTTCTCACTGTATTTCGATGGGATCAATCGATGGGTATCGAGTTGGCGGATCCTGAATGTAGCGGGAACACTCAATGACCGCCACGCCGCGCGTCAAGAAGCTGTCTGACAGTCGAGAAGGCAGGAAGCCCCCCGCGGAGTAGATAATCGCAAGGCGTCATCCCGCCGAAGATTCTGTTCTTGTTGGGAAGTTGCATCCAGCGGTCGGCAAGTTCATCGCTGTAGATGATGTTCAGCGCCTTGAAGATGCCGACCAGATAAGAAATCCGGCGCAGCTTGTCTTCGTCCAGGAGCCGGTCTCCATTCTTCTTCAGCGTATAGAACGCGCCATTGGACATGCCGCCGAGCAAATGGCGCGCGACCTCGTCACTGACTTTCCATTTGTCCATGATGTTGAAGAAGGCCCGAACGGCGCCAGCGCTCAAACGTTTGCGTTCCGTTCGATCGGATAAATCGATCAAAGGGGCGACCTGGTGTCGGGTCGCTGGATATGCGTGAGAGAGCGCCATTTTTACCTCCATACACAGATCAATATAAATCCATAATTGGAGTTATACAAGACTCATAACTGGAGGATTCTCATCTTCGTAAGTACGGCGTCGCAATCAGCCCGCCGTCGTGATACAGCCGGAAAATTCTAACTCAATTCGAGGGCAATTCCGGGAAGCACATCAATTATGCTCCCTACATCCAGGCGCAGTTATCGGTGGGAACACTTATCTAATTCTTGTTGGCAGTCGATACGCGCGCTCGAATTAGTCGGTGGATATAAGTCAAGCTGAACGTTGTTTCTCCCGTATCAGAATATTCGCAGATATTAAGAGCGTGATGAAATGAATGACGGCCTTGCTCCAAAATGAAATTATCACCCCCTCCATCAAGTGAAACGAAGCGAAAACCATGATGATAGGCATGATGATAGGAGTTCGAGCAAGGAGGCCCCATATAAGGGCGGCCACAATGAGAATTGAGATATAGATATTAAAGGCTCGGTAAGAACTCCATTCAAACGAAATTACATCGGGCGCCCATCCAAAAGCGTTGTAAACCAAAACGCTTGATGCGCACGCGGCGAACATGACCTGCAGGGTTATAAGGGATACAAGCTGCCATCGCTTGATGTCCATTACGCTTTTTCTTTTTCCGAATTGAACCATCATTGCCCCAACTATCCAGGCATTCCTTACGCGTTGTCCGTCGGTGAAACCGGTTTCCCGACGCTTAGTATTGCGTCGATAAATAACCTTGGCTTGCCCCAGAGAGAATTAGCAAAGATCGTCGTCACGCTTGCGGCCATGGCGACCATCGCCCAGACAGGATACAACAGGCCTGTCGCTGCGATTGGGACGCCGACACCGTTGAATAGGAAAGCGAGCGACACATTCTGCAGCATCTTGCGATACCCTTGCCGGCTGATCTCCCGCGCCTCAACGACGTTGGATATCTCATTGTTGAGAATGATGATATCGGCTGCGTCGATGGCGATATCGGTGCCCGAACCCATGGCAATGCCAACATCCGCCTGCATAAGCGCTGGCGCATCATTAATGCCGTCACCAACCATGGCCGTGCGGCCTTGCTGTTGAAGATCGCGGATCAGTTCGGCCTTCTCTCTCGGCAATACTTCTGCATGAACCTCGTCGAGGCCGAGCTCCGTGGCGATGCGATGTCCAGCGCGTTCGTTGTCGCCAGTGATAAGAACCGTTCGTACACCTGCGTCACGTAATCTGGCGATCGTCGTTCCGGCCTCCGGTCGTGGCAAGTCTCCCAACGCGATAATGCCAAGTAACAGGCCGTTTCCAGCGACTGCAATTACTGTTCGCCCCAGGTCCTGTAGGGCCTCGATCCGGTGCTTAAACGAAGAAAGTTCGATGCCATTTTGTGCGAGGAACCGGGGACTTCCCACGATCACGTCTTTGCCGTCCACAGTGGCAATCACACCGTTACCGGGAACCGCTTCGAACGTACTGGCGTTCGGTGGCGTCAGGCCCGCATCGAATGCGGCATCCACGATGGCCTCCCCAAGTGGGTGCTCTGAGGCTGATTCCGCCGCGGCAGCGAGTATGAGAACTTGTCCGGTATCTTCCGATACTGCCTCTATCTCGTGAACCCGGGGCCGCCCTTCGGTCAGCGTCCCGGTTTTGTCGAAGGCAATTTGTCGAACGAGACGGTAACCCTGAAACGCTTCTCCCGTCCGCATCAGGATGCCCTTTTCCGCTGCCTCACCAGCACCCCTTACAATTGACAGTGGGGCCGAAATACCGACTGCACAGGGGTAACCCATGACGAGTACACTGAGGCCCGCGAAGACCGCGCGCTGCAGATCGGGTGTGGAACCGAGCGCTTGCGGCAGTGCTGCCCAGCCGATGAAAGAGAATACCGAGATCATCAACACGGCAGGCGTATAGACTTGAAGAACGCGGTCAACCAGGTGCAGGAGCCCGGGTTTAAGGGCACGTGCATCTTCGACTTCGCGTGCGACACGGCGGAGAAAACTCTTTTCACCAACCGCCGTCACCCGAACGAGCAGAGTCCCGTTGCCATTAATCGTGCCCCCGATAACAGTATCGCCAACGCTTCGTTCAACAGGCATCGGTTCGCCGGTGACGAGACTTTGATCAACAGCGGAGCGACCTTCGATGATTTCACCATCCACCGGTAAACGTTCGCCAGGTCGCACCCTCACCAGATCGCCTTCGATGACGTCGCTTGTCGGAATCTCAGTTTCGGAATCGTTGCGTCGAACACGCGCCGTGTCCGGCTGTAGATCGAGTAGGCGCCTGACAGCCTGTGATGATCGTGTCTTGACGATCAGAGACAGCCATTCAGAAAAAATGTGGTACGTCGCGACCATGACGGCAACGGCAAAGAAAGGTGCGGTTGGATAACCGGGTTGATCCAACACCAAGCCAATGACGCCGCCTGCCAGCCCGGCAAAAGCTCCGGCTTCAAGCAACACGTGCTGGTTCAAAATACCCCGCCGGAGTGCCTGAACAGCCATGATCAGAATGTGGCGGGCAACGCCGAAAATAAGGACAACGGCAAGCGCGCCCACGATCCATGGCGTGAAATCAGTTAACGACCCCGTGTCTTTTAGTACGAGCAACCCTGCTACCAATAGGCCGAGGCTTCCGGCACCGACGAGTGCCGGCCATAATCCGCGCGCCCGAAGAACGAGGAACACGAAGGCGATCAGGCTGAGCGTTGCTATCGTGGGCAGGATCAGCGAGAGCGGCCCGGCGGGATCTGTGATCAGTGCGACGGATAGCAGGCTGAACGCGGTGGCGGTCAGGAAACGACGTCCCTCGACAACAAGCTCACGTTCTTCTTCTTCAAAGGGGCGCAATTTGTTTGGATCGTGAATGGTATATCCGATGTCGCGTAAAATCTGTAACAGCGTTTCCGGCGTCGTTGCCGACGGATCAAATTCGACAAGTGCCTGCTCGTGGGTCAGGCTAACCGCAACCTTGTCCACGCCGGTTTGCTTGCCGAGCGCTTTCTCGATTGTGCCCGTGCAGAGTGAACAATGGAGGCCACCAATACGTGCACGAATACGTGCACGATCCGGACGTGCCGCTGGTTCCTCGTTCCAATACGTTGACGTCGTTTCGTCTGCGGGTATCGCGATCATAATATACGCTCCGTAAAGTTTCTAAATCGATCAGCTGGCGGACGTGCCTGCTTTAAGATCGGCAAACAGACCAAACCAGATCGACCAACCACCAAGTGCTATGAGGACCAGACCGGCTATTGCGGGATAGCGACCGGAAAGGGACGCAATTCGCTCAAGCCAGCCACGCGCCCGTGGGACGAGAACGGCCACCACCAAGGGGATGCTTAATCCGAGGCCGAATACTGCGAGCGCAGTAAAGCCCTTTGCTATCGTCACGCCGGAGGAAGCGGCAGCCGTGGCTAACAATGCGATCAACAACGGTGCCGCGCAGGCAGGGATATTCAATCCGAACAGAAGCCCAAGGCCAACGGAACCGCGATATCCACTAAGTCGACGAAGACCAGGGCCGATTGATCGAGTGAAAAAGCGCGACTGCCCTGTTGCGAGTAATACGCCAAGAAGAACATACAGAGCCCCCAAAACCAGCCACGCATGTCGTTGCAGATCGAGGAACGTGTCTCCGATGAGCACGGCGAGGACGCCAAGTAGGCCGATAAATATCGACCGGGTCGCAGCGAATACGGCTGTTTCTAAGACTTTCACCGAAGCATCTTTACCCTCAAGGTACTTTATGAAGACGAGGCTGGTCCCGATTGTGCATGGTTCAATAAATCCAAACAGGCCCAGGCCGGCAGGAATAGCAACCAGTCCAATAAACCCGGTTTCGATCATTGATCTCCAATTGCGGCAACGAAGCCGCCCTTGTCTATTGCCGCAACCAGATCCTCCGGTGAAGCTGTCTCGGGGTCATGCAAAACACGGGCTTGGCGTTCGGCGTAAGACGCATCGGCCTTGCGAACGCCCGGCACCCGGGTAAGCAAAAGTTCAATCGTGTGGGCGCAGCCGTCACAGTGCATTCCTTCGATACTCAGTAGAGTGGTTTTCATGTCTAGCGCATCCTTTCCTTCAGGTTGTGCTTCATTGCGAGATACTCCGCTGCGTAAGGCGCGGTTATTCATCGCGTCGAGGATTGTGCAGGCAGTAATTTCCCCGCCGCCGGGACAACTTGCGACCAGATCGTCCAGCGCTTCGAGAATGACCCGCATATGGTTGAGCTTTGACTGCACCTCGTCTCGTTTCTGGATTGCACGGGTTCGAACGTCGGCACAATCCGCATTGGGGTCTGCCTGCAGGGATAGAAGTTCGGAAATTTCCCGAAGTGAAAAGCCGACTTCCTGTGCTTGGCGGACAAAGCGTATTCGGTCCACTGTCGCCATCGGGTAATCACGAAATCCGCCGCCTTGCGGTTTGCGCGGTTGTTCGATTAGTCCTTTGGTCTCGTAGAACCGGATCGTTTCGACGCTGACCCCGGCACACGTGGCGGCTTTACCAATTCGCATGTTCGAACCTCCTAAGCGAAAAGCCTAGCAACCGTAGTATACTACGGAGTCAACATGGAAATTTTGAGGAGCGCATATATGTGCGGTGAAAGCGCCCGCGTCACCTTAGTAACTTATCCGATTTTTCCGAGGACGGGGAAGGCGTCCAGCAGCCAGTATGCCAGGACCGTCAGTTGGCCGGTGATCATGGCGACCCCCATGACCATCAAAGACAACCCCGCAATTTGTTGAACCCGCCGCCCGAACCTCTTGATTGTTTTCAGGTTGCGCGTCAGATGAGAAGTGAATGCGGCGGAAAGGATGAACGGCAGGCCGAGGCCGAGAGAATAAACGACCAACATCAGTACGCCTTCGCCGACGGTCGAGCGCGCGGCGCTAACTGTCAGAATTGCGCCAAGGACGGGTCCGATGCACGGCGTCCAGCCGAAGCCGAATGCAAGCCCGAGCACGTAGGCCGAGAGCGGTTTGCCTCCCGGAATTTCAAGATGAAACCGAAAATCCCGTTGCAGCCCGGGGATGGTGGCGAGGCCGAGCATGAGAACGCCCATAATGAGCACGACACTGCCGCCAATGATGTTGAGCTCATAACGGTAGTTCAGAAACAGCTGGCCAAGCGCGGTGGCGCCCGCGCCCATGATTGCGAATACGGTGGTGAAGCCGACGACAAAAATCACACTGAAGCCGACAGCGGCCGAGGGTCCTGACGTATTGCGAGGGCCGGGAGCTCCTGCCGCGGATTGTCCAGCGACATATGAAACGTACCCCGGCACGAGCGGCAGGACGCAAGGCGAAACGAACGACACCGTGCCGCCTA
>MRWG01000567.1_pt1 | contig 37244 bp, 35 predicted proteins | sample 1013341 | NCBI WGS metagenome assembly MRWG01 (sample SAMN06117577, study PRJNA244670) | biofilm metagenome | biome: Water; feature: Cathode Biofilm; material: Biofilm; isolation source: microbial consortium enriched at the cathode of a solar microbial fuel cell | place: USA: District of Columbia ... | reverse complement strand
CGAGTCCGACGCCTTCCCCGCGGCGCCGATGGGCGTCAGGGGGCGGGGGGCCCGTCGCGTGGGCGCCGCGGGGAAGGCGTCGGACTCGCGTGGCGCCGCTACGCTCCGTCCCATGGACGGCACGAGCTTGCAGCGAAGACTGATCGGATCATTCCGGGCGGCGGGACTGGCCCTGTTGTGCGCGGCGGCGCCCGGGATGGCGCAGTCGCCCGCCCCGCCGGGCCAAACCCCCGATCACCCGGAGGGATGGAACCTCATGGCCCCGATCACCTCCCCCCTCGAACGGGCGGCGCTCGATCTAGGGGGCGCGTGGCGCCACATCCCAGACCCGTATGACAACGGGTCGGTGAGCCACCTGAGCCGTCCGCTCGCCGACGGGTGGTGGATGGACCGGCGCCCGGCCTCGGCGGGCGAACGCGTGGAGTACAGCTTCGACGGGGCGGCGGAGATCACGGTCCCCGGGGACTGGAACAGCCAGCGGGAGGATCTGTTCTTCTACGAGGGGACGGTCTGGTACCGGCGGGCCTTCGAGTTTCATCCCACCCCGGGGAAGCGGCGGTTTGTCCACTTCGGGGCGGTGAACCGGCACGCGGACGTCTGGCTCAACGGGGAGTTTCTCGGCTCGCACCACGTCGGGTTTACGCCCTTTGCCTTTGAGATCACGGGGAAGCTGCGCGACGGAGAGAACAGCCTCGTCGTCCGGGTGGACAACCGGCGTCGGCCCGAGGACGTCCCCGCCATGCGGACCGACTGGTGGAACTACGGGGGCATCACGCGCGAGGTCACGATCCTGGAGGCCCCGGAGACGTTCATTCGCGCCTGGGCGTTCAGGCTCAGTCCGGATCGCTCGACGCTGCACGCCACGGTCCGGCTGGACGGGGCGGATCGGGCGGGGATGTCGTGCGCGATCCGCGTGGAGCCGGTCCCGGGGGTGGTTCGTGGCGTCGCGGATGAATCGGGGACGATCCGGGTCGAGATCCCGTGGCCGGAGGGGGCGGCGCTCTGGTCGGCGCAGCGTCCGGCGCTGCACGGGGTGAGCATCGAGGCGGAGAACGGGGATCGGGTCACGGACCGGATCGGATTCCGCACCATCCAGACGCGTGGGCGTGAGATTCTGCTCAACGGGGAGCCGGTCTTCCTGCGCGGGATCTGCCTGCACGAGGAGGCGCCCGACCGGGCGGGGCGCGCATGGAGCGAGGCGGACGCGCGGAGGCTGCTGGGGTGGGCCAAGGAGCTGGGGTGTAACTACGTGCGTCTGGCGCACTACACGCACAACGAGCACATGCTGCGTGTCGCCGATGAACTCGGGCTCATGGTGTGGGCGGAGATCCCAGTCTACTGGGTGCTCGACTTCGACAACCCGGCGACCCGGGCGTACGCGAGAACGCACCTCACGGAGATGATCGAGCGGGATCGGAACCGCGCCAGCGTTGTGATCTGGTCCGTGGGCAACGAGAACGAGGGGAACGAGGCCCAGACCTCGCTCCGGCGCGAGTTGGCCCAGACGGCCCGGGAGCTGGACGACACCCGGCTGATCTCGGCGGCCTGCTTCGTTCGCATGACCCGGGGGGCGGACGGGCGCCTGGACGGGGTCTTCGTCGAGGACCCGTTCGGGGCGTTCGCGGATGTCCTGGCGATCAACGAGTACATCGGGTGGTACCACGATTCGACCGAGCAGCTCGCGGGCCTCCCGGTGCAGACCGCGTGGGAGAAGCCGCTGATCTTCAGCGAGTTCGGCGCCGGCGTGAAGCAGGGGCGGGCTGGGGGGCCGGAGGAGGTCTGGAGCGAGGCGTTCGGCGTCCGGTTCTACCGGGATCAGCTCGCCTGGTGCGACGAGCTTCGCCGGAGCGGGATGCTGCAGGGGCTTTCGCCTTGGATCCTCAAGGACTTCCGCTCCCCGAGGCGACCGCTTGCGGGCGTGCAGGATTGGTACAACCGCAAGGGGCTGATCTCCGAGTCGGGCGTGCGCAAGCGGGTGTTCGACGTGGTTCGGCGCCAGTACGAGGCGTGGACGGACGAGCCGGCGCCGGTGGGGGAGGAGTGATCGCGCCGCCCGTGGCCTAGTCGGACGGGCCGGCCTCGGTGCGCGCGATGTGGGTCAGGATGACCGAGGGCTCGGAGGCGCGCACATCGTGCGTGACGCCGGGCGCCAGACGCACCATCTGGCCCGCGGGCAGACCGAACCGAGAGGCGCCGGCCTGCATCGTGACATGCCCACGGAGCACCTGGACGCTGACGACGCCGTCGGCGGCGTGCGGGGGCAGCTCCGCTTCCGCCCGGAAGGCGAACATGGCGATGGTGGCGCCCGCGTGCCGGTAGAGCGTGCGCTGGGCGTGCCCGTGCGGGCTCTCGACCGAGCGTTCGAGGAGGTCGGTGGCTTCCTGTTCGAGGTCGAGGAGGCCGGCCTCGCCCTCGAACCGGGTGGAGGGTCGTTGGTGGCGCTCGTCGGTCATCTCGTGGCTCCGTGCACGCTCAGCGTGGGCGACAGGGCTCGGAGGAGTTGCGTTGCTCGTCGATCGACCAGATCGGCGAGGGAGACCTGATCGAGTTCGGCGAGGAAGGCGGCGCGGGCGCGTCGGAGCGCGCCGGCGAGTCGGCAGGGGCCTTCGAGGGGGCAGCGTCCCTGCTCCTGAAGGCACTCGACCAGGTCGAGATCCGGCTCCATCGCGCGGACGACGCGGCCAACCGAAAGGCTCTCCGGGGAGGTGTCCAGCTCGGCGCCCCCGCGGCGCCCCGAGGTGGTTCGGACCCACCCCTCCGCCTGGAGCGACTGGACGACCTTGGTCAGGTGGTTGGCCGAGACGCCGAAGGCCTCGGCGAGTTCGGGGACGGTGTGCCGGCGCTCGCTGGAGGCGAGCACCATCAGCACCCGGAGCGCGTAATCGGTTCGATCGGTAAGCCTCAAGCGGTTGCCCTCGCGTCTCTGGTGATATATGGTATCAAAGATACCAGTTTGGAGCAACCCATGACGCACGCGGACCTGCCGATCACTTCCCGAGACCCCGAGATGGCGGCCCCGGACCGTGAGGGGGAGATCGCCCGTCTCGTGGAGCGGTTCTACGAGGTGGCCCGGTGCGACCCGGTGCTGGGGCCGATCTTTGAACGTCATGTCGCGGACTGGGAGCGGCATCTGGCGACGATGCGGGACTTCTGGTCCGCCGCGGTCTACCGCACCGGGCGGTACTCGGGGCGTCCGCTCGATGTGCACCGGAGGGTGGGGGAGATTCGGGGGGAGCACTTCCCGCGATGGCTGGCGTTGTGGGAGCGAACGGTTGATGAGGTGGTTCGCTCGGAGGCGCGGGTCCCGCTCAAGGCGTTCGCCGCTCGGATGGCCTCGGCCATGTCGACCCGGATGGGGCCGGCGCCGGGGGCGTGCGAATGAAGGGGGCGCGATCCGGGAGAACCTCGATGGCGAGCCTGTTCTACGCGGGGGTCGTGGTCGGTTTCTCGTTCATCGCCACGCCGGCCAAGTTCTTCACGCCCGGGTTGGAGATGAGCCAGTTGCTTCTGGTCGGGCGGACCTCGTTCGGCGTGTTCGCGTGGGCCGAGGCGGCGCTGGCCCTGGGGGTGTGCCTGCTGGCCTTCCAAGAGGGCGCCGGCAGGGTGCGCGCCGGGGTGGTGGGCGGGTTGGTGGCGGCGCAGTACCTGGTTCTGCGTCCGATCCTCGACGCCCGCGTGAGCGCGATCGTGCAGGGCGCCTCGCCGGAACCGAGCAACCTGCATCATGTTTACGGCGTGCTGGAAGCGGCGAAACTGGTGACGCTGCTCTGGCTCGCCCGGTCGGGCGCGCGGGGCGAGCGATTCGAGGGGCGCCCGCCCCGCGCGGCGTGAACCGGGTTCCGGAGCATGTCTGGCCGGCGGGTTACTGGTGCGCCGGCGGCAGGGTGGAGAGGAAGAGTGAGACGTCGATGTCCACGTCCTTCGCGACCTTCTCGCCGATCACCGGGTGCTTGATCTCGTGGTCCGCGAGGGTGACGGTGAACTTGGCGCGGATCGCCATCAGGTCGCCCTTGGCGACCCGGCGGGTCGCGTTGCTCTCGGGCATCAGGGTGACCGAAGCGCCCGGGATCTCCATGGGGCGGGTCACGCCGTGCATGGTGAGATCGACCACAAGGACGCCGGTGTAGGTCGTGAATGAGGCGGAGCGTTTGGTTTCCTTGACATCCTTGAATGACCGGACCTGGACGACGATGTTGGGGTGCGACCCCGCGTCGAGCCAGTCCTTCCCGGCGAGGTGCTCGTCGCGCAGTTCGATGCCGGTCTTCATGGACGCGACCGGGAGGCGCCACTCGGCGGCGACGAGTTTGCCCGGGCGGTTGGGTGAGAACACCGCGTACCCGATGACGTCGTTGCTCTGTCCCTTGATGTTCTCGAGTGGCGCGTTGGACTCGAAGTAGATCTGCCGATCCTTGTCGGTGATGGCGTAGTACACGTCGCCCTGGGACTTGTGATGGTTGGGGACGACCAGGGTCTTTCCGTCCGGGGTGGCCGGGGCGGGGGGCCTGGCCGGTTGGGCCGCGGTCGCCAGGGCGGCCGCGAGCGTGGCGACGGAGATCAGCGTGTTCAGTTTCAGCATGAGTAATGGTCCTTGATCAGTGCCGCCGGATCAGCGGCGGCGTCGGTGTTGAACGTGAGGGGTCACGCCCCGTCCGCTTCGGCGGGGACGGACGCTGGAGAGGCTTTCCGACGGGTGAGCCAGAGCACACCCGCGATCGCGAAAGCCGCCGGCGCCGAGAGCGTGGCCACGGAGATGGACGCGAGTCCGGGTCCGGACGGGAGAAGACCGATCGCGTTGACGCTCTCGACCTTCGGGGATTCGGCCTGGACGCCGGTGGTTTCGGCGAACAGATCGGACAGGCCACGCTCCGCGTTGGCCTGCTCGATCTCCTTGTCGCGGAAGCGCGTGTACGGGTACATCCCCGTTGAGGCGAACGCGACGAGCGAGCCCAGAATCATCAGGGCGGAGAGGACGATCACCGGCGTGCGAATGTTGGCCATCATGGCGGGCTCCATGTTCTGGTGTCAGCGAGAGACCTTGCGGCTCGCCGAGAACCCGGCGCCGTGGAGCGCGGTGTTTCCCTGGTCGCCAACGGTCCGAACATCGAGCGAGCCCGTCAGTTCGACCTCGCCGGCGTTCGGGTCGAGCGGGGGGGCGTCGAACCGGACATCCCGGCTGAACTGGTAGCTGCTCCCGCGCGGCACGGAGACCCCGAGATCCCAGTCGCCTTCGGCGACCGGCAGCGGACCGTAAAGGAGCGACCAGTTGGCCGATTCCACGTGCAGGTCCATGTCGCTCGGGTTGTCGATCTGCATCGCCAGCGAGGCGGTGTCTCCGGAGACCTTTGCCTGGTTGATGGACAGCGTTGGGTTCGACGAGTTCGGCATGGAGCATCCGACGAGGGTGGCGGCGCCAAGGCCGCCGGCGGTCAGGGCCCAGGTTCGGAGGAGTGCTGCTTTCATGTGATGACCTCTGGTTGTGCGAGTTTGGTGGCGTTCTGCCGCAGGGCCATCCCCGGCGGCGCCCCGTCAACGCGCGGGCCGGAGAGCTTTATTTCAACCGGGTGAAACCGATCGCAAGCTCTTGCGCCCCCGGCCGGGTCGAAGGGAATAGGGGATGGTGGCCCGGGGTTGAGAGCGCCACGGAGGTCCATTCATGCAAGTCGTCTCGCTCGTTGTGCTCGGGGCCGGTGTCGCGGCCGCTGGCGGCGTATCCGTCTCTCAAACAGTCGCCGGCGGAGGCGTGGCGCTCGCGCCCGCCACTGAGCGTGGTGGGGGAGTTCGCGCCGCCTCCCAACCCGCACAACCGTCAGAGTCAGAGGCGTTTCAGGCGGTGCGCCGCCCGGGGTCGGTCGATCTCCGGGCCGAGTACAACCTCTCCGACATTCGCATCCCCGAGGAGCAGATTCACACGCTCCTCCCGCGCGATGCGATCCCCGCGTTGACGGATCCCAAGCGTCAGCCCGCGTCGGAAGCGGACTGGCTTTCCGAGCAAGCCCGGATCATTGTGGTGCGCGTCGGTGAGGAGGTTCTTGGCGTGCCGCTCGCCGTGCTCGATTGGCACGAGATCGTCAACACCACGGTCGGCGGCGAGCCCGTCGCGGCGACCTATTGCCCCCTCTGCGACTCGGCGACCATCTTCAACCGGCGCGTGGAACTTCCCGCCGAAGAGGGCTCGGATCCCGAGACGGTCGTGCTCGAGTTCGGCGTTTCGGGCGCCTTGTACAACTCCAACGTGCTCATGTACGACCGGCGGGACAAGGGGCTTTGGAGCCAACTCCGGATGGAGGCCGTCAGCGGCCCGCTCGCGGGGACGACTCTGGACATGCTTCCGGTCGAGATCATCCCGCTTTCCCGGTTCAAAGCGACCTATCCCGGCGCCCCGCTGGTGAGCAACGAGACCGGGCACCAACGCAACTACGGGCGCTCGCCGTACGAGTCTTACTTCGCGGACAGCAAGCTGATGGTCCCGGTGCTGGGCGTGGGCGATGCGCTCCCCCGCAAGACGCTCGGCGTCGGGATCGCGACGGATGAGCAGGCGTGGTTCGTGCCCGAGTCACTCTGCCGGGACGGATTCACGCTCACGATCCCCGAGGGTGAGGTTCGGCTCAACGCCGACGAGGGGGGCGTGCGGGTTGACGCGATCCCCGATGGGGTCCGTTCCGCGCAGACGTTCTACTACGCCTGGTCGGCCTTCTACCCGGAGACGCGGGTCGTCGGCCCGTGAGGTGGGCGGTTACGCCCTTGGCGAACCCGCGTCGCGTGCGCCGCTCGAGATCGCTCGTTTGATGAGCCGGAAGAGAAGCTCAAAGGGGAGCACGATCAGCCCGACCAGCACGCACGAGGGACAGAACGATGTCATCAGTCCGACCGAGCACATCCCGTTGGGGCATGCTCGGGTGCGCTGGTCGTCTGTGGCTTGTGGGGTGGTCCGTTGCATGCCGGGGTAAGCGAAGTTCGCCGAAGATTTGTTCCCGGGCGTCCTCTTTGAAGTTGCTCATTCATGATCGGGAAATACTGCGCGGGCAGCGGGTGTTTGCGTTCGAGCATCGGCACGATGGCGGCCGAGCACCACCCCACGCGATTCATCAGGAGCCCGTCAAATGACTCGGATCAAAGCCAAGACCCTGTCCGCTGCGCTCGCCATGACGACCTTTGCCGTGACCGGCCTGGCCCTCGCACAACACTCCGGGCGATCGGGCATGCAGGGGACGGCGGCGCGCGCCCAGGCCAAGGCGCGGTCGCCCGAGGTCCTCATCGTCGACTTCTATGCGGACTGGTGCCCCCTTTGCCAGAAGCTCACCCCGAAGCTGGCCGGGCAGGTTTTCCCCGAGATCAAGAAGGAGCCGTACCTGTTCGTCAAGCTCGACCAGACGGACCGCAACTCGAACCAGGCCGAGTACATGCTCTCGGCGCTGGGCCTTGGGAATCTCTGGGAGAAGTACGGGGGCAAGACGGGCTTTGCCCTCGTCGTCGACGCCCAGACGAAGGAAGTCCTCGGCACCCTGAACGCGTCGGAGAACCCCGACGCGATGGTCTCCGAGATCCGCACCGCGATCCGCGGCTGAACCCCGTCCAAGTCCGGCTGACCAGCCCTCGGCCCTGCCCTCGCCGTCGACCGCGCCCACCCGCGTATCGCACGGCCGAGGCAGGGCCGATTCCGTGCGCCAAGCGCGAAGGACGCCCGGGCGCCGAGAGGTCCAAGCGACAAGACCCCGTTGCTCGCCAGCCACTGTGCACGCAGTGGCTCAAGCAACGGGGTCTCGATGAAGCGGAGAGGGGGGGACTGATCTGTGGCGGTCCCGCGGTTGGACTCAGATGGCGGATTCTTGTCATAAAGCACGCCGCAGCAAGGTGTTGCGTGCATATCGTTCTTCCGGCTCAAACACGCCTTCTTCCGGCTTTGAACCTCGCGACTAGGGCAGAAATAGGGCAGTGGAACCGAGCGGATCAGACATAGAACCGGAACTGCGGCCGGCGCGTCTCGACGCCGGGATTGGACATCAGGATCTCGCCAACCGCATCAGAGAACGCCACCGTCACCGGCTCCCGGTCGCCGAGTTTGCACGCGTTGTAGTTCAGCTTTGAGAGCCCGAGAATGTCGCTCGCGACTTGGGTGATATCAGCGTCGCCGTTCTGGACATCGAGAATTAGTGGACGGGGTACATCCGAGCCGTCGTATGTCCGCAGTTCGGGTTTGAAGCCCGTGCCCCACAGATAGCCCCGTTTCGAGGTTTTGCGGAGAAAGGTCCCGCGGAGCACCGGCCAGTTTCCTTCGCGGAAGAGCCGGATCCCACGGTTGGCGGTCCTTACTCGGACCGCCACGAGCTTGGTGGCCGAATCGACCGCAGCGCGATAGCCGGCAAACTCCTCGGCATCGATGCCGGATCGGGAGTGGAGAAACACTTCCTTGAGCTTCTTCCCGTGAAGTTGTTCGTAGGTGCTGAGTACACCAGTGAGCAACGACTGAGCGGCATCCGGCGTGAGGTGAAACTGCTTGCGCTCCGGCGCGTACCACGGCCCGTACTTGCCGAGGAAGACGACACCATCGCCATCATCAAGAAACATCTGTGCGGCGCAGCACCCGTTCCTGTTGCCTGCCTCGGCGTTCTCCAATCGGAACGCGATACCGACATAGCACACGCCCTCCCGCGCAGTTGCTAATCGCCACGGCTTGCCTCCCGCCTTGTAGTACAGTGCGGTCGCGAGATTCCACATCCGATCGCTGAGCGGGGTAAGCCCGCGTCGCCCTGCTTCGGACCCATCCTTGAGTGCGAGCGTGGATTCACGAACGATCTGCACCGGCACATTGAATTCCATCACGCGAGCCTTGAGCTGCCGTCGGAAATCGGGAGCCAGCTTGTAGACCATCGGATCGTGATCATCGAAAAGGCCCGCATCGCCGCGGATCCGACGACGCATCTCCTTCGCTCCAACCTTTTCGCCCAACCCATCCGTGACACTCTGCTTCGGCCGACAAGTCCTCCAAACTTCGTCGGGAACGACAGCGATGATGAGTTGCGGCTTCTCGTCTCGCTCCTGCGACCGGCGGATGGGGTCGAGGAACGACTCGGTTACCGCATGTGTCCGCTGATACTTGTCGTTCAGCCGGGCACCATCGAGAAGGGTTGAACGGTCGACTACCTCTGACCACGCGGGTGACTCGGGCAAGTCTGCATTGAACGCGATATCAAAGCCGGGAAACATCGGCCAGAGGCTCGGGTCCTTGTCGGCGGGGGGAGCGACCGGACCGCGCATCGCTTTGAGGAAGCAGTTGAGTGCCTTCAGCCCTTCCGGGGTGCCGACCGTTGCATATGTCACAGCACCCGGGCGCGACCCGGCACCTCGGTCATACGGGCCGAAGAGACTCAGTCCATCCGTTGGTCGCGTGACGCGCTGGCCGTGACCAAACTCCAAGAGCGGCTCGGGCAGTACGACGGCGTCATGACTCATCGTTGGCCTCGCCTTCGTCATAAGCGTCTTCATCTACATGTTCATCGTCATCGTCCACCGGGGATGTGTCTGCGTCTTCGTCAGAGATATCCGGCGCGGCCTTTACCTTCTCCTCGTCGATGCTCACGCCAACGGTGAATGACATGGGTTCGCCCCTGAGAACTACGGCATCCTCGGTGTCTGTGCCCACGGAGACCGCGTTCGATTCTCCAGTGATCATTTGGATCAACGCGAGATGACGCACCATCCAGTGGTAGTTGCTCCAAGTACGGGTCAGGTGCTTTCGACGGGAGTTCCGCTGTGTCGGAGGCAGGGACTCGCCAGACGGCTCGGTCAAGTCATACTGAAGCCGAAAGACAGCGCGATAACCATCGTCTGCTTGCTCGATGAATACCTTGACGGCGGTTCGATAGTGGTACAGCTGCTTGGGTTGCCCGACGCGGAAGAAGGTCCGCTCGCCGGACAGCTTCACATTGGTTGTCTTCCCTGACGGAAGCACCACACGAACCATTTTCCCATGGGTACCTGGGACAACATAGCCTTCAGCCGCGCCGGACCACGCGAACCCTCGTCGCGTGAGCTCGGCTTCGATCACCCCTCTAAGAGTTCGTGACACCGCGGTATGCGGCAGCACACCTTCAATCTCGTCGAGCTCAGCCCACCGATACGACTGGGCTCGCTCCACTTTGAGCCAAGTCCCGAGGTCGGCAGGCGGCGGATGGAACGCAAGCACCCGATGCGGCGAGAGCGGATGGAATCCCCAATCGCGACGCGCATCACGCAGCGCATTGCTGCCATAGTCAAGCTTCGGCCGAACGCGGTACGCGTGTATCACCGTTGGGACCGATGTGAACCGGCACATGTTTGAGACGAGTGACTCTGGCTCCTCTCGAATCAAATCCGAAGATGCGGCGATCCGGGCAGCGATGGAGCGCCCGTCGTCGACATCTCCGCGAGGGCATCCTTCCCGGTCGAGCAGCTTGAGGAGTTGCTGCAGGCCTTGCGCCCAAGACTGGGAGAACGGAATGAAAGTGAGGTCGGAAGTCAGCCAGTCGAGCTCGGTTGGCGGCAGCCCATCGACATTGATCGGAACAAGGAACCCCTTCCGCCCGGGCTGCTTCGCGATGCCCAGCGCCAGGGTGCGTTCCTTCTTGGGGTTGTCCTTGTTGATCGAATGCCGAGATAGCAGCCCGAGCATCCTGAATGTGCGACCCTTGATGGCGTCATCGATGTCGCTCGGCCACGACTCGCCGCCGAGCAGTTTCATCTGATCGATCCAGACCTTGTACCCCTCGGCGGTCAGGCGGAGCGCCAGCCACTTAGCAAAGACTTGATCCTCCCAGGCGTAGCTTATGAACATATGGTCTCGCACATCCGCCTTCACTTGCTTCCCATTGATCGCTGGAGAGCACCCTGTCATGACGCTAACATTGTAGCCACAATCGGCATCCAACCCCACACCTCCGCCGCGGCGGGGTCGTCGCCTCCATATCCTGTACCTCGCCTAAGAACTCGGGAGATGCTGCAACACATGCCACAGCCCGATCGCAAGCACAGGGGGTCTATTGCCTGCGAGGATCAGCGCGTCACCGAACTGATCTATGGAGAGCGTGTCAGGAGTGCCCTCGATGCGGGGTACTCGGAGAGGGCCATGTGAATGTGGTCAGATGATGTCACCAGCACTGATTTTGTGAATTTTACAAGCGTCGCCGAGACGGTTGCTGAAGTAATCCAGCAGGCTCAGGGGCGTCCAGTATCTATTGGCGTCTCGGGTGCGTGGGGCGTCGGCAAGTCGTCGATGATCAAGCTCATCCGCGGTGCGCTCGAAGAGCGAGACGACAACTCCGAGTTCGTGTTCGTGGAGTTCAACGCTTGGCTCTACCAGGGCTTCGACGACGTACGGGCGGCTCTGCTTGAGGTAATCGCCACCAAGCTCAAGGAAGTGGCCGAGGAGCGGAAGACTGGGGTAGAGAAGGCCAAGGAGTTGCTCAAGCGTGTCGATTGGTTCCGGCTGGCGAAGCTGACGGCGGGCAGCGCACTCGCACTGTCGCTCGGTCTTCCTCCCGTCGGACTTCTCGGCACGGCGGTTGCGCAGGGCCGGAAACTAGCATCGGGGATAGCGGGTGCGGAGGATGTCGAAGGTGCCCAAGTCACCGCGGAAGCGGTGATCAACGAGGGCAGTCAACTCCTGAAAGCGCCGAAAGACGAGTCGCCCCCGCAGGCCATCCACGCCGTGCGAGAGTCGTTCGAGGGAGCTTTGGACGCGCTCGGCATCACGCTGGTTGTGCTAATCGACGATCTGGACAGGTGCCTCCCGGAGACGACGATCTCCACCCTCGAAGCGATCCGGCTGTTCTTGTTCCTTGACCGCACGGCATTCGTGATTGCGGCGGACAACGAGATGATCCGCCACGCCGTAAAACGCCACTTCGATGGCGTGGACGACGCGCATGTGACCAGCTACTTCGACAAGCTGATACAGGTTCCCATTGGCGTACCTCCGCTCGGAACCCAAGAGGTGCGGGCGTACCTCATCCTACTGTTCGTCGAGGCGAGCGAGCTTGCCGCGGAAGTCCAAGACACGGTGCGTGATTCGGTGTTGAAGCAGCTCTCGAAGAGTTGGCAAGGCAAGCGGGTCGATCGAGCGTTCATGCAGACACTCGACATCGAGTACCCGGCACCGCTCATCGCGCGTTTCGACGCTGCGGACCGGCTCGCTCCTTTGATGACAACCGCCGAGGGTATCAAGGGCAATCCGCGTCTCATCAAGCGGTTCTTGAACGCGTTGTCGATCCGGATGTCGCTGGCTCGCGCCCAAGGCGTTGATGTGGATGAGGCAGTGCTTACCAAGCTACTGCTCTTCGAGCGGTGCGGGGAGCCAAAAGCGTACGCTGCATTGTCCGAGGCGATCGCCAGCAGCGACGACGGGGCTCCATCACTGCTCGCAGAATGGGAGGAGCATGCAGCAAAGGGCACGGACTACGAGCTCCCAGAGCCGTGGGACGCGCCGTTCACACGGGCTTGGCTGGCGCTCTCACCCCAACTTGCAACCAGAGACCTGCGTGGCGCGCTGTATGTGAGCCGCGAGCACGCGCCCCTGGTCACGCCAGAGGACCGGCTCTCCTCGGAAGCCGCAGAGGTTCTTGGTGCGTTGTTGGAGCACCCGGATATGGCCAGCGATCTGGCTGCACGGGTCAAAGCTTTGCAACACGCCGAGCGGGCGGTCATTCTCGACCGGCTGCTGGAACGAGCACGGCAGGTGACCGAGTGGGGCGTGCCACCAGTGTTGGACGCGTGCCTGGTGGTCACCCGGCCCGATGCCGCGCTGGCGAAGCGTCTGTCGGCGTTCCTGTCCGAGCGCCCGATAGCGCAGCTCACACCGGCGATCGTTCAGAAAATCTCGAACGAGCCGTGGGCCAAGGGTGTGTACGCAGGCTGGAAAGGCACCGACGTTTCAAAGCCGGTCAAGAAAGCGATCGAGAGGCTCGAATCCGATGGGAACGTCTCAGTCAAGTAACGGTCCTCCGTCCGGAGTGCCGCTTGTTCCACCGTGGGTAGATGATCCACCGGGCGATGGCGCACCCCCGGAGAACCAAGCGCCCGATCAGGGTCAGCCCGATCCGGTTCAGCCGGATGCACTTACCCCGACGCTTGCGCCAGCGGCACGATTCGGGTCGGCCCGGAGGTCGCTCGGCAGGTATGCGGAGTCTGGAGATCGCGACCACTTGCGAAAGGGTGTGGGGCGCTATGTGAGCACGGGGCTGGGCGGGGGCGCGAGCGCTACCAGCCGGATGGCGGGCACGGCCCGCACCGCTTCCTCGTTGTACTCGGTGCTCGGTGGCGGTGGGGCGGGCGGCGGTGAGCAACCGAGACTCGACCGCGACGCCCTGAGAGACGGCTCGGCCGAGGACACCATCAAGGCGGTCGTAGACGCGGTGCGGCCTGTCGATGGTTCGGACGATGCCGAGGCCACGCGGAACTCCGCCAATGATGCGTTGACAGAGCTTGTCGGTCGATATCCCGATGCCGACCTGCTCGATCTGACCGAGGAGCAGCGCGTGTTTGTGCTGGAACGGTTTGTCAGCATGGATGTGTATCGCCGATTCGCTCTCGATGTCGGTAAGCACATCCAGGATAAGGCCCCCTCGGCCACTGTCGGCTTGTCTCGGCTCCGTCAAGCCCGGGAGTACATCCGGGAGACCGTCATTGCCTCGTTCCAACGCGTACGCGCGAGCGGCCGAGCCCTGTCAGGGGCGGGTATCGCGCGGCTTGTTCAGCGCGTGCTCAGGGATGCATTCGATGTGTTCTCGGAGTACGCCGAATGATCGTGTACTGTCATCCGGTCGCTCGGACTCTCCCCGAGTTCACAGAGGATGTACTCCCTGTTCTGCTATACGGGCAGACCGACCGAACAGAATGCGCGTCAGCCGGAGCTGCGCTCGCCAACCGCATTCGGCGGAAGGGAGTTGTCCTCCCCGCCAGAGTGTGGGATCTGCTCTCTGTTGCGCTTTCCGTGACAACAGCCGATGCCCAAGTGACACGGAGCACGAGCCCCGATGGCTGGACCAGGCAACTCGATCTGGTCGTGGGTGTGCAAGACCCCGACTTCTGGAGCAGTCAGGCGACGCTCCTCGCGTCCATGCTGCGGTTCCTGACTACCGACATCTGGACGTTCCAATTCGTCCCGGGCCGCTATCGCGCCAAACGCCCACGGAAGCGAAGAGTGTATCCAGAAGAAGCGGTCTCTCTGCTCTCGGGGGGTATGGACAGCCTGATCGGCGCTCTCGATCTCTCGCATTGTGGGGCAAAGCCGTTGGTAGTCAGCCAGACCGTGAGGGGTGACGGCGAGAAACAGATCGAGTTCGCACGAGACATAGGCGGAGGCCTCACGCACTTTCAACTCAACCACAACGCGGACGGACCTTGGGAATCCGAGCGATCGCAGCGAGCGAGGTCGTTCATATTTCTGACGTACGGTGTCATCGGTGCGTGTGCTCTCCGAGCATTCAGAGCGGGAGGAGTGGTACCGCTGTATGTGTGCGAGAACGGCCTAATCGCGCTGAACCCGCCGATGACTGAGCTGCGCACAGGCAGCCGAAGCACACGCACTGCTCACCCGCGTTATTTGGGAGACTTCCAGCGGCTGCTTGAGAACGCGGGGCTCTCGATCCGAGTCGATAATCCCTACGCATTTAAGACTAAGGGCGAGATGCTCACGGAGTGTTCCAATCAGGCGTACCTGCAGGCGCACGCGCACAGGTCAACGAGTTGCGGCCGTTTCGGTCGGTATGGCATGAAACACTGCGGACGTTGCCTCCCATGCATTATCCGCCGTGCAGCGTTCCGCTCGTGGGGGCGCTCAGACCAGACGGAGTATGTCTTCGAGAATCTTGGCTTGCGCGACAGTGATCACGCAGGCTTTGACGATGTCCGGGCAGCGGCAATCGGTGTAGCCCGTCTCGAAAGCGAAGGGGCTGACGGGCTGCTCGGGACAACATTGCTCTGCGATGCCGTGCAAGATCCCCTGCCCTACCGCGGAGTCACTGAGCGAGGGATTCGAGAGGTCGGACAGTTCCTTTCCGGGATGAACGTGCGATGATCGACGCGCACTGTCATCTCGATCTGTATCCCGATCCGGTGGCGGTAGCCAGGGAGGCCGTGCAGAAAGGAGTGTTCGTGGTCTCTGTCACGACGACGCCCGCGGCGTGGTCGGGCACTAAGAAACTTGCCGCGGGGCATAAGTCGATCGTGACGGCACTGGGCATGCACCCGCAACTAGTGGCGACCAGAGCCAAGGACATGGAGCAGTTTGAGGGTCTTGTCCCCAAGGCGAGTTGGCTGGGTGAGGTGGGGCTCGATGGTTCTCCGGAAAGCCGTGAATCGTTGACAGAGCAGGCTGATGTTTTCAGGCGCGTCCTCAAGGCGTCGGCACGGGCAGGCGGCCGGGTACTGTCGATTCATAGCAGGGGCGCGGCGAGTGCTGTGGTGAACGAACTGAGGGCTCATCCAGACGCAGGCACTCCGGTGCTGCACTGGTTCTCCGGCACACTCCGCGAGCTTCGGGACGCGATAGAGGTTGGATGCTGGTTCAGCGTAGGCAAGCCGATGGTCTGTTCTAAGCGTGGACAGGCGTTGCTTGAGAAAGTTCCGAAGCACCGTGTGCTTACGGAGACTGATGGCCCCTTCGTTCAGAGTAACGGTCAACCGGACTATCCATGGGATATTCAATCGACCGAACACAGTCTTGCGGAATGTTGGAAGATGGAACCTGATGCCTTGCGATCACTTGTTCACGGGAATCTACAGCGTCTCCAATCACGTGGATGACCGGTGTAGTCGCAGCATCCATGCCAGTTCCCGATCAGGGGTAGTAGGCCTTGGTGTACTCTTTGTTATCGCTGTCGTACCACATCACGCCATATCGCGATCAACTCCCTCACGGGGTGTTGCTCGTTCTGGACCGATCGCCAAGTCTGCCCGCGCCACCGCTCGACGAGCCCGGCTCGATCGAGCATGCCTGTGATTAGCTTCCACCCTGGACGCCCCTCTGGTGTCACCTTGCACGGATGCCCCCAGGGCAGTCGCTTGAAGTATCGATCACTTATTGCCCAAGTCCACTTCTTCTCCCTCGCGACGATCAGCAGTGCATAGTCAAACGCCAAGGCGATCGCCGGTTCACGCTCAGCAGGATCCCATCGCCGATCGATCGCACCACGCTCGTAAACCGGTGCGATGTCCTCATGGAACACGCTCACCTTGTTCAGGATGATCAGCGGCGGCCGGAACAGCTTGTCGTCAAGAATGCTGACGCCGGGGTCAAACACCTCGGCGATACCCTCGGCGTCGAGCATCGCCATGAACTTGGCGGCCTCATCCTCGCTGATCTTCTGCACCGGCGTGTGCTTCCGGCGGCTCGGCACCACCCGATCCCGTCGGGGCCTCGGCTTGGTCTTCACCGGGTTCTGTTGCGGCGGCTGAGGATCACCCATGAGCCTGACGAGCCGCTCGCACGCACCGTGACTGTTCAGGATGAGTTGCTGCACCTTGACATGCCGCTGCCGCCAGAGTGACGCTCGTTTGGCAAGTTCGGTCCGGAATGTCGGGCCGCCGCTGTTCCACAGATCGATGAACCGACCGGCGACCGCTCCGTGTGCATCCACCGTGGTCTGAATGAGCAAGGCATCGATGCTCACGAGCCAGGTTCGCTCGATGTCGGTGAGTTCGCCGTCCGCCATGGGTGCCTCCGATATGTTCGACGGCTCCGCCGTCGACAAGTTTTTTTCTGAAGGCCGCCCCCGGCCGTTGAGCCGAGGGCGACGAGGTCATCGCGGGATCCAGCCCGCTTGGCCGAGATCCTCATGCGGCGTCGCGTTGACGATGGCAGTCGCCGCATCCATTGGGGACATACGGCTCCCAGCAGTCGCCTCGGCAAGGCGTTGCAACTTCAACAGTTACGGCATCGAGGACGATGGGCTGCCATTTGTACGCCTGCATGCATGTTGCCGGTCCGCATCGATCTGGCAGGCTTAGAACTCGACGCTGGATCAGATCGGCCGGGATCGCGAACTCGAACGCGACCTCATCTTTCTCGAGATCCGCGACGGCCGACGCGATCATCGTCTTCGCGAGTTCACGCAACGCCGGGTTTCCCTCCTCGGCATATCTCGCGAGCATGTCCGAAAGATCTCGGATGATGCCGTCGGCAACGGCCTCGACCTCTGCGGTTGTCATAGCCGGCCCGGCGTTCATCGCTCCAAGCCGATCCTCGATGGCGCGGATGCGGTTGGTCGTTTCATCGATCGCCTCATTGACCGCGGCGTCATCGGGACCGCCGAGCCGGGCGAGTTGCGACTTGTACCGCTTGCGGAGCTTCTCAATCTCTGCGCGCAGTTGGTTGGACTCGCCGACGCCGCCGAGCCGGCCGCGGTCCTGGTCGATGATCTCCTTGATGATCCGATCGCGGAGATCTGGCAGGGAGCAGACCAGAGATTCAATCTCTTCAAGGGCCGCCCGATGGAGCGGGGCAGAAGGCAGCCATCGACGCAGCGGCGAGTTCGCCGGGGCCGAGGTCTTTTCCTTGAGAAGGCAGTAGTAGACCCGAAGCGGTCGCCCGCTCGCCTGGGCGTTCATCGCCTTGCCGGTTGTCTTCTCCGTCAGGATCCCGGACAAGAGATGATGCTGCCGCCCATTCTTCGAGATGGGCTGCTGGATCTTGCCCGTCTTCATCCGCTCCCAATGCTCGGCCTGCTCCGCCTCGGCGGCGCGCCTGAGTTCCGGCGGCAGATACTCCGCGAGCTCCGGATACGAGACTTCGTACCAGTTGTCCGAAGGGCGGATCCCCCGGATGACCTTGCCCTTCTGCTTCGCGAGCGGCTCGGGCCGCCCCTCGGCCTGATTGACATAGATGGCTTGGCTGTACCTGTTCGCGTACCCGACGCCGACATAGACCTCATTGCGGAGCAGATCTCGAACAACACTGGTTGTCCATTTCTTGCCCGTCGGCGACGCGATCCCCTCATCATTGAGGGCCCGGGCGATGCGATGCCCGCCCCATCCGTCCTCATGATGCATGCGGAAGATCCTGACGACGATCTCGCGGATCGCGGGATCACCGGGGATCAAGGTATCCCGACCCAGCGGGGCCTTCTTCGGTAACCGAACGCCCTGCGGGTAGGAATGCATGACCTCTTTGGTCTGCGGATCGAGCAGCAGACGCGTTCCATCCGTCAGCCGGCGGATGATGTATTCCGGCTTGCCCTCGGGCGTCATGCGGAGCTTGTCGATGCCGTACGCCGGCCGCGTCGAATGAACGCGACGACCGTTCCGCAGCGAACTCTGCGATCCCCTGGCCGAGTTGTCCGCGATCGCCTGAGCATGCTGCTGGCTCATGACTGCCTTGACGGTCCGGACGATGGGGGCCATCGCCGGATCTTCAAGGAACCCGTCCGTCTCGGCGAGGTCGATTCCTGCTTCATCGAGCCGCTCGGCAAGCGATCCGAAATGCATCGGACCTGACCGGGCGAACCGCGACTGGTCGTAGTAGACGACATAGTCGATCCGCTCGCCCTTCTTCTTGCGGGCGATGATCTCGTCGATGCCGGCCTCAAGGTTGCTCTTGATGCTGCCCGACTTGCCGACGAGCTTGACCGGCTCGCCCAGCTCCATCTCTCGCTCGGTCGCGAAGAACTCGATCGAGTTGAGCTGGTCGTCAATAGATGTATCTGCCTGCTCGATCGTCGAGCATCGCAGCAGCGGGACTCCCCGCGTTCCGTTGAGTCGAGACTTTCTCATGTCTCTGCCTCCTCTTGTCCGCCCAAACGACTGCGGACCATGGAGGCGAGTAGAAGTCGAAGGGCGTCATTACAATCAAGTTCCTCCTCCGGATCCAGCGGCCGATACGCGACCGCGACCCGGGCCTGCCGCGGCGGACGGCCTCGACGACGAGAAACGATCTCGCCGGCTTGGCCGCCGCCGGCTTGCGACAGGTGTGGTTCGCCTTTCTCCATTCCACGAGTCATGTATTGACTCCTCCCTCGCGCGCCAGATTTCTTGGTGGTGATGGGCGCGACCCCTCCGAGTGGCAGGCATCGCAGCTTCCGCGTTCACTCACGCGTGTCTGCCACGGCTTGGTCTCCATGGGAACAACCGGCGCCACGGCCATCCGCTGCCCGTGCCCGTGTGTGCCGCGCGCTTCATCCACCGTTTCGCGGAAGCCGTCACCAAACTCGCGCGCATACTCATGCTCAATCGTGTCGAGCATGCCGTACACGGTGCCCATGAGCACCGCGATGTCGGTGCTCGTCATGCCCCTGTCGAGCGTCTGGATCCGGATCCCACGCGGGTCCGCGTGTTCACAGTCCGGCGTGCTCACTGGGTCCGGCGCGCTCACCGCGATGAGCAGGGTGCGAGACAACCCCGCCGTCGCCGCATCGCAGTTGCTCGCGAGCAGCCTGATCTTTCTCACCATCCCATCGGGGCCGTCAAATCGGTGCGCCGTCGTCATCGCTGTACCTCTCTATAAGGACTGAGCTGCCAAACCCGCCGCGGGGCGTTGGCCCCGCGGCGAGCCTCTCTCCCCTCCGCCCTCATCCGCCGCAGTCATCGCAGAGGTCGAGCCCCGCCGCGTCGAGCATCTCGCGCCGTGCGGTGTTCACGAGCTCGCGGAATGCGTCCTCGCCCATCTCCGCGCCCGCCGCCATCTGCGACAGCACCATGAGCACCGCGACATCAAGCTGCGCGATGAGCACCGCGATCTCCGCCTCGTTGAGCGTCCCGACCGAGCCGGCGACCATCGCCTCCGGCCGCGCTGCGAGGACCGGGCCATCCCGGTCCTCCCCAAGCGTCGCCGCCACGGCGAGCATGCTCCCGTGCTCCTTCGCCCATGCGAGCAGCCCGTCTGCCGCCGCCGTGATCTCGTCTGCCGTGTGGGTGTTGTCGTTCGTCATCCGATGCTCCATGTGTACGCCAATGAGTCAATACGGCGTACATAGCGGTGTGTCGGAGCGAAGGCAAGGATCCGTCCGCGGCGAACTCGACAATTTCGAGACGCAATCGGAGTCGCGTCAGGATCCAGCCCAAACCCCCTTGGATCCTGACGCAAATCGCTGAATCTCGGGTACGCGTGCATGCACGCCGACACGCAGATTCGGCGTACCATCATCCTCATGCCACGAGCAGGTACATCAAATCAGTCATGGCGTGAAGTGCTTGATGAGGTACGCATGCTTGCGTCGCGCACGGGTACGGGCCGTATGAAACTGCTCCGCAAGCTCGACCAGCTCGAAGCTGCGGTGAACGGTGAGATCGACACCCTGGACGACGCACGCCGCCGGCGGATCGTCGGCCCCCGTGCCCGCGTACGGGCCGCCATCTACACCGTCGAGGAATCACCCCGCGGCCTCGCCCTTACCGAGCGGCGCGACAGCAATGCCCGGCCCTTCAAGTGCCCGCTGGAGATCTATCGAGCGGTCATGGAGGGCGTCGCCGGATCCGCGGGCCCGCAGACCTTCCAGCAAATCAAGGCCACATCCGAGCGGAGTCTGAAGGAGTCAATTGCCGACTACAGTGTGCGCACACCGCTGCGGTTCTGGGCCGTCCTTGGGCTCGTGCGCCACAATCAGGCCCGGTTCACTCGCGTTGGTACCAAGGTCGAGTTCACGCGCGCAACCCGTGATGCGTGGACGCGTGCCCATCGCGAAGAAATCGTGATTGAGCCGGACTAGGCCGCGGGCTTGCGGCCCTTAGGGAGCTGGATCGCAAGGATCGCGCGCTCCGCGTCCTTGTCGTACATCTTGTAGTAGAGGTCGAGAATGTCGCTGCTGCGGTGCCCCATGAATTCCAGGGCGTACTTGTAGCTGACGTTCTCGCGGGCGAGCATGCTCGCGAAGAAGTGCCGGAACGTGTGGATCTTGTACTGGTCCGGCTTGGTGAACTTGCACGCCGCGCACAGCCGCTTGAGTTTCCGCAGAAATACGGTGTCCACGATCAACCCATCGCCGCGACCCCCGAGCTCGCTGGCGGCGAAGACGCGCTCACCGGTGCGGGATCGTCTCCGGAGCATCGCGGCGAGTTCCGGGTGCAGCGGGATCCGACGGCTGCGCTTGCCCTTGGTCCGCCCGCCCGCGCCGCCGCGGCGGATTGTCACGAACCCGTGGGTGCCCTGATTGAGGTCGATGTCTTCCCAGCGGAGTTCCCGCAGCTCGCCGAACCGGATCCCCGTGAACGCGAGCACCATGATCATCTCCCGCATGCCTGGGTCCACCTGTTCGAGCATGGCCTCCACCTGCTCAGGTGTAAAGCAGGGCTGCGGTGCCCACTCGGGCTTCTTCATCTTGATATGCCGCAGGGGGTTATTGGACAACACCTCCGCACGCTCGGTTGCCCACTTCATGAGCTGCAGGATGATCACCCGCCGGTCGTACCGGGTCTTGTCTGCCAGCTTGCGCTCCGCTTCAAATGACCAGAACTCATCCTCGGTGAGCCGCGATCCGTACACCACCCCGCAAGCCTCGCAATGCGCCGCGAAGTCATCGAGCACCTTCTGGTACTTTCCCAGTGTCTTCGGCGACCGGGGTTGCCCGCGTTGGAGTGTCATGTAGCCGGAAACGAGCTCGCTGATGCGTACCTCCCGCGGGGCCGCGGTTGGTTCACCCTGCCGGATCTTGCGGTGCAACGCATGTGCCTCGCGAACCGCGGCCACTTTGTTGTTTGTACCCAGCGACTTGTGATGCTGCTTGTCATGCAGGAACCACTCGGCGGACCAGCGCCTCGCCGTGCGCAGCTTCCCCTGGGCGTCCCGCCACTGCCGGTGCCCGATATAGATCGTGGGGCGTTCCGTGCCCTCGACCGGTTGGCGGTCGACGAGCTTCACCGCGGCGGCCCCTTCATGAACTCGCTCAGCAGCGAATCGCGCCAGAACAGCACCGGCCATCCCCGCTTGACAGATTTCTTGTACTTGCCCTCGCTGACGTACCGCCGCAGCGTCTGCGGGCTGATCCTCATCGCCTCGGCCGCTTCGTGCAAGGTCATGACGGGCGGCCACCCGGCCGCGACCGACGCCTCGGCCACCATCTCGGGCGTCACCGTCGCCATCCCGATCGTGCGGCGGGGTGACGCAGTCGGCGAGGATCGCGCGACCGTCCACGACCTTCGCGGCGTCTGACGCCCCAGCCGACGCGGATGGTTGACGATCGCCCAAGCCCACCGCAGGCTGAGGAGATCGAGGCGAATGCACCGATCACGCACCATTTCAAGACTCATCTCTTCGCCTCCGAATCCGTCTGTTCGGTGGCGTCAGCCCCAGAGTGGATTGCCGCCTCAAGATCCGCCAACCACTTCGCTCGGCGTTCCGCATAGGTGGCGTAGTAGTGCTCCAGCCACTCCGACCCGTCGGTTGTCACGGCGTAGATCCCGATCTCTTCCGGGTCGATGCCCGGCACCTCGGGGTAGATGCGCTCAATGAGTCCGAGCCGAATGCAGATCATCCCGCCGAGCGCGAGTTCACCCAGGTCATCGCAGAGCCACCCCTCCTCAGCCCACTCGTCCGCAAGGTCCTCGTACACATACCCGCCCGCAACACGGAACTTTTCCTGCTGCAACGCCCCGAGGAAACCTCCGACGCAACTGAACAGCTCGTACAAGCCGTTGACCCGCTCGACCGTCGGCTCGAATTCAAAGTACCCCTTCATGCTCAGCACACGTCCCATACCCATGCCTTTCTCCCTAAATACACAAACCACGGAACAGTGTCAATCCTGTATATCATGGCCCGCTCAATCACCCTGTCAACCACCATTCACGATTTTTTGCCTATACTGTGGATATGCCCGCACGCCCCGCCCGACGCCTGCACGAGACCGCCAAGCTCATCCGCGAGCACGCCGACCGCATCGTCGATGATCCATCGCGAGCCTTGGCTGAGGCCAGGACGATCCGCCGTCTTGCCGAAGACCTTGACGAAGAGCTCGACTACGAGATTCGCCAAGCCGAGCGACGAGGTGGTCTGCCTCGTTCCAAGCCCAAGCAGGCCAAGGCCGTGGTCGGCTACAGCATCGAGCAGGGCCGCCACGGCATCGCCCTCTCCGAGCACCGGTCGAGCGGAGCAGCACCGTTTCGGTGCCCCAAACCCGTCTATGACCTCGTTGCCGAGGTGATCAACGAAGCCCCTGAGTCGTTCAGGTTCGCCGACGTGTTCGAGGAGGTGAAAACCCGGATGGACGAGGAAGTGCCCGACTATCTGGTTCGAGTGACCATCAGGTTCTTGATCCACCGCGGCGCGATCAAGCACTACAAGGCCAAGTTCATCCGCGAGGAGAAGCGAAGCTTCAGGCGAATAGCCAAGGAGGCATGGGACGACCTCCAGCGACGAACCGATGCGGGGCAGGTGCCAGCCTGAATCAGGCCAAACGTGCTCCCGAACGGCCTTCACGGGCTTTCAGCGTGGTTCCAGATATACTCTCGGACACTAATACCTCAAGGTCCGGAATGCGGCGCAACGCGGCCTCGTTGTGTGTTTCGGGGCGCATCGACGAATAGTTACCTTGGCATCCGGGTTTGTCGGAGTACCTGCCCACTCGTACAATTGACACAATCATGATTCGCGTAATGACCATCCTGATGCTGCTCACCGCCGGCTTGCCCCGGCTCGGTGTTGGTCTCGCGGGTGGTCAGGACGCGTGTGGCGAGTCCGCGTGTCATCAGCCGGTTGTCCAAATGAGCTGCTGCGGCAGCGATTCGGGTGACGACGGCTTCTGCCCGATGAGCAACGGGCCCTGCGGGTGCATCGCGGCCCCAGCCCCTGACCCCGAGCCCAAGCCCGAAGCGCCGCTGCCGAGGTCGGACCGAGACACGATCACGGGCATGCCGAACGGCCCGCCGAAGATCATTTTGGTGATCGAGCCCGACGATTCGACGCCTTCGATGGTGTCGCTCGTCATTGGCCTCCGCGCGGGTACGACCCACAACGAAGTGCAGGCCCTTCTGGGCGTTTGGCAAACGTAGAGCTTGAGTTCCGTAGGGATGGTGCGCGCTGTGAGCGTTGCCCGTCCCTGCGTCGATCACTCGGGCTCACATTTATCCAAGCACCCAGGAGCCTTTCATGGCCATTCGTCTCATCGCGTGCGCGGTGGGCGTCGCGGGGGTTGGATTCGTTGGCGGCTGCTCGTCGCCGTTCGATTCGACTCGCGGTCTGCCACCGTCATTCGCCCGATCTCTCCCGGATAACGCTGATTCTTCGCCGCGTTCTGTCTACCGCGATGATTCAGCATCGAAACACGATGCGCCCGTGCTCGACGCAACCGCCTCGGCGGACGAGTTCGTGCGCTACGCGCTCTTTCACAGTCCGAAGGTTGAGGCGGCGTACCAGAGATGGGTCGCTTCGGCCGAGCGTCTGCCGCAAGCCCGTGCGCTTCCTGACCCACGCGTGAACTTCGGCTTCTTTCTCGATGAGGTTGAGACGCGGACCGGAGCCCAGCAGGCTCGCGTCGGCGTGAGCCAGTCGTTCCCGTGGCCTGGGTTGCTCTCCGATCGCGAAGATGCGGCGGCGATGGCAGCCCGTGCCGCGTGGCGTCGGTTCGAGGCGGCCCGGCTAGAGGTCACCGAGCGTGTCGTCGAGACGCTTCACGAGGTTGCGTATCTCGACGGGGCCATTCGAATCACCGCTGAAAATTTGGAACTGCTCTCGTCGTTCGAGGAGGTCGTACGGGCCCGGTACCGCGTCGGAGCCGGCTCGCACCCGGAACTCATCCGCGTGCAGGTCGAGCTTGGACAACTCGAAGACCGCCTCGCGCAGCTCAGGGCGATGAGGCCGACGTACGTTGCGGATCTGAACGCGGCGCTCAATCGAGCGACGGATGCGCCCGTGTCGCCGTTCGCCCGACTCCCCGGCCGGGTCGCGTCGGTCGACGGTCCTGGACTCGCCGAGATCGCACGGCGTTCGAATCCCGTGCTGCTCGCACTCGACGAGCGGATCAAGGAGCAACGGATCCGGAGTAAGGTTGCGCGGAAAGAAGGCCTGCCCGATTTCACGGTCGGGCTCGACTACATCGTGACCGACGAGGCGATGAACAGCTCGATCGCCGAGAGCGGTGACGATCCGATCCTGCTGAGCTTCGGCATCACCGTGCCACTCTGGCGCGACAAGTACGAGGCGGGCGTCCGCGAAGCGATGGCCCGCCGCCTCGCCGTGTCATTCGAGCGTGCCGATGAAGCGAACCGGATCACCGCATCGATCCAGCGGGCGTGGTTCGAGCACACGGACGCCGATCGACGGGTCAGGCTGTTCGAAACGACGCTGATCCCCAAGGCCGAGGAGTCGCTCCGTGCTTCACTCGCCGGGTTCCGCGCGGGTAAGACGAGCTTTCTCGATCTGCTAGACACGGAGCGGACGCTGCTCGAATTCGCGGTGTCCGCCGAGCGGGCCCGTGCCGACCGCGGACAGGCACTCGCCCGCCTCAGTCGTCTTGTTGGCCAGCCCGTGCCGACGCAAGGCGACGGCGCCGCGGACTCATCACAAGACGAGACGCCGGTCACCGGACTCGGCGAGGACACACCATGAGCAAGTTCATGCAAACGATCCGCTCCGCGCTTGCGTGGCTGTGGAAACACACCGCGGCGGGCATCGCCGTACTGTTGATCATCGCGGCCCTCGCCGTTGGCTATCGCCTGGGCAGCCCGGCTCCGGAGCCCACCCCGGAATCGCTCGCAGCCGAGCATGACCACGGCGACGACGTGGGCGAGCCGCAGCTCTACACCTGCTCGATGCACCCGTCGGTGCGGCTCCCCGACCCCGACGCGAAGTGCCCGATCTGCTTCATGGACCTGATTCCCGTCACCGACGACGGCGGCGAGGGCAGCGAACTGCGGGTCACGATGAGCGAGTCGGCGGCCATGCTCAGTCAGATCGAGACCGCGCCGGTGGGTCGTTTCTTCCCAACCGCCGAAGTTCGGCTGTACGGCAAGGTGACCTATGACGAGACTTCCGTTGCTCGGCTCACCGCGTACTTCCCAGGGCGCATCGAGCGGCTATTTGTGAACTACCTCGGCGTGCCGGTTTCGCAAGACGACCACATGGCGGAGGTCTACAGCCCCGACCTGCTCGCGGCGTTCGAGGAGTTCCGCCAGGCTCAAGCCTCAGCGAAGAACAGCACCGCGACAAGCGAGATCGTGCGATCGGCGGCGCGCGACACGCTCACCGCAGCCCGGGAGAAGCTCCGGCTGTACGGGATCTCGCCCGAGCAGATCGCTGCGGTCGAGGATGGGTCGTTTGCGTCCGACCGGCTCACGATCTACGCCCCGATCGGCGGCGTGGTCACGCATCTCGCGGTGCGAGAGGGTGACTACGTACACACGGGTGAACCGATCGCGACTATCGCTGATTTGTCTCGGCTCTGGGTCGACATGGAAGCTTACGAGTCACAGCTCCCGATGCTCCGTTGGGGCCAACGTGTCACGTTCACGGTCGAGGCCCACCCGGGCGAAACCTTCGAGGGGCGGATCTCGTTCATCGAACCGTTGATCGACGAACGGACGCGGACCGCCGCGGTGCGCGTTGCGGTCGACAACGCCGAGCGTCGCCTCAAGCCGGGCATGTTCACATCGGCGGTCGTACGGACCCGTGTCGCCGAAGACGGTGCGGTGGTAAGCAACGAGCTTGCCGGTCGCTGGGTCAGCCCGATGCACCCGGCAGTCGTGAAGGACGGCCCCGGGCAGTGCGACGTGTGCGGCATGGACTTGGTGCCCGCCGAGTCGCTCGGCGTTGTCGGTGATCCAAGGGGCGTCGACGAGCCACTCGTTATCCCACGTTCGGCGGTGCTCTTCACGGGCAAACGCTCGGTCGTCTACGTCGCGGTCTCGGATGCCGAGCAGCCGACGTACGAGGGCCGATCTGTCGTGCTCGGCCCGCGGGCTGGTGATTTCTACATCGTGCGTGACGGGCTCACACGGAACGAGTCCGTCGTCGTGAACGGTGCATTCAAAATTGACAGCGCGATGCAGATCGCCGCGAAGCCGAGCATGATGACGCCCGGCGGCGGCGGCGGAGGGAACCCACACGCCGGTCACAGCGGGATGGCGGGCGACTCCATGCGAGAGATGCCTCTGCGTGTTCCCGTGCCCGACAGCTTTGTCTTCGCGCTCAAGCCGGTGTATGCCGCGTATCTCGATGCTCAGGAGTCGCTCGCGGCGGACGACCTCGGTGGATTCGTCCAGGCCGCGTCGGATATCAAGACGGCGCTCAGTTTCGTCGAAGAGGCCGGGCTCGTCGGTGATCCGCTCGCCGAGTGGCGTCGTGCCGCGGCCAGGCTTCACGTTGACGATGCCATCACGAGCATCGATACCGCCCGCGCTCGCTTCGAGCGGATGAGCGAGGGCGTCATCGCGTTGCAGCGCCGCTTCGGACACCGCGGCAGCGAGACATGGAGCCTCGCCCACTGCCCGATGGCGTTCGACAACAAAGGGGCCGCTTGGCTCCAGCGAGGCACGCAGATCAACAACCCGTACTTCGGTGATCAGATGCTTCGCTGCGGAGAGATCCGTGAGACCTTCGCTCCCCTTGATGCGTCCCACACGGGCAGCAAGCACGAGGGGCACGGCGATGACTGACCTGCAACCCGCATCACCGTCGCGCGGTCCGCTCAACGCCCTGATCCGCTTCTGCCTCGAACAAAAGCTCGTCGTTGCGATTGTGCTCATCGGCACACTGTTCTGGGGCGTGCTCGTCGCCCCGTTCGATTGGGATCTCGGCGGCCTCGCACGCGACCCTGTCCCCGTCGACGCAATCCCTGACATCGGCGAGAACCAGCAGATCGTGTTCACCGAGTGGCCCGGGCGAAGCCCACAGGACATCGACGATCAGATCAGCTATCCGATGACCGTCGCGCTGCTCGGGATCCCGGGCGTGAAGGACATTCGCAGCTACTCGGTCTTCGGCTTCTCGACGATTTATGTCGTCTTCGAGGACGGTGTGGACTTTTACTGGTCGCGCTCGCGCGTGCTGGAGAAGCTCAACTCGCTGCCCGCGGGCACGCTGCCGCCCGGCGTGTCGCCCGCGCTCGGACCCGATGCGACGGCGCTCGGCCAAGTCTTCTGGTACACGCTCGAAGGGCGCGACGCCGAGGGCAATCCGACCGGCGGCTGGGGACCGGAAGAACTCCGCTCGATCCAAGACTTTACCGTCAAGTACAAACTCGCCGGCGTTGAAGGCGTCGCCGAGGTCGCCTCCATCGGCGGCTTCGTGCAGGAGTACCAGGTCGATGTCGATCCCGATGCCATGCGGGCGGCGGGGATCTCGCTTCAGCAGGTCATCGGCGCGGTACGCCAGAGCAATCTCGATGTCGGGGCACGCACGATCGAAGTGAACCGTGCCGAGTACATCGTCCGCGGCCTCGGCTTCATCGAGAGTGTGGAAGACCTTGAGCACGCCGCCATCACCGCTCGTGACGGTCAGCCGATCCTCGTCAGCGACATCGCCAAAGTCTCGCTCGGTCCGGCGCTGAGGCGGGGCGTGCTCACGAAAGCTGGCGTGGAAGCGGTCGGCGGCGTGGTCGTGGTTCGCTACGGCGAGAACCCGATGGCAACGATCCAGCGGGTCAAAGACAAGATCACAGACATCGCATCGGGGCTGCCGTCCAAGGTCCTCGCCGACGGTACCGAGAGCCGGGTCACCATCGTACCGTTCTACGACCGCTCGGGGCTCATCCGAGAGACGCTCGAAACGCTGAACTCAGCCATCAGTCAACAGGTGCTCGTCACGATTATCGTTGTCGTGCTGATGGTCATGCACCTGCGGAGCAGCCTGCTGATCGGCGCGATGCTGCCCATCACGGTCCTGATGACCTTCATCGGCATGAAGACCTTCGGCGTGGATGCGAACATCGTCGCGCTCTCGGGCATTGCGATCGCCATCGGCACGATCGTGGACATGGGCATCGTGCTGAGTGAGAACATCCTCCGCCGGCTCGAAGAGTCAGAGAAAGCACAGAGCACGGAACCGACGCTCGAAGTGATCTACCGAGCGACGAGTGAAGTCGGTGGTGCGGTGCTCACCGCGGTCGCGACAACGGTCGTCGGCTTCCTGCCCGTCTTCACGATGGAAGCCGCGGAGGGCAAGCTGTTCAAGCCGCTGGCGTACACCAAGACGTTTGCGCTGATCGCCGCCATCATCATCGCGCTGACGATCCTGCCCGCGGCTGCACACGTACTCATGGGCTTCCGTCCGAAGGCCAAGAGCATCCGCGTCGTCGGTTCTCTGGGATTGCTGAGCTCGGGCATCGCCGTTGCGATCTGGCTGCACATGCTTGGCGGGCTCATCATCGCGGCGTTTGGTTCGTTCTACCTCGCCAAGCCATGGTTGCCGGCGATGGTTGCCCGCGGCCTGCAATGGTCGGCCAATCTCGTGGCCGTATTGGTTGTGCTGATTGTCCTCGCCGGGGCTTGGGAGCCGATCGGCCCCGAGCCCGGCCTGCTCGGCAACGCGCTGTTCATAGGAGCGATTGTCGGCGGCCTGCTGCTCGTGTTCTGGCTCGTCCGGCTCGCCTTCCCGAATGTGCTCGCGTGGACGCTGCGTCACAAGCTAATCGGGCTCTCGCCTGCGGTCGGTGTCGTGCTCATCGGCGCGACGGTTTGGCTCGGCTTCGATCGCGTCTGGGGATGGCTTCCCGAGTCCGTCCGGCAGAACGAGACCGCAGTCGAGATTGCGCACGCCTTTCCCGGACTCGGCAGCGAGTTCATGCCATCGCTCGATGAGGGTGCGTTCCTGTACATGCCCACGACGATGTCCCACGCCTCGATCGGCGAGGCGACCGAGATCCTCAAGGAACTCGACCGCCGCATCATGAGCGTGCCCGAGGTCGAACTCGCGGTCGGCAAGATCGGGCGCGTCGAGAGCCCGCTCGACCCGGCCCCAATCTCCATGGTTGAAACGATCATCGAGTACAAGAGCGAGTACCGCTCCGACGACCAGGGCCGCAGGCTCAACTTCCGCTACGACACATCTACCGATGAGTTTGTCCGCGATGATCTGGGCGACCTGATCGAAGACGATGACGGCCGCCCGTTCCGCCAGTGGCGCGACGAGATCGAGTCCAATCAGGACATCTGGGACGCGATCGTCGAGGCGGCGGACATGCCGGGCGTCACAAGCGCCCCGAAACTGCAACCCATCGAGACGCGCATTGTCATGCTGCAATCGGGCTTCCGCGCCCCGATGGGCATCAAGGTCTACGGCCCCGATCTCGAATCGATCGAGTCTTTCGGCCTCGACCTCGAACGCCTGCTCAAGCAGGTGCCCAGCGTCCAGCCGCTCGCGGTCTTCGCCGACCGCGTGGTCGGCAAGCCATACCTCGAAATCGACATCGACCGCGAGAAGATCGCCCGCTACGGGCTCACCATCGCGGGTGTCCAGGAAGTCATCGAGGTCGCAATCGGCGGCAAGCCGCTGACCATGACCGTCGAGGGACGCGAGCGGTACCCGGTACGTGTCCGCTACCTCCGCGAGCTGCGCGATCAGCCCGAGGCGCTCGGCGACATCCTGGTCCCGACGCCGTCTGGAGCGCAGGTCCCACTCCGCGAGCTGAGCACGCTTGAGTACCGCCGCGGCCCGCAGATGGTCAAGAGCGAGGACACCTTCCTCGTTTCGTACGTGCTCTTCGACAAGATGCCCGGCTACGCGGAGGTGACCGTCGTCAACGACGCCCGACAGTTGATCCAAGACGCCATTGATGCGGGCGAAGTGATCGTGCCTCCCGGAGTCAGCTACGAGTTCTCGGGTTCGTACAAGAATCAGGTCCGCGCGGCCAAGCGGATGAGCATCGTGCTCCCGCTCGCACTAGCGGTCATCTTCCTGTTGTTGTACTTTCAGTTCCGCAAGGTCGGCGTGACCTTCATGGTCTTTACCGGCGTCTTCGTCGCGTGGGGCGGCGGGTTCATCATGCTGTGGCTGTACGCCCAGCCGTGGTTTCTCGATACCTCGCTGCTCGGGACAGACCTGCGCGACCTCTTCCAGATCGAGCCGTACAACCTCAGCGTCGCGGTCTGGGTCGGCTTCCTCGCGCTCTTCGGCATCGCGACCGACGACGGCGTCATCATGGCCACACGCATCGAGCAATCGATGGCCGAGGAGAAGCCCGACTCGATCGAGGCGATCCGTCGGGCGGTCGTCAGCGGCGGGCAGCTCCGCATCCGTGCGGCCGTCATGACAAGTGCCACGACCATCCTCGCACTGCTGCCCGTGCTCACGAGCACCGGGCGAGGCTCTGACATCATGGTTCCGATGGCCATCCCGTCGTTCGGCGGCATGGCCGTCGCTTCCATCACCTGGTTCGTCGTTCCAATCCTGTATTGCTGGGTGGCGGAGTGGAGATTCCGTCTCTCGCCTCGCAGTCAGTCTAATCAGCCGGCAGAAGCCGGCTCAACCCCAACCGCTTCATCCGAAGCACAAGGAGCATGAGAATGCCCAAGACATTCTTTGTACCCGTCGCTGTCGTATGCCTCTGCACCCTCAACTCGTTCGCCCACGCACAGGCCGAGTCCAACGGAGCCGCCCCAATCAACGCGATGTGCCCCATCGGCAAAGAGCCCATCGTGCCGAGCGCCGGTACCGTCGAGTACAAGGGCAAGACCATCGGCCTGTGCTGCCCGGGCTGCGGCGACGCGTTCCTTGCGTGGAACGAGCCTCGGAGAGACGAGTTCGTCGCGCTCGCAGTCGCCCACCGCGAGCCGGGGCACGATCACGCCGGGCATGATGCCGAAGCCCCGGCAACGGGCGAAGCGTCTCCAGGCCCCACCTACCCCTACACGCTCGATTCGTGCCCCGTCGGCGGCAAGCTCGGGTCGATGGGCGATCCGGTCGTCAAGGTCTACGACAACCGAGAGGTCCGTTTCTGCTGCGCCGGCTGCATCGACGAGTTCGAGGCCAACCAGTCGAAGTACTGGGGAGAGATCGATGCGAAGATGATCGAGCAGCAGCTCTTGCACTACCCCATCGATACCTGCATCGTCACTGGCGAGAAGCTGGGTGATGACGCCGTCAACCATGTCCACAACAACCGGCTTGTGCGGCTGGCGAATGCCGAGGCTGCCGCGGCCTTCAAGGCGGACCCCACCAAGCACCTCGAAGCCCTCGACAAGAAGATCGTTGAAGTGCAGCTCGCCGACTACCCAATGGATAACTGCCCGGTAGGCGGGCCGCTCGGCTCGATGGGCGAGCCCGTGAACTTCATCTACATGAACCGCCTCGTCCGCTTCTGCTGCGGCGGGTGCGAGAAGTCGCTCATCAACGAGCCCGCGAAGTACATGGCCAAGCTCGACACCGCCTACGCCGACCAGCAGCGTGCGGACTACCCGTTGGAGAACTGCATCGTGGCGGGTGCCCCGCTCGGCTCGATGGGCGAGCCGGTCGAACTGGTCGCGGGCACGAAGCTCGTCCGCTTTTGCTGCGAGAGCTGCTTTCCGAAGTTCCGCAAGAACCCAGCAGCATACCTCTCGCAGTTTCCGCAGGACTGAAATGAAGTCTCCAACACAAAGAAAGGAATCCCATGACAGAGCACGACAACAAACAACACGGCCGCCCGTATCTCCGATTCGCCGCCATGATCGCAACATCGATGGTGGTTATGTTCTGCCTCATGTACCTTCATTCTTATCAGTTGATAAACCATGCGTGGTTCAGCGAAACACGGCTCTTCATGACGCTCATCATGGGCGGAGGCATGATCGTGGTGATGCTCTTGTACATGCTGCAGATGTACAAGAGCACCCCCAAGAACATTGCGACGCTCGCGACCGCTGCGCTGCTACTCGCCTCCGGCGTCTTCCTTGTCCGCAGTCAGATCACGGTGAGCGACACAGACTACATGGAAGGGATGATCCCGCACCACTCCATCGCGATTCTCACGAGCGAGCGGGCACAGATCGACGATGTCCGCGTCCGAAAGCTCGCCGACGAGATCATCGAAGCCCAGCGGAAGGAGATCAAAGAGATGGAGTGGCTGATCCGGGATATCCGGGACAACGGAATCGCCGCCACGCAAGCCGACGCCGATGCAAGGCCGGTTCCCGAATTCGAGGGGACGCCGGAATGACAATCGACACTCACAAATCGAATGGCTGCATGGCAACGCTCTCAATCGCTGGCATGCATTGCGGCGGCTGCGCAAACAATATCAGCGCCGCGCTGCTCAAGCTCGACGGAATCGAGACCGCTGATGTCTCTCCTCAAAGCGGCACAGCGATCATCGCGGGCAACTCGTTACCCAACGACGATGCGCTCCGCGATGCCGTCGCATCAGCTGGTGACTACACGCTGACCAATGCGGAAAGGACCGAGCCCGAATCTCAGCGGGTGCCGCCGGATCACCAGCAATACGCCGCCGTTGAGGACCAGCCGAAGGAGAGCCTCTACCCGCTTTTCCTGATCGTCGGCTTCATCACAGGCGTGACGCTCCTCGTCGCCTACGCGACCGGCGATTGGTCGGTCGAGCCGATCATGCGGCACTTCATGGCCGGCTTCTTCATCGTCTTCTCGTTCTTCAAGCTCCTCGACCCGCCCGGCTTCGTATCCGCGTACCGCGGCTACGACCTCATCGCCCGCAAGGTCCCCGCGTGGGGCTGGGCCTACCCGTTCGTCGAGCTCGCCCTCGGCGTCGCCTACCTCCTCGCCTGGGCACCGGTCGTCACCAACTCGGTCACGCTCGTCGTCATGCTCGTGGGCGCAGCCGGCGTGCTCAAGGCACTCCTCGACAAGCGAGCCATCCGCTGCGCCTGCCTCGGGACAGCCCTCAATCTCCCGATGACAAAAGTCACCCTCGTCGAGGATCTGACCATGGCCGCCATGGCAGCGGGGATGCTCGGTCTGATGCTGGCGGCGTAGCTTCGGATCTTGAAACTAGGGCAGAAATAGGGCAGTGGGGTCAAAGAAGAAACCCCGTTGCTCGTAAATCCCTGCAAAACAAGGGCTCCGAGCAACGGGGTCTCAATGAAGCGGAGAGGGGGGGATTCGAACCCCCGAGGGGCGTAAACCCCCACACGAATTCCAATCGTGCGCCTTAAACCACTCAGCCACCTCTCCGGTGGGGGGGGAGTTTAGCCCCCTTCCGGGCTCTCAGGATGCCTCAAGTCTCCTTCCCTCGCCAGGCGGGTGTGGCCTTCTTGTCAACCAGTCGCACCCAGAGCCAGTCCAGCAGGCGAACGCCCCGCCATGATCGGACGATCGGCGGGGCGACCAGCAGCGCCAGCCCGGCGCCGACGAGGACGTCCGAGGGGTAGTGGGCCCCGAAGAGCACACGGCAGATCCCGACGAGCAGGGCCAGACCCAGGGCGATCCAGCGGAGTTTCGGGTAGATCAGGGTGAGGAAGACGCTCAGCACCACCGCGTACGCGGTGTGGCTCGAGGGCATCGACCAGAGGTCGCTGGAAATCCCCGAGCCGACCTCCCAGGCGTGACGCAGCCCCACGCCCTCGCCGACGGGGTAGACGCCCAGGGGGCCCAGAATGTGCTCCGGATCGCCGAACTTCGGGCGTGGGCGCCCGACCAGGAGCTTCATCGGCATCACCGCCAGGGCGGTCACGCCGATCGCCAGGGCGTAGTCCAGCAGGCGCCGGCGTCGGGGCGGGTCGAGCGCCCAGATGAGGAGCACGACCAGCAGGATGGAGGCGCCCTGCCCGTACTGCTGGAGGGCCTCGAGTTCGCGGCGAAGGTCCCCGCCCAGGCGGAGCGACCGGGCGGCGTCGCTCACGGCGCCGTCCCAGGGGAACGCGACCCCGGCCAGGACCAGCAGCGCCAACCCCGCCCACGACGCCGCCGAGGGGGCGGGGGTAGAGTCGGCCCGTGATGACGCGTCGAGGTCAGGCATGAGCGGGGCGGAACGTCTGGATCGTTGGTCCGGGCTCGGACCCTTGCGCGGTGCGGGCGGGGAGCGATTCGCCCGCGGCCTTCTCGGCGGGCTGGCGCTCACGCTGATCTGCCTGGCAGTGTATCTGCCCGGGCTCTGGAGCATCCCCACGATCGATCGGGACGAGGCGCGCTTCGCGCAGGCGAGCCGCCAGATGTTCGAGTCGGTCGCGTTGGATGCGTCGGCCCGCGATGAGCGTTCGTTCGATCGCAACGAGGCCGGGCAGCTTCGGGCGGGCGCCCACGCGGGGGGGCTGGTCGTGCCGATGGTGCAGGACCGCCCCCGCCTGAACAAGCCGCCGCTGATCTACTGGCTCCAAAGCGGCGCGGCGTTCGTGCTGACCGGGGGCGACCCGGTGCGCGACGCGATCTGGATGTACCGGGTTCCCTCCGTGCTCGGGGCGATCGTCGCGTGTCTGGCGACGTGGCGTCTGGGCCTGCTGCTCGTGGACGCCCGGGCGGCGTGGCTGGGCGCGGTCCTGCTGGGGGTCTGCCCGCTGGTGGTGTGGGACGCCCACCAGGCTCGCGCCGATCAGGTGCTGCTCGCCTGCACCACGCTGGCGATGTGGGCGTTGACGCGGATCTGGACGCGCCGGGAGGCGCCGGCGTCGTGGGGGGCGAGCGTTGGGTTCTGGTGCGCGATCGGCGCCGGGATGCTCACCAAGGGGCCGGTGACCCCGATGGTCGTCGCCCTCACCGCGCTGGGGGTGTGCGTCATCACGGGGGAGTGGAAATGGCTCCGGCGGACGCGTCCCGCGATCGGGGTGGTGGTCCTGGCCCTGGTGTTGGCGCCCTGGCTCATCGGCGCCGGGCAGCGCGTGGGGTGGGGGTTGCTCGGGGAGATCGCGTTCGATGAGACGCTCGGGCGTTCATCCTCGGCCAAGGAGGGGCACTGGGGACCGCCCGGGTACCACCTGTTGCTTCTGGCCGTGCTCTTCTGGCCCGGGTCGATGCTGACACTGGTCGCGTTTGTGCGCACATGGCGTCTGGCGGTGCGTCTGCCCGAGAACCAGGATGGGTGGCGGGCCCGGGTTCGGACTTTCCCGACGCGATGGCGTGAGCGGGTGGTGGGGCGGGACGCCGAGGTGCTGCTGCTCGCGTGGGTGGTCCCGAGCTGGGTGGTCTTTGAGCTGGTGTCCACCAAGCTGCCGCACTACACCATGCCGCTCTATCCGGCGCTGGCGCTGATGAGCGGCGCCGCGGTGATCGACGCGGCTCGAAAGGCGATGGACTCCGACTCGTTTGCCAAGCTGCGCCTCGGCCTGCGCATCTGGGGGGCGATCGGGCTTGTGCTCTGTGTCGCGCTCCCCGTGGGCGTTTCGCTGCTGGGTGGCGGCTGGACCGCGATGGGCGCCGCGGCGGTGGGGGCCGGCGCCTGTCTCCTGCTGATCTGGCGCAGCGCCGGCTCGTTTGACCACCACTACGTGCTCAAGGCCCAGGGCGCGGGCGTGCTCGCGGCGGTGATCTTCGCGTGGACCTTCCTGCAGTTTGTCCTGCCGCGTGCCCGGGTGGTCTGGATCACGCCGCGACTTCTCGAGTCCATCCGGGAGGCCTCGATGGAGGACGCGCCGGTCGCCAATGTCGGATACCACGAGGACAGCCTGATCTTCGCGACGCGCGGCCGGGCGCAGCGTCTGGGGGCGAACGAGGTCCCCTCGTGGACGCGTCGCCACCCGGGCGGGGTGCTCATCGTGCCCGAGCGGTCCGGGGTGGACCTGAGCGCGTCGCGCTGGGAGGTCTTCGACACCGTGCAGGGGTTCAACTACGCGGGCGGGCGGGCCGAGCGCCTCGAACTGCTGAGGCGTGATTGATGACCGACCCGAACCAGACGCCGAGCCCGACCGGGGTGCTCGTGATCGACAAGGCGTACGGGCGCACCTCGACGAGCGTGTGCACCGTCGTCAAGGCGCGGCTGCGCGCAGGGGGGGCGCCCAAGCGGGTCAAGGTCGGGCACGGGGGGACGCTCGACCCGCTCGCCTCGGGCGTGCTGGTCATCCTGATCGGGAAGGCGACCAAGCTGTGCGACCAGGTCATGGCGGGGGAGAAGGAATACCTCGCGGACATCGATCTGGGGGTCACCTCGCCGACCGATGATCTGGAGAGCGAGGCGGTCCCCACGCCCGACGCCTCTCCCATCCCGCGTGAGGCGATCGAGCGGGCGCTCCGGGGATTCGTCGGGACCATCCAGCAGCGTCCTCCCGCGCACTCGGCGGTGAAGATCGGGGGCAAGCGCGCGTATCACCTCGCCCGCGCCGGGGATGGGCCGGAGCCGGAGGCCCGCCCCGTGGTCATCCACGAGATCACGATCGCCGCGTACGAGTGGCCGCGCCTGACGCTCGACATCCGGTGCGCCAAGGGGGTCTACATCCGCTCGCTGGCGCGGGATCTTGGCGATGCGCTGGGGGTGGGG
>MRWG01000566.1_pt1 | contig 37253 bp, 33 predicted proteins | sample 1013341 | NCBI WGS metagenome assembly MRWG01 (sample SAMN06117577, study PRJNA244670) | biofilm metagenome | biome: Water; feature: Cathode Biofilm; material: Biofilm; isolation source: microbial consortium enriched at the cathode of a solar microbial fuel cell | place: USA: District of Columbia ... | reverse complement strand
AGCCGCCGGTGCTGCTGCTCAATCAGGCGGGCATCCCCAAACGTCCGGAAATCTCGCTGGAAGATTTCGCCGAGCCGCTCGGCGTGACGCCGGCGGCGACGATCATGTTCGAGCCGCAGCTGTTCGGCAATGCGGCCAATAACGGGCGCATGCTCGGCGAGATGGATGCCAAGAGCCCGATCGTGGAAACGATCAACGAGCTGGCCCATGTGCTGACCGGCCGTCGCGAGGTGAAGCCGCAGAAAAAGAGCGGCCTGTCCAGCATTCTGGAACGGCTGAAACGCAAAAGCTGATACGGATTGGTAGCGTCAGATGTTCGGAAAGAGAGGGGCCGGCGTCCCGCATTCTGCAACGCCGCATATTGAGATCCCGAAACCCGTTTCGGGTGATGCGGCTGTCATGACGCCGGAGCGCCCGGAAGCACCACGGGCCTCCAAACCCGATCTTCCGCCATCCGCCGCCACGGCCAGGCCGCGTCAGGAGCCTGCCCGGACCGAGAAACCTTCATCGGCAAAGCCGGCCTCGTCGACACGCACGCGCAGCGAAGCCTATTACGACACGAAGAGCCAGGTTTTCTCGGCGCTGATCGAGACCATCGACCTCTCGCAGCTCGCCAATCTCGATCCGGACAGTGCGCGTGAGGAAATCCGCGACATCGTCAACGACATCATCGCGATCAAGAATTTCGCGATGTCGATTTCCGAGCAGGAAGAACTGCTTGAGGATATCTGTAACGATGTACTCGGTTACGGCCCGCTGGAACCGCTTCTCGCCCGCGACGACATCGCCGACATCATGGTGAATGGCGCGGAGAGCGTGTACATCGAAGTGAACGGCAAGGTCGAGCAGACCGGCGTGCGCTTCCGCGACAACCAGCAGCTTCTCAACATCTGTCAGCGCATTGTGAGCCAGGTCGGCCGCCGTGTGGATGAGTCGAGCCCGATATGTGACGCGCGTCTGCCGGACGGTTCGCGTGTCAATGTCATCGCGCCGCCGCTGGCCATTGATGGCGCATCGCTCACCATCCGCAAGTTCAAGAAGGACAAGCTGACGCTCGATCAGCTGGTCCGATTCGGCGCGATTTCGCCGGAAGGCGCCGAACTCCTCAAGATCATTGGCCGCGTCCGCTGCAACATCCTGATTTCAGGCGGCACGGGTTCGGGCAAGACGACGTTGCTCAACTGCCTGACGAATTTCATCGACGCCGATGAGCGCATCATCACCTGTGAGGACTCCGCAGAGCTTCAGCTCCAGCAGCCGCATGTGGTCCGGCTTGAAACCCGCCCGCCAAATCTGGAAGGCGAGGGCGAGGTGACGATGCGTGACCTGGTGCGCAACTGTCTGCGCATGCGTCCCGAACGCATCATCGTCGGCGAGGTGCGCGGATCGGAGGTGTTCGACCTTTTGCAGGCAATGAACACCGGTCACGACGGTTCCATGGGAACCATTCACGCCAACAATCCACGCGAGTGTTTGAACCGTATCGAATCCATGGTCGCCATGGGCGGTTTCACGCTGCCGCAGCGCACCGTGCGCGAGATCGTCGTCGGTTCGGTGGACGTGATCATTCAGGCGAGCCGCCTGCGCGATGGTTCGCGCCGTATCACGCACATCACCGAGGTCATCGGCATGGAAGGCGATGTGATCATCACGCAGGATCTGATGCTCTACGACATGAAGGGCGAGGACGCGAACGGCAAGATCATCGGCGATCATGTCTCGACCGGCATCGCCCGCCCGCATTTCTGGGACCGCGCCCGCTATTACGGCGAGGAGCAGCGTCTCGCGACGGCCCTGGAGGGCATGGAAAGGAAGACTGGCTGACATGATCACAGCTTCCGATTTCTCAGGCGGCAGGGGGTAGGCGATGTTCGGCCTGGACATGACCATGATCGCCTTCATTCTGCTGGCCGGAGGCAGCGCCGGGGCGGTGGCCTATGCGCTGATGTTCAACAACATCGCCAGCGAAAAGAAGGTCGACCGCCGGCTTGAAACGGTCAAGAAGGCGCAGACCGACCAGTCCGCGATCAAGGCATCGCGGGATCGCGTCGCCGAAGTGGCGAAGCGGCGCAAATCCATTCAGGATTCACTGAAGGAACTCGACGACCGGCAGAAAAAGCGCGACAGCAAGGTTCGCAAGCCGCCGCTGAAAATGCAGCTGAAACAGGCCGGCATGGAGATCACGCCGGAGCGCTTTCATGTCGTTTCGGGCGTCAGTGGCGTGGTTCTCACGCTCATTGCCTTCATCCTCGGCGTGCCGCTTCTGGTCCTGCCTGGCATTCTGATCGTGGGCGTGCTCGGGTTTCCGCGCTGGTTCGTCGCCTTCAAGCGGCGCAGCCGCGTGAAAGCCTTCCTCAACGAGTTCCCGAACGCGCTCGATGTGATCGTGCGTGCGGTCAAATCCGGTCTGCCCATCAATGACGGCATTCGCCTGATCGCCAGTGAGTCGCAGGAGCCGGTCCGCACGGAGTTCCGGCGCATCGTTGAGGCCCAGCAGATGGGCATCTCAACCCCTGAAGCCTGCCTGCGCATGGGGGAAACCATGCCCTGCCCTGAAGCGAATTTCTTCGGCATCGTGATCCAGATTCAGGCTCAGGCGGGCGGCAATCTTTCCGAAGCGCTGGCCAACCTTTCGCGGGTGTTGCGCAATCGAAAGAAGATGAAAGCAAAGGTGCAGGCGCTTTCCATGGAAGCCAAGGCATCCGCAGTGATCATCGGCGCCCTGCCGTTTGTCGTTGCGTTCCTGGTCTATCTCACAAGCCCGACCTACATCACCCCGCTCTTCACGACGAGCACCGGCCACCTGATCCTCGGCTTCTCGGGGCTCTGGATGACAATCGGCATTATCGTGATGCGGAACATGATCAACTTCGAGGTTTAGGCAATGCCCGCAGACGCCATTGGAAGTATTATCGATCCAAGCTTCCTGATCGCGATACTGGTCGCGGTCGCGGTTTTTGCGACCGTGTTCACCCTTTTGCCTGCCTTTGGCGGGGACCCGCTCAAATCGCGCATGAAGAATGTGGCGCTGGAGCGCGAGGAACTGCGCGCCCGCCAGCGCGCCCGTCTCGCGGCTGAAGCAGACCAGCGCCGCCGGGGCCTGCGCGAAAAGCAGTCCGTGGGCATGCGGGCCATCGTCGACAAGCTCGATCTGCGCCGCGCGCTTGCCGACGAGACCACCATGGCCAAGCTTCGCACGGCCGGTTTCCGCGGACAGAACCCGCTTACCAAGTTCCTGTTTTTCCGTGCTACGCTGCCTTTCGCCACGCTGGCGCTGGCAGGCATCTACGTTTTCGGCATGGGAGCGCTTCCGGAACAGCCCTTCTTCGTGAAACTGTTCGTCTGCCTCATCGCCGCCTATGCCGGCTTCTATGCACCCGTGCTCTATGTCAGCAATCTGGCGACCAAGCGCAAAAAGTCGATCCAGCTCGCATGGCCCGACGCGCTGGACCTGATGCTGATCTGCGTTGAGTCGGGCATGTCCACCGAGGCTGCGTTCCGCAGGGTCTCGGACGAGATCGGCGCGCAGTCGGTCGCGCTGGCCGAGGAGCTGGTGCTCACCACTGCCGAACTGTCGTTCCTGCAGGAGCGCCGGCAGGCCTATGAGAATTTCGCCGCGCGCACCGGGCTCGAAACCGTGAAGAGCGTCACACAGGCCCTGATCCAGGCCGAGCGCTACGGCACGCCCGTCAGCCATGCGCTCCGGGTTCTGGCGGACGAAAGCCGCGAAATGCGCATGAACGAGGCGGAGAAGAAAGCGGCCGCGCTGCCGCCGAAGCTCACCGTGCCGATGATCCTCTTCTTCATCCCCGTGCTGTTCGCCGTCATTCTCGGACCGGCAGGCATCCAGATCAAACAGCAGGGGCTGTTCTAGGGCGCCTGCCTTCATAGCGCTCAAAAATAAAGGCCGCCTCAAGCGGCCTTTTTTCGTGTGCGGTGCGCGGCTGGGTCAGTTGCGCTTTTTCTTCTTGTCGGAAAGCTGGCTCCAGGCATTCTGCTGCGAAAGCATGGCGCGCAGATAGGCCACATTGGCTTCTGCCTGATCGGGCGAAAGCTCCTGCCGGGCAAGCTGCTCGGCCTCGCCGAACCGGCCCTGAAGGCCGACCACCAGCGCCAGATTCTGGCGCACGCGGCTGTCTGCGCCGGGGCTCTGCGCCGCCTGACGCATGTAGTGCTCGGCGGATTTGAGATTGCCTTCCAAGAGATAGGACATGCCCATATTGGAAAGGATGGACGGCTCATTCGGCTGCAGGTTAAGCGCCCGGGTGTAGAGGGCGCGTGCGGCGTCCTTCTGGCCGAGCTGGTCGAGAATCGCACCCTCGGCAGATTGGAGGCGCCAGTCCGGATATTCCGGCGTCTGGGCGCGGCGCACGGCGTCGAGCGCCGGCTGTAATTCGCCGGCGGCAGCCAGCGCCTTGCCATAGGCTGCCAGCACCTGGCGATCCTGCGGATGGTCGATGGCGAGCTTGCGCATCACGGCAAGCGACTGATCGGCGCGGCCGGTCATTTGCAGAACCGATGCGTAGCGCAGGGCGGTCGCTTTGTCCTTGGTGTTCTTGGTGTAGGCGCGGCCCAGCGAGTCTGCGGCGCTGCGCAACTGCGGTTCGGTCATGCTGGCCACATTGGTTGCAGCACCTGGCGTGCTTCGGCTGACAGACCCGGTGGTCATCCGGTCCTTGCTGGCGCAGCCGGCGATCGCCGTTGCCATAACGAGCGCCAGGGCCGTCATGGTTATCCTGTTTGCGGTTGCATTCGTGCGCTGTTCGGTAAACATCTGCGCGCGCCCTCCGATTGGCTTCGGCCGCCCTCCGGCCAACTCTCATCAGAGAGCAATATTCTGTTAACCCTAACGGAGCGTTAAAACGCTTCATGAAACGTAAACGTGGAGACAAGAAATGCCCGTCACGCTCCTGAGTTCGAAAGAGGCTACATCGCTGCCGGTCTATGCGGTTGAGACGGATGGCCTCGACAGGTCCGGCGCGCCCGAAGCGGCAATCGCCTGGGCCAGATCGAACGGTTTCACGGGCGCTGCGGGCAAGGTTTTGTCGATCCCGGGTGAGAACGGCGCGCTGGCCGGCGCGTTCTTCGGCCTTGGCAAGCTTGACGCCGCAAACCCGCTTGCTGCCGGTGCGCTGGCGCGTCATCTGCCGGAAGGCGACTGGCATTTCGCGGGCAAGCCGGCCGAGCCCGAGCTCGCGGCACTTGGCCTGATGCTCGGCTCCTACACCTTCACGCGCTATGGCAAGAAGCCGCGCAACGCGCTTCGTTTCGCGCTGCCGGAAGGCGTGGATGCCGAGCGCGTCCAGCGTCTTGCCGACGGCAGCTTCCTCGCGCGCGATCTGATCAACACGCCGGCAGGCGACATGGACCCAGACGCGCTGGAAGCGGCAATGCGCACGCTGGCCGACCAGCACGGTGCGGCGATGACCGTCATCGCCGGCGACGATCTCCTCAAGGAAAACCTGCCGATGATCCATGCGGTCGGTCGTGCTGCCGAAGCCGCGCCGCGCCTGCTCGACATGCGCTGGGGGCGGGACGATGCGCCGAAGGTCACGCTGGTTGGCAAGGGCGTCTGCTTCGATACGGGTGGTCTCGACCTCAAGCCCGCCGCCGGCATGCTGCTCATGAAGAAGGACATGGGCGGCGCGGCCAATGTTCTGGGGCTCGCCTCGATGATCATGGGGTCGAAACTCGACATCCGGCTGCGCGTGCTCATCCCGGCGGTGGAAAACGCCGTGGCGGGCAATGCCTTTCGCCCCGGCGACGTACTGACCAGCCGCAAGGGCCTCACCATCGAAGTTGGCAACACCGATGCCGAGGGCCGGCTGGTGCTGGCCGATGCGATGACGCTGGCCGATGAGGAAGAGCCGGAACTCCTGATCGACATGGCAACGCTGACGGGTGCTGCACGCGTGGCGCTCGGGCCGGATGTGCCGCCGTTCTACACCGATGACGAGGCGCTGGCCGGTGCGCTGGCCGAAGCCTCCGAAGCGGTGTCTGATCCGCTCTGGCGCATGCCGCTGTGGAAGCCCTACCTGCCGCGTCTCGATTCCAAAATCGCAGACATGAACAATGTCTCGCTCGACGGTTTTGCGGGCTCGCCCATTGCCGGCCTGTTCCTGGGGCGCTTCGTGGAGAAGGCGAAGAGCTGGGCGCATTTCGACATTTACGGCTGGAACCCGTCCGACAAGCCTTATTCGGCCATCGGCGGCGAGGCGCAGGGCATTCGCGCCATCGAACGCGTTCTGGCGGGCCGTTACGGCAAGTAGATCATGTTCAGCGGCGCGAGCGCAGGGAGCACTTGCCTCGGCGCGCCTTTCGCGGCAAGAATGAAACGGAACCGAAACGGTTTTGTTTCATCGCGAAAGCGCGCCGGCCCGGTGGCTGGTCCGGAAGCCGTCATGAAGGCAGGTCCTGACATGTCCGTCCAGCTGAGGCCAAGCCAGGCGCTGCGTCTGTGGCAGCAGGTCAGCCTCACCGAGGTGCAGGGCAAGGAGCCTGACCTCACCGAGCGCCAGCTTGCGATCCTGCTGACGATCTATCTGGACCCACCGCCGCACACCGTGCGGGGGCTGGCCGAAAAACTGGATGTCTCGAAACCGGTCATTACCCGCGCCCTCGATACGATGGGCGCACTGAAACTCGTTTCACGCCACCGCGACCCGAGCGACCGCCGCAATGTCCTGATCAAGCGCACCGTCGAAGGCGCGCTGTTCGTGGAGCGGTTCGGCGATGTGGTGGTGGCCAAAGCTGCGGAGCTACCCCTATGACGACACTCGACCGCCGCCTCCACGCCCACCGGGCGGACCTCGCCGATGCCCGCCTTGAGGGCACGGTGGAAGCGGAGCGTTTCACGGCCGGCACGCCTGCGCGTGTCAGCGCGCCTGTCATCGACGTGCACAGCGCGCCGCGCGCCGACGCCGGCATCGACACCCAGTTCCTCTACGGAGACACGGTGCGTGTTTTCGAGCAGCGCGAAGGATGGGCGTGGGTGCAGGCCGATCATGACGGCTATGTGGGCTATGTGGACGCCACGTCGCTTGCCACGGATGCGGCAGCGCCCACGCACCGCGTGACCGCGCAGCGCAGTTTCGTCTATCCCGAGCCGGAACTGAAAAAACCGGCTGTCGCCGCCCATAGCCTTGGCGCGGGAGTGAAAGTTGCCGGGATGGTCGAGAACCGCGGTACGCGCTATGCGGTCCTTTCCACGGGCGGGGCGATGTTCGCGGGCCATCTGCGGGCGATCGACGATCATCAGGATGATTATGTCTCGGTGGCGGAGAACTTCCTGCACACGCCCTATCTCTGGGGTGGCACGAGCGGCTTCGGCATCGATTGTTCGGGGCTGGTGCAGACATCCATGCGCATGACCGGGCAGACAGTGCTGCGCGATACCGACATGCAGGCCGAGAGCATCGGCATTCTGATCGAGCCCGGCGAGAATGGCCTTCGTCGCGGCGATCTCGTGTTCTGGAAAGGGCATGTGGCGATCATGCTGGATCACGAGATGATGCTGCACGCCAATGGCAACACCATGACCGTCGCGCGTGAACCGCTGAAAGACGCCATCGAGCGGATCGAGCGGCTGTATGGCCGGCCGACGCACTACCGCCGGCCGGGTGTCTCAGAAGACTAACAATTCCAGGAAAAGCGGAAGCGCTCTGGCCGGATGACGGATTCCTTCTCCCCGCAAGCGGGGAGAAGGTCCCGGCAGGGGGATGAGGGGCTGACACGGCGCATGAAAATCTCGCCGTATTGTGGAATCGGAGACGTTGGCGCTCGCCCCTCATCCTCACCTTCTCCCCGCTTGCGGGGAGAAGGGGACTTTGAAGCCGGCACCCGGAATTGCGCAGGAGAATGAATTGGAGCGCTTTCGCGATCCAACGAAAAGCGGAAGCGCGCTTAGTAACCGGCCTTTTGGTCGACGAGGTTTTCAAGCGGCTCGCCGCGTTCGAATGCATCCATCTGACGCAGCATTGGCGGCGCGAGGTGGGCCGGGTCGGATGTGGCCGCAGCATGCGGTGTCACAAAGACGCGCGGATGCTCCCAGAGAGGGCTTTCGGATGCGAGGGGCTCGCTCTCGAACACGTCGAGGCTTGCTTCCTTCAGCACACCGTCTTCCAGCGCGCGCAGAATGTCGGCTTCACGCTGGAGTTTGCCGCGACCGGCGTTGATAAGGCAGGGGCCGCCGAGCGGCCCATCCTGGCGCAGGCGTGACAGCAGCCCGTAATTCACGATGCCATCGGTCGCAGGCGTGAGCGGCAGAAGCACGACCAGAATGTCGGTGGCGTTCAGGAAAGGCGTGAGGCCATCCTCGCCATGATAGGAGGCGATGCCGTCGATCTCCTTGGGCGTGCGGCTCCAGCCATTCACCGAGAAGCCGAGCGCCAGAAGCGCCTCGGCGGCGCGCGTGCCAAGCTGGCCAAGCCCCATAATGCCCACCGAAACTTCGTTGGCGGGCGGTTGCCGCGGCTCGTGCCAGACCTTCTTCGTCTGCTGCGTGCGATAGAGCGCGCCCTGGCGGTGATGATCGAGCACCCGCCAGTTCACATATTCGCACATATACTGGGTGAGGTTTTCCGCCACCACGCGAACGATCGGCACATCCGGCACCTGATCGTCATTGAAAATGTGGTCCACGCCTGCGCCGATGGAGAAGATCACCTTCAGGTTCGGCAGTTTGGCGAGCACGCCGGGCTGCTGTTTCCAGACCACCGCATAGTCGATGGACGGATCCTCCGCGCCGTCGGGTTCGAGAACGACGTCCCGCTCCTGCGAAAGAAGATCATACCAGCGCTGCGGATTGAAGCCGGTAACAGACAGTAAGACGCGACCGCGCTGCGGTGTGCTCATGGCGTGCCCCTTGGATTTATTCGCTGACCACGCCTCCGGGCGTGGCTTCGATGTTGAACGCGGCTGCGATCAGCGCGCGTGTGTAGTCGGTCTGCGGGGCATCGAAAATCTGCTCCGCCGGACCGGCCTCCACCACCTTGCCGGCGCGCATGACGATCACCTCATTGGCGAGCGCGCGCACCACTTTCAGGTCGTGACTGATAAAGAGATAGGCCAGATTGTGCCGCTTCTGCAAATCGCGCAGGAGATCGACCACCTGCGCCTGAACGCTCATGTCGAGCGCGGAGGTGGGCTCGTCCAGCATCACGAAGCGCGGCTTCAGAACCATGGCGCGGGCGATGGCGATGCGCTGGCGCTGGCCGCCGGAGAATTCATGCGGATAACGGAAGCGGGATTCGGGATCGAGGTCCACTTCCTTCAAGACGTCGACGACCATCGCATCGCGCTCTTCCGCCGAAAGGCCGGGCTGGTGGATGCGCAGGCCTTCCTGAATGATTTCAGCGACAGACATGCGCGGGCTGAGCGAGCCATACGGGTCCTGGAAGACCACCTGCAGCGCATGCCGGTGCGGGCGCATCTGGCGGAAGCTCAGCCTGTCGATTTCCTGTCCGTCAAAGCGGATTTCGCCCTTCGAGGCGATCATGCGGGCAAGCGCCAGACCGAGCGTCGTCTTGCCGGAACCGGACTCGCCCACCACGCCAAGCGTCTGGCCGGCGCGCACCGTGACGTCGACCCCGTCGACGCCCTTGATGTAATCGACCGTGCGGCGCATGAGCCCCTTTTTCACGGGGAACCAGACCTTGATGTCGTCGCCCTGCATCACCGTTTCCGCGTTCGGATCGGCCTTTGGCGGGCGGCCCTTGGGCTCGGCGGCGATGAGATGGCGCGTGTATTCGTGCTGCGGGTTGGTGAAGATCTGCTCCGTCGGCCCGCTTTCCACGATCTTGCCGTCGGTCATCACGCAGACGCGGTCGGCCACCTTTCGCACGATGCCGAGATCATGGGTGATGAACAGCATCGCCATGTTGTTCTTCGTCTTGAGACCGGCGAGAAGTTCGAGGATCTGCGCCTGCACCGTCACGTCGAGCGCGGTGGTCGGTTCGTCGGCGATCAGGAGGTCGGGCTCGTTGGCGAGCGCCATGGCGATCATCACGCGCTGGCGCTGGCCGCCGGAAAGCTGATGCGGGAAGGAATCGAGCCGCTTTTCAGGATCGCGGATGCCGACCTGGGTGAGAAGCTCAAGCGTGCGGTCGCGCGCGGCCTTGTCGCCCATGCCACGATGGAGCTTCAGCGTCTCGCCGATCTGCCGCTCGATCGTGTGCAGCGGGTTCAGCGAGGTCATCGGCTCCTGAAAGATCATGGAGATCTCGTTGCCGCGCACCTTGCGCTGTGTCGCCTCGTCGGCGGCCAGAATGTCGACGCCATTGTAGAAAATCTGGCCGGAAGGGTGGCTGGCAGCCGGGTAGGGCAGAAGCCGCAGAACCGACAGTGCCGAGACCGATTTGCCCGAGCCGGATTCGCCCACCAGCGCAACGGTCTCGCCGCGCCCGATATCGAACGAGATATGGTCGACGGCAAGCGTCTCCTGCGCCCCTTGCGTGAAGGAAACGGAGAGGTCGCGGATCGAAAGGAGAGGCTGCTCGCTCATTTGAACGTCTTCCGCGGGTCGAAGGCGTCGCGCACCGCTTCGCCGATGAAGATCAGCAGCGACAGCATGATGGAGAGGCTCAGGAAGCCGGCAATGCCGAGCCACGGGGCGTTCAGATTGCGCTGGCCCTGACGCAGCAGCTCACCCAGCGAGGGGGAGCCCGGCGGCAGGCCGAAGCCGAGGAAGTCGAGCGAAGTCAAGGTTGTGATCGAACCGTTCAGGATGAAGGGCAGGAAGGTGAGCGTGGCGACCATGGCGTTCGGCAGAAGATGCCGGAAGATGATCGTGCGGTTGGAAACGCCGAGCGCGCGGGCCGCGCTGACATATTCGAAATTGCGCGCGCGCAGGAACTCGGCGCGCACCACGCCGACGAAGGCCACCCAGGAAAACAGAAGCATGATGCCGAGCAGGATGAAGAAACCCGGCGGCAGCACGGCGGCGATGATCAGGATCAGGTAGAGAACCGGAATGGACGACCAGATCTCGATGAAGCGCTGGAACAGAAGGTCCGTCCAGCCGCCGAAATAGCCCTGGATCGCACCGGCGCTGACGCCGATGAGCGCCGAGGCGGCGGTCAGGATGAGACCGAACAGAACCGAGATGCGGAAACCGTAGATCACCCGCGCAAGCACGTCGCGCGCCTGATCGTCGGTGCCAAGCCAGTTCCAGTTTCCGGGTGTGCAGGCGGGGTCATCCACGCCCAGCGGATACCGCTCGCAGCGCACTTCCTTCGTGTACATCCAGGAGGGTTTGGCCGGAGCCGCCTCGGGAATCTCGTTGTTCACCGTGCGATAGGAGTAGCGGATCGGCGGCCAGACCATCCAGCCATTCGCATCGATCTCCTCGGAGATGATCGGATCGCGATAGTCCGTCACGGCCAGGAAACCGCCGAACTTCTCCTCGGGATAATCGACCAGAACCGGGTAGAGCACCTCGCCCTTGTAATAGGCGAGGATCGGCTTGTCGTTGGCGAGAAATTCCGCAAACAGCGACAGCACGAAGAGGATCAGGAAGATCCACAGCGACCAGTAGCCACGCCGGTTGGCGCAGAAATTCTGCCAGCGGCGCTTGTTGATCGGCGAAAGCCATGGCCGCGACTGCGGGCGGCGCGCCGTCGCCACTTCGCTTTGCACCTGCACGTCCGACATCACACATCCCTCCGCTCGAAGTCGATGCGCGGATCGATCAGCGTGTAGGTCACGTCGGAAATCAGGCTGATGAGAAGGCCCATGAGCGAGAAGATGTAGAGGTTGGCGAACACCACCGGGTAATCGCGGTCAATGACCGAGCGGAAACCGAGCAGGCCAAGCCCGTCCAGCGAGAAGATGCTCTCGATCAGAAGCGAGCCGGTGAAGAAGGCCGAGATGAAGGCGCCCGGAAAACCGGCGATGATGATCAGCATGGCGTTGCGGAACACATGCCCGTAAAGCACCTGCCGTTCCGAAAGCCCCTTGGAGCGCGCGGTGGTCACGTATTGCTTCCGGATTTCGTCAAGGAACGAGTTCTTGGTCAGAAGCGTCGTCGTGGCGAAGGCAGACAGCACCATGGCCGTGAGCGGCAGGGCAAGGTGCCAGAAATAGTCGAGAATGCGCGCCGGCCAGGAAAGGCTTTCCCAATTGTCGGAGGTCAGGCCGCGCAGCGGGAACCAGTCGAAGAAGGAGCCGCCCGCGAACAGCACCATCAGCAGGATGGCGAACAGAAAGCCGGGAATGGCGTAGGCGACAATCACCACGCCGCTGGTCCAAACATCGAAGGGCGAGCCGTCCTTCACCGCCTTGCGGATGCCGAGCGGAATGGAAATGCCGTAGGAGATCAGCGTGATCCAGAGCCCCAGCGAGATGGAGACGGGCATCTTTTCAAGGATAAGGTCGATCACGGAGATGTCGCGGAAATAGCTCTCGCCGAAGTCGAAGCGGGCATAGTTCCAGATCATCAGGCCAAAGCGCTCGAGCGGCGGCTTGTCGAAGCCGAACTGCTTTTCGAGCGAGGCGATGAATTCCGGGTCGAGGCCCTGTGCGCCGCGATATTTCGAGGTCGCGCCGCTGCTTTCGACCGAGCTGCCGTCAAAGCCCTGATTGCCGAAATCGCCGCCACCGCCGGAGATGCGCGCATCGGCGCCCCCGGCCTGACCGGTGATCTGCGCGATGACCTGTTCCACCGGGCCGCCGGGCGCGAACTGCACGACAATGAAGGAGATGGCCATGATGCCGAGCAGGGTCGGGATCATCAGCAACAGGCGACGGAGAATATACGCGCCCATCAGTCTGCTGCTTTCTTCGTGTTCAGGAGTGCTGGGAGTTTTGCCACGCCGTCCTTACGCCTTGCCAATCGCTTTCGCCTTTTCTTCATCGAACCACCACAGAGCCTCCGCAGGGAAGAAGTAGTCCGGCTTGTTGTCGCTGTAGCCGAACATGTCCCAGTGGGCCACACGGTGATTCGTCAGGTGCCAATTTGGAATCCAGTCGCGCCGCGCGCGCAAGACCCTGTCCAGCACCTTTAGCGTTACGTTCAGATCGTCACGGTTCTCGGCCTTGCCGGCGATCTCGATCAGTTCGTCGACCACCGGGTCGGTGATGCCCGCAAAGTTGTAGGAGCCTTCCAGAGCCGCCGTTCGCGAATGGAAAAGCTGTTCCAGCCCTTCCTCGTCGGGGGTGGCGTCCATGCCGATCGCCGCGGAGATCATGTCGAAATCGAAGGCGCTCTGCCGGCTTTGATATTGCGATGCGTCGACAAGCCGCGTCGAAGCGTCAATGCCGATGGCGCGCAGATTCTCGCCGAAGCTCGCATCCTGCCGCAGGAAGATCTCGTCCCGCACCAGATATTCAAGCGTGAGGCGGGTGCCTCTTTCGTTGTGGAGAACGCCATCGCGCGGCGTCCAGCCGGCCTCTGTCAAAAGCTGCCGTGCGCGCCGCAGATTGTTGCGGTCGCGGCCCGATCCGTCCGAAACGGGCTGCATCACCGCTTCGCCAAAGGCCGCCTCCGGCGCTTCGCCACGGAAGCGGGCAAGAAGCGCCTCTTCTTCCGGCGAAGGTGCGCCCTCGGCCATGAAGGGCGCTCGCTCGAAGAAGGAATGCGAACGCGTATAGGCGTCGTAGAAGAGGTTGCGGTTGGTCCATTCGAAGTCGAAACACAGGCTGATGGCCTCGCGCACCCGCACATCGCGAAACTGCTCACGCCGCTGGTTCAGCACCAGGCCATAAAGCTGTCCGCGCTTCTCGCCGGGAATCTCCGTCTTCAGAACGCGCCCTTCGCGCATGGCCGGAAAATCATAGCCCGTCGCCCAGATGCGGGAGGTGAATTCCTGTCGCCAGTTGACGTCGCCCTTCTTGAAGGCTTCGAAACCGGCATTGCGGTCGCGATAGAAATCGATGCGGACCGTGTCGAAATGGTTGAAACCCTTGAGCGGCCCCAGATCACGCGCCCAGTAGTCCTCCACCCGCTTGTATTCAACAAAACGCCCGGCGGAGAAATTCCCCACCCTGTAGGGCCCCGAGCCGAGCAGCGGCACGATGCGGGAACTGTCGAAGCCATTCTCCTCGACAAAGGCCTTTGAGAAAATGGGGAAGGTGGCGACGGTCAGGATGTTGCGCCGCGACTGCTGGCCGGAAAACCGCAGATGCACGCTGTGCGGCCCATCCGCCCGCGCTTCGGTCAACTCGGCGAGCGGCAGCAGAAGCTGGGGGTGCCCCTTCTCCTTGAGCAGCGTGTAGGTGAACGCGACATCCTCGGCGGTGATCGGCGAACCGTCATGAAAGCGCGCTTCCGGCCGCAGCGCGAAGGTGAAGCCATTCCGGTCTTCGGAAAGCGTCACGCTTTCGGCGAGAAAGCCGTAGATCGCGTCCGGCTCGTCATAGGCGCGCGTCATCAGCGAGGCGAAGCACATCTCCATGCGCGGCGGGGCGTCGCCCGTGCGCACGAAAGCGTTCAGCGTGTTGAAGGTCAAAACGTTCTGATTGTAGTACCAGTAGCCGGGCTGGAAATTGAACGTTCCGCCCTTCGGGGCATCCGGACTGGCATAGTCGAAATGGCTGAAACCGGGAGCGTATTTGAGATCGCCGAAGGCCGACAGGCCATGAAGCGGTTTGCCGGTCTCGACGGTGGCGAACACTTCGCGCGGCAGGAGGGGAGCCGCCACCGCTGCCCCGGCAAGGGCCAGAAAAGTGCGGCGCGATGCGCCGCACTGTCGGGCCGCAGGGCGGCTCAATTCTGGCTCCGATACTTGGCGGCCAGCGCCTCTTCAAGCTTGGGATCGATCCACCAGGATTCCAGATCCACACCGGTATATTCCGGCTGTTTCTCCGGAATGCCGAACTTGTTCCAGTAGGCGATGCGAATATAGGGCGCATGCCACTGCGGCACCCAGTAGTAGTTCCACAGGAGCACGCGGTCGAGCGCGCGGCTGGCCGCAACCAGCTCCTCGCGGTCCTGCGCGTAGATGATCTTCTCGACCAGCGCATCAACGGTCGAATCCTTCACACCCGCCAGATTGCGCGAACCGGGAATGTCGGCGGCCTTGGCGCCCCAGTATTCGCGTTGTTCATTGCCCGGCGAAAGCGAGTTGACGAAAATGCTCGCCACGGCGTCGAAGTCGAAATTGCGGATGCGGTTCACATATTGCGAGGGATCGATGATGCGCAGCGACACGTCGATGCCGATCTTGCGCAGCGCGGCCATATAGGGACCGGTGGTGATCTCGTCGGTGGGGCTGTTGCCGAGGAACTCGATGGTGAACTGCTGGCCGGTGCCATTGTTCGTCATCTTGCCGCCCTTGATGCTCCAGCCAGCTTCGGAGAAGAGCTTGATGGCTTCACGCAGATAGGTGCGCTCGGCCTGCGGATTGTCGTAGACCGGGAGCCTGAATTCCTCGGTGAAGAGTTCTGCCGGCAGCTTGTCCTTGAACTCTTCGAGGATTTCCAGTTCGCGCCCTTCCGGCAGGCCGGTCGCCGCCAGTTCCGAACCTTCGAAATAGCTGTCGGTGCGGGTGTAGCTGTCGAAGAACAGCGTGCGGTTCATGTCTTCGAAGTTGAAGGCGAGCGTCAGCGCCTCGCGAATGCGCCGATCCTGGAATTTCGGACGCCGGGTGTTGAGCACGAAGCCCTGCATCGGTTCCGCACCGCCCGTCGGGAATTCGCGCTTGATGACATCGCCATCCTTGAAGGCCGGGAAATTGTATTCGGTCGCCCACCGCCGGGAGCGGTTTTCTATGCGGATGTCCTGCAGCCCGCCCTTGGTGAAGGCCAGCCAGGCGGCGTTCTCGTCCTGAATATAGGTGTATCGGCGGCGATCCATATTGTAGCGCCCGACATTCACCGGCAGGTCGGCGGCCCAGTAATCTTCCACGCGTTTCCAGACGACTTCCGAGCCCGGCTTGAAGCTCTCGATCTGGTATGGCCCGCTGCCCAGCGGCTTTTCCAGGGTCGGCTGGGTGAAATTGCGCTTCTTGCCGTCGGCGTCGGTACCTTCCCACCAGTGCTTGGGCAGAACCGGCAGGTCGCCCATGATGTGCGGCAGCTCCTTGTTGCCCTTCTGGTCGAAGCGGAACTCCACCTCGCGCTCGGAAAGGGCCACGGCCTCCACCACGCTGGAGAAATAGCGGGTGTGCTGCGGGCTGTGCTTTTTGAGCATGTTCAGCGTCCAGACCACATCTTCGGCGGTGATCGGCTTGCCGTCATGCCAGCGTGCGCGCGGATCGATGCGGTAGGTCGCGGATGAATTGTCTTCGGGATGCTTGAACGCCTCGGCGATCAGCGGATAGCTGGTGCTCGGCTCGGTCAACGACTGCTGCATGAGCGTGTCCCAGAGCAGCCCGCCGAAATAGTTCAGTCCGGCAGCCTGCGTGCCGCGCACGATGAACGGGTTGAAACTGTCAAACGTGCCCAGCGCCACGGAATTGAGCGTGCCGCCCTTGGGGGCGTCCGGGTTCACATAGTCGTATCGCTCAAAGTCACCTGTCTGGCCTTCGGGCTCGATCAGGGACGAACTGGTGAGCCATTCGTCTTCGGCGCTTGCGGGTGTGCCGGCGAACAAGAGTGCCACGGCCATGCAGGCCGCCCTTGTTGCTGTTGCACCGATTACCCGCATGGCATTCTCCTCATAATTGTTTTTCGTTCCCAGCCGAAAGGTAGACCATCGCCCGCACATGGCAAGGGCCATGTGGTTTTCCGGAAACTATATGTTCGGACAACAAAAAAGCCGGTCGAAACCGGCTTTTTCAAGTTCCACGAAATTAAATTTTCGTTAGTTGGCGGTTGCTTCGCCTTCGGTCTCGTCGGCCGAAGCTTCCTCGCCCGTGGCCGGGTCGTCGCTGACGCCTGCGGGAAGCGAAGCATCTTCGTCTTCCACGGTCAGGTCCGTGCGCTCATCCGGCGAAAGCGGCTCTTCGAAAGAAGCCTCGTCCTCGGGCTCCGGATCGGGCAGGGCAACCGGGGTCGCAGCGTTCTCACGCAGATAGGCGATCAGGTTGGCGCGGTCCTCGATCTTCTTCAGACCGGCGAAAGCCATCGCCGTGCCGGAGACGAAACCCTTCGGGTTGGTCAGGAAGTGGTCAAGATTCTCGTAGGTCCAGGTCACGGTGCCGCCCTGAGAGAATTCTTCCATGGCCGCCGAGTAGCCAAAGCCTTCGTGGCCGGCGATCGGGCGGTCGACGATTTCCCAGAGGTTCGGGCCGACCTTGTTGGCGCCACCGTCATCAACGGTGTGACAGGCCTGGCAGCGCTTGAAGATGTTCTCGCCCTTGGCGACATCGGCAGAGGCGAGCAACGGCGCGATGGATTCCGGTTCGGCCGGTTCTGCAGGCGCGCCCGATCCGTCGTCCTCAGCAACCTCGATCGCGTAGCCCGGTGTGGCAGGCGGCGGCGAAGCGAAGATCGCATCCGAGAGAAGGCTGACCGAGAAGACCACGAAAACGGCGGCAAGCAGCGCGCCGAGGATTTTGTTGAGTTCGAAAGAGTTCATACGCCCTGAGGCTCCCTATTCCGGACGCTCGCGGCGGCGTGAAGATCCAAACTTCCGCGCCGGTGTCCCCCGCGTTCGACCGATGCCGGTAAAATCGCGCGGAAACTAGGGCTTTTGCTCCGCGCATGCAACACATATAAGGCACTTCCCTGTGAGACTTTTTGCCACTTTATCATTTCAAAAGAGTTCGCGCCCCAATGTCCAGCCTCATCATAATCCCCGCGCGCATGGCGTCTACCCGTCTTCCGGGCAAGCCTCTGGCCGATATTGCGGGGCGTCCGATGATCGTGCACGTGGCCGAACGGGCGCGTGAAAGCGGCATTGGCCGGGTGGCGGTCGCCACCGACACGCAGGAAGTGGCCGATGCGGTGGAGAAGGCCGGTTTCGAGGCGGTGATGACCCGTTCCGACCATGAATCCGGCTCTGACCGCATTTTTGAGGCGCTGGGCAAGCTCGATCCGCAGGGCGTGTGCGAACGCGTCATCAACCTGCAGGGCGATCTGCCGACCATCGCGCCGGAAGACATCCGCGCTGTTGCCGGTCCGCTGGACGATCCCGCGATCGACATCGCGACGCTTGGCGTCGAGATCACCGATGAGGCGGAAAAGACCAATCCGAATGTTGTGAAGATCGTTGGCGCGCCGCTCCCGGCAGACGCCAGCCGGCTTCGCGCACTCTATTTTACGCGCGCCACCGCGCCATGGGGCGAAGGGCCGCTCTACCATCATGTGGGCATCTATGCGTATCGTCGCGCCGCACTCGAGCGCTTCGTTTCGCTTCCGCCTTCGGTGCTGGAGCGGCGCGAACGCCTTGAGCAGTTGCGCGCACTCGAGGCCGGCATGCGCATCGATGCGCAGATCGTGGCCTCGGTGCCGCTGGGCGTGGACACGCCCGAAGACCTGGAAAAAGCCAGGACCAGACTTTTAGCAGAAACGGACATGTGAAGATGGCAGCCAAGACCAACAAGATCGCCTTCCAGGGCGAACCCGGTGCAAATTCAGACACGGCCTGCCGCAACATGTTTCCGGACATGGAGCCGCTGCCCTGTCCCACATTCGAGGACTGCTTCAACGCGGTCGAAACGGGCGCTGCCGATCTGGCGATGATCCCGATCGAGAACACGATTGCCGGCCGCGTTGCCGATATTCACCACCTCCTGCCGCGCTCCAAGCTGCACATTGTCGGCGAATATTTCCTGCCGATCCATTTTCAGCTCATGGTTCTTCCGGGCGTGAAAACGGAGGAGATCAAGACGGTCTACAGCCACATCCACGCGCTGGGGCAGTGCCGGGAGATCATCCGCCAGAAGCGCTGGAAGGGCATGGTCGCCGGCGATACGGCGGGCGCCGCGCGTCTTGTGGCCGAGATGGGCGAGCGTTCCAACGCCGCGCTGGCGCCGCTTCTGGCAGCCGATCTCTACGGTCTCGACATCGCCATGGAGAATGTCGAGGACACGGACAACAACGTCACCCGTTTTGTCGTGCTCTCCAAGGAGCAGAAATGGGCCGCGCGTTCCTCGCCTGACCAGACCATGGTCACCACGTTCGTGTTCCGTGTGCGCAACGTGCCGGCGGCGCTCTACAAGGCGATGGGCGGGTTTGCCACCAATGGCGTCAACATGACCAAGCTGGAGAGCTATCAGCTCGGCGGCAAGTTCTTCTCGACGCTGTTCTACGCAGACGTTCAGGGGCATCCGGACGACCGCAATGTGGCGCTGGCGCTGGAAGAGCTTGGCTTCTTCTCACGCGAAGTGCGCATTCTGGGCGTCTATGAAGGGCACCCGTTCCGCGCCATGCAGAGCGAAGACGAGGACTAGCAATTCCAGGAAAAGCGGAAGCGCTCTAGCTCCCTGTCGCGAGCGCCCAGTCGCGGATGAGCGTGTTGGCGATGGCGCCTTTCGGGGGCACACGGTAGCCCCCGGGATGCGCGCCTTCGAGCATCTGGCGCACTTCGGCGCGCGAAAACCAGCGGCATTCCTCCAGCTCGTTCTCGTCCATGGCGATCTCCTCGCTCATGGCTTCGCCGTAGCAGCCGATCATCAGCGAATAGGGAAACGGCCAGGGCTGGCTGGCGTGATAGGCGACCGTGCCGACTTCGATGTTTGATTCCTCGCGTGTTTCGCGGCGCACGGCGGCTTCGATGGTCTCGCCAGGCTCCACGAAGCCGGCAAGGCACGACACGACCCCCGGAGCGAAATGGGGGCTGCGGCCCATGAGGCAGCGCTCGCCGCGGACCGCCAGCATGATCACCACCGGGTCGGTGCGCGGAAAGTGGTCGCGTCCGCAGGCCGGGCAGTGCCGCTTGTAGCCGCCGTCGCGCATTTCGCTCTCGCTGCCGCAGCGCCCGCAAAAACGGTGATTGGCGTGCCACGCCAAAAGCGATGCGCCTTGCGCCATCGCGCCGAGCGCATCGGCGTCCAGCAGTCCCTGCATGTAGATCGAGCGATAGTCGATGGCCTTGAGGTGGTCGGGCAATGTCTCGGGGTCCGCCGTCGCCGGCACGGCCAGAACCGGAACGCTTTCCTGATGCCCCAGAAGCACCGCGCGCTCCAGATCGGGTGCGCAGGCCGCACGATCCGCCGGCGATAGATAAGGGTCGAATGCGTCTTCCCCAGCGACCCGCAGGAAAAGCCGTCCCTCGCCAAAAAGCATCACGCGCGCCCGTTCGTCCCTGAGCGCCTTCAGCGCATCATCGTCGGTGCGCGCCTCGGACTGCCGGTCGATGGAGTTTCCGGAAAAGGCGACGCGCTGGCTGGCTTCGTCGCGCCGTTCGTCGAAAAATGGGAAGGTCATGGAAGAGGGAAGTCCGTTTTCAGGAAAAGGTCAGAGTTTGCCGCGAATCGTTTCGGCGAGCTGATGCAGGTCTTCGCGGCGATAGGGCTCACGCACGCCATGGCCCCAGATGGGGCCGGGCCAGCCGGGGTCGCCTTCATTGCGGGCAACCACATGGATGTGCAGTTGCCGGACGACATTGCCGAGGGCGGCGGTGTTGATCTTGGTGCAGCCCGTCATGTCCTTGAGCGCCTGGGCAACGAGATTGGTCTCGAAGCTCACCATGGCCTGATCGAGCGGGGTCAGCTCGTGAATCTCTTCCGCGCCGGGGCGCTGCGGAATCAGCATGAGCCAGGGCCAGCGACGGTCGTCGCAAAGGCGCAGCTCGCAAAGGCCGAGCCATGTAACGTGAAGGCTTTCAGCCTCCAGCCGTGGATTGAGCTCGAAACCCTGCTTGGCGTCCGGCAGCATCGCTTTTCCTCATGATGACAATCAAGGCTAGATTATTTTGCGGTCGGGCGAAATCACCTCATACCGCATAATTGAGCATATCAGGCAGTTCGCCGTTTCGGTTAACCCGCAAGCCGGCCCGGATGCGGGCGCGGCGGTTGCTGGCAATCGGTGGTCATCGACAGGAAAGCGAAACTCCTCCCTTGCATTTGGCTTCACAATTTCCGATATGGGGGCCGGGAGGTTGGTGGTGGACGAGCCACTCGCCAACCGGGTCAGGTCCGGAAGGAAGCAGCCCTAACGAGCCAGGCACGGGTCGCCGTGCCAGCCTCCCACCTTCTTCTTGCTTTTCTAAGCCGCATTCACCGGAATCCAGCCTTGCCGTCCAGATTGTCCATTGACGCACAACCTCGTCCAAGGGGACACTGGAAGCGTCAGGGCAAAACACGGAGCGCGACAGGGCAATGACCGACGCCGGCACGAACGCAAGCGACAAGGCCGGCAGCGCCTACAGGGTTCTGGCCCGCAAGTACCGTCCAAGCGATTTCACGGGACTGATCGGCCAGGAGCCGATGGTCCGCACGCTCACCAATGCATTTGGCGCGGGGCGCATCGCGCAGGCGTGGATGCTCACCGGCGTGCGCGGTGTGGGCAAGACCACGACGGCGCGCATTCTGGCGCGTGCGCTCAACTACAAGACAGACACCATCGATGCGCCAACGGTCGATCTGACCGTTGAGGGCGAGCATTGCCGCGCCATTCTCGAAGGCCGCCACGTCGATGTGGTGGAGATGGACGCGGCCTCGCACACCGGCATCGACGATATTCGCGACATCATCGATCAGGTGCGCTACGCGCCGGTCTCCGCGCGCTACAAGGTCTTCATCATCGATGAGGTCCACATGCTCTCCAATCAGGCCTTTAACGGCCTGTTGAAGACGCTTGAAGAGCCGCCGCCGCATGTGAAGTTCATCTTCGCGACGACGGAAATCCGCAAGGTTCCGATCACCATCCTGTCGCGCTGCCAGCGCTTTGATCTGCGCCGCATCGATGCAGCCATGATCAAGGCAGACCTCGCCCGCATCGGCGGGCTGGAGGGTGTGGAGGCGGAAGACGAGGCGCTGGCGATGATCGCGCGCGCGTCCGAAGGCTCGATGCGTGACGCCCAGTCGATCTTCGATCAGGCAATTGCCCATTCCTCCGGCCAGGTCACGGCGGAAACCGTGCGTGACATGCTGGGACTGGCGGATCGCAGCCGCATCATCGGCCTGTTCGAAAACCTGATGAAGGGCGATGTCGCCGCCGCGCTGGCCGAGTTTCGCGCGCAATACGATGTCGGCGCAGACCCGGCGACCGTGCTGAACGATCTCGCCGAATTCAATCATCTGGTCACGCGGCTGCGCTTCGTGCCCGAGGCGGCTGAAGACGCCTCGTTGTCGGAAGACGAGCGCGCCCGCGGCCTCGAATTTTCCAAAACGCTTTCCGTGCGTGTTCTCTCGCGCGCCTGGCAGATGCTGCTCAAGGGCATTCAGGAAGTGCAGTCTTCCGGCCGGCCAGTGGCCGCCGGCGAGATGGTGCTGATCCGCATCGCCCACGCAGCCAATCTGCCGACGCTCGATGAAGCGATGAAGCGGCTCGACGACATGCCTGCCGGCAATGGTCAGGGCCAGCCCTCCGGCCATGGCGCGCCTGCGCCTTCGGGCAATGGTGCTGGTGGGGGCGCTGGCGGCGGCGGCGCGATGGGTTCGGCGGTCGCCACGCAGCATGTTTCCGTGTCTGGCGGTGGCGGCGGCCAGACCATGCGTCTCGTCCAGTCCGCGCCCGAAAGCGCGCCTGCGCCCATGCAGCAGCAGGCCGTGCATGAAGAGGCCGAGGCGGACGCCGTGCCGCTGCGCTCGCTTGAAGACATTGCAAAGCTTGCCGACGCCAATCGCGACATGGCGTTCAAGGTTCGCTTCAAGAGCTATGTGCGCCTCGTCTCGATCGAGCCCGGCCGGCTTGAGGTCAATCTCGCCGCCGATGCGCCCAAAACGCTGATGGGCGACCTGACCAACCGGCTCAAGGAGTGGACCGGACGGCGCTGGATCGTCATGCTTTCCAGCGAGGCCGGCGGCCCCACGCTTTCCGAGGTGGAAGAGGGGCGGCGCGAAAGCGCCATGGCCGACGCGAAGGCGGACCCCGCCGTCGCAGCCATTCTGGACAAGTTTCCCGGCTCTAAGATCATCGATATCCGCATCCCCGACGCGACCGACCCGGATGCGATCGACGATGCATCCGGTCCCGTCGAGGCGGTCGATCTGGATGATGATGACGACGACGATTTCTGAATGAATTGGAGACCAAAATGCGCGATCTGATGGGCCTTATGGGCAAGGCCAAGGAGATGCAGGCCAAGTTTCAGGCCATGCAGGAAGAAATGGCCCAGATGGAAGTCCAGGGCCAGGCTGCCGGCGGCTCCGTCACGGTAACGCTTAGCGGCAAGTCCGAGATGAAGGCGCTCAAGATCGACCCGTCGCTCTTCAAGGAAGACGATGTGGAGATCCTCGAGGACCTGATTCTGGCGGCGCACAACGATGCGAAGACCAAGCTCGAAGCCACCATGCAGGAAAAGACCCAGGAAATGACGGCTGGCCTGCCCATTCCTCCGGGCATGAAGCTGCCTTTCTAGGCATCGCCCCGAAAATCGGGATTGATTTTCGGAAAGCACGATGCGTGGATTCAATAGGTTGGAGCGTCCTATGTGCGTCCGAATGGACGCACGGCGCTCCAGGACAGGAGAACGGGCGTTGATCCGATTGCGGATCAGCCCCTCAATGGTATCCTTGCATGTCAAAATCCATCGCCGGGCCTGAAATCGAGCGTCTTATCCAGCTTCTGGCGCGTGTGCCGGGGCTCGGGCCGCGCTCGGCCCGGCGCGCGGCGCTGCATCTGATCAAGAAAAAGGATCAGCTCTTCGCGCCGCTCACTGCCGCCATGTCGGATGCGCTGGACAAGGTCCGGATCTGTTCCACCTGCGGCAATGTCGATACGCACGATCCCTGCACCATCTGCACCGATCCGCGCCGCGATGGCAGCACCATCATCGTTGTCGAGGATGTGTCGGATCTCTGGGCGCTTGAGCGCGCCGGCGCGATGAGCGCACGCTATCACGTGCTTGGCGGCACGCTGTCGCCGCTCGATGGCGTCGGGCCGGGCGATCTCAATATTGCGGGGCTCGTCAGCCGGGTTTCCGAAGGCGGGGTGTCCGAGCTCATTCTTGCCGTCAATGCGACGGTCGAGGGGCAGACCACCGCCCATTACATCACCGATCAGGTGGCCGGGATGGAAATCAAGGTCACGCGCCTTGCGCACGGCGTGCCGGTGGGTGGCGAACTCGACTATCTGGACGAGGGAACGCTGTCGGCGGCGCTCAAATCGCGTACCAGTTTCTAGGAAAAGCGGAAGCGCTCTGGCCGGATGACCGCTTCCTTCTCCCCGCTTGCGGGGAGAAGGTCCCGGCAGGGGGATGAGGGGCTGACGCCGTGCGTGAAAATCTAGCCGCATTGTGGGTTCGCAGAACTTTGCGCTCGCCCCTCATCCTCACCTTCTCTCTGCGTGCGGGGAGAAGGGGGCCTCGAAGTCGGCGCCCGGAATTGCACAAGACCAATGAATGAGAGCGTTTTCACGATTCAACGAGAAGTGGACGCGATCTAGCCAGCGCGGCGGTTGTGCCGCTACCATGCTATCAGACGATCAAACGCCCATTGCGGCGACGGGAGAGACGCCTTGATGTTCCAGCGCATGATCCGCCTTCTTGTCATTCTGAGCGTTTCGCTCGCGGCGGGCGCGGCTGCGGCGCAGTCCGTCGAGACGCAGTTCCGCAACTGGCTCGCCAGCGATCTGTGGCCGGAGGCGCAGCGCCGGGGCATTTCGGCCAACACTTTCAACGCTGCCTTCGCCAATGTGTCACCCAATCTGAAACTGCCGGACCTCGTCTTGCCGGGCGAGAGCAAGCCGCGCAGCGACAGGCAGCATCAGGCGGAGTTCCGTGCGCCATCGGCTTATTTCAAGCATATCGGGGGCGTCGTCTCCGGCGGGCGCGCGCGGGCTGGAAAGCTCAATGGCGTGCTGTCGGCCATCGAAAAGCGCTATGGCGTTCCGCGTGGCGTCGTGCTCGCCGTCTGGGGGCGGGAATCCGGCTTTGGCGGGGCAAAAATCCCCTATGACGCATTCGAGGTTCTCGGCACCAAGGCCTTTCTCGCCACCCGCAAGGCGATGTTCCGTGAAGAGGTTCTGGCAGCGCTCGAAATGGTGGAGCGTCGCGGCGTCTCGCCCCGCGCCATGCGCTCATCCTGGGCCGGCGCCATGGGCCAGCCGCAGTTCATGCCGACCTCCTACCTGAAATATGCCGTCGATGGCGATGGCAATGGCAGCGCCGACATCTGGAATTCGCAGGCCGACACGCTTGCCTCCATCGCCAATTACCTGGCGCAGCATGGCTGGGTGCGCGGGCGCGACTGGGGCTTTGAAGTGACCGTTCCGCAGGGCGTTTCCTGCGCGCTCGAGGGCCCGGATCGCGGCAAGAGCATTGCAGACTGGCAGGCGCTCGGCATCCGCCGGGTTGGTGGCAAGGCGTTTCCCGAGCATGAGCTGCGCGGCGAGGGCTATCTGATGATGCCTGCCGGCCGCTTTGGTCCGGCCTTCATCGTCACGCCCAATTTCTACCGCCTCAAGGACTACAACGAGAGCGACCTCTACGCGCTTTTCGTGGGCCATGCGGGCGACCGCATCATGTATGGCAACAATGAATTCGCCACCTCGTGGGGCCGTGTCGGCGGCTTCAATCGCAGCGATGTGGCGGGCATGCAGCGCGGGCTTGAAAGGCTTGGCTACGATGTCGGCGGGGCCGATGGTCTGGTCGGCTTCAAGACGCGCCGCTCCATCGGCGAGTGGCAGCAGAAAAACGGGGTCTCTCCGACCTGTTTCCCGGAAAGCCAGACCGTGCGCCGCCCGCAATAGCAGTAAAACCGTCTTCGGCTGCGGGCCGGAAGCATAGCATCTCTCGATACACTGGTGACTTCTTCAAAATCGTCTAATCTGCGCATGGGGATTGCGCCGGGAGCCGGCGTCAATATTTGAAAGAGAGAGGGTCTCGCGGTGTCTGTTGCAAAAATTCTGTCCCGTGTCGGCGCGCTTGCGGGCGCAGCCGTCATTCTGGCGAGCTGTACGGTGGTTGTTGAAGAGGGGCCGAACCGTCCGCGTCCACCGCGTCCGGATCGCCCGCAGGTCTGCACGATGGAATTCCAGCCGGTCTGTGCGCGGCGGGGTGATCGTCAGCGCACCTTTGCCAATGCCTGCACGGCGCGCGCCGCCGGCTATCGCATCGTTCGGCCGGGTGAGTGCCGGGCACAGTCCAACCGGCCCGAGCGTCCGCAGATCTGCACCCGCGAATACCGCCCGGTATGCGCACGCAAGAACGGCCAGCGACGCACCTTCGGCAATGCCTGCTCGGCACAGGCCGCCGGCTACCGGATCGTTCGCCCCGGCCAGTGCTGATCTGACGGGAAGTTCAGCTGCGCCGCCTTTCCAGAGGGGCTGCCGGCACTCAAAACAGCACTGAAAATGCAGGCGCGTGTGAGGCGGGCAGCTTCACCCGCGTTTTCTTTTGTGCGGGCCTTGGACCGCACTCGGTGCTTCCGGCATTTCCGCTCAGGTTTCATGCGCAAATGGCAGGCTGGCATAACGAAGCATCGCATGACTGGCCTGCCCCGCCCGGGTTAGGCTCCGGGCCAACCAAACTGAGATAAGCGGGGGTATTCCATCAATGGCGCTAACCGAAACGGGCAGCATGCATTTCAAAAACTACATTGCCGGCGAATGGATTGACGGCGACAGCCAGGTCGAGAACATCAATCCGTCGGACACGCGCGATGTGGTGGGCCTGGCGGCGCGCTCCGGCGCTGCGGATCTCGACCGCGCCATCGACGCCGCACATGATGCCGCGCCGGCCTGGGGGCGTTCCACGCCGCAGCAGCGCTTCGACATTCTGGACGCTGTCGGCAATGAGATCATCGCCCGCAAGGACGAGCTCGGCCACCTGCTTTCGCGTGAGGAAGGCAAGATCCTGCCGGAAGGCATTGGCGAGGTTGTGCGCGCCGGTCAGGTGTTCAAGTTCTTTGCCGGCGAAGCCCTTCGACTGCCGGGTGAACGCCTCGATTCCATCCGTCCGGGCGTTGAGGTGGACATGCGCCGCGAGCCGATGGGCGTGATCGGTCTCATCACCCCGTGGAACTTCCCCATCGCCATTCCCGCCTGGAAGATCGCGCCCGCGCTTGCCTATGGCAACACGATCGTGCTCAAGCCGGCCGAGCTGGTGCCGGGTTCGGCATGGGCGCTGGCGGAGATCCTGTCCCGCGCCGGTCTGCCGGAAGGCGTGTTCAACATGGTTGCCGGTCGCGGTTCCGAGCTTGGTCCGCGCATGATCGAGAACCCGAAGGTTCGCGCCATCTCTTTCACCGGCTCCGTACCCACCGGCCGTGGCATCGCCGCTGCCTGCGGACAGCATCTCAAGAAGGTGCAGCTCGAAATGGGCGGCAAGAACCCGCTGGTGGTTCTCGACGATGCCGATCTGGATGTGGCGGTCGCGGCCGCGCTCAACGGCGCATTCTTCTCCACCGGCCAGCGCTGCACCGCTTCCAGCCGTCTTGTCGTGGCCGATGGCATTCACGACCGGTTCGTCTCCGCGCTCACCGACAAGCTCAAGGCGCTTGTGGTTGGTGATGCGCTCGACCCCAGGACCCAGATGGGGCCGGTGGTCGATGAGAAGCAGCTCGAGCAGGATCTTTCCTATGTGGAGATCGCCGGCCAGGAAGGCGGCAGGCTTGCCTTTGGCGGCGAGCGCCTGACGCTCGACAAGCCCGGCTTCTACATGGCGCCGGCGCTCTTCACCGAAACCCGCAACGATATGCGCATCAACCGCGAAGAGGTCTTCGGCCCAGTCGCCAGCGTCGTCCGTGTGAAGGATTACGAGGAAGCGCTGCACGTCGCCAATGACACCAGCTTCGGCCTTTCCTCGGGCATCTGCACGACCTCGCTGAAATATGCGAGCGACTTCAAGCAAAAGTCCCAGGCCGGCATGGTCATGGTCAATCTGCCGACCGCCGGCGTCGACTATAATGCGCCGTTCGGCGGCGCCAAGGGCTCGAGCTTCGGCTCGCGTGAGCAGGGGCGTTATGCTGTCGAGTTCTACACCACGGTGAAGACCGCCTACACGCAGCCCTGATCGTCAGGACGCTGACAGAGCACCGATGCCGCCATCTTTGGTGGCGGCACCATCGGCGTGGCGCTCACATTGCCTTTTCCATCATCCTGTCATGACCCAAAGACGCCGGTTTCCCGGTGTTTCGGGCGATATTTACAATTTTAGGAAAAGTTTACCCTGTTGCCTGAATGTGGCTGAAGCGCCTCATTTCTCGGAACAAATCCACAACTCGGGATTTTATCTCACGAGTGCGATTTGCAACATCGAGCAAGGACAATGACGCAACAGGACAAACGACAGGAGCGCCGGAGCGACGCATATCGCGCTGACACTGCGCGCAGTGTCAGACAGCGTCTTGGGCAGCCCGAAAACACGCGGTTTCTGAACAAATTGCCGCATTTTTCGCTGGATTCGGAAATTCCGGACGAATTTCAGGATCTTTTGGGAAAGCTGGACGAAGCCGAGAGCCGCGCAGGCTGAACTGCCGGCCCGGGCATCGGGACGAAGCGTGTAATCCGATTATTCCGATGCGCCATCAATGGCTTGGACCGATTGCAATGCATCCGGGTGGGCGCAGGGCAATCCCATAATCCAAAAAACAAAACAGGGACGGGGCCAAAGCCGCACCGTCCCTGTCTCGTAAATTCAAAAAAACCAAGCTTGCCTGGCATCAGCCCTTAGGCTGCGCGGCGCTTCTTCGGCAGAAGGCCTTCGCGCTGAGCCTGCTTGCGGGCCAGCTTGCGAGCGCGGCGGACAGCTTCGGCACGCTGGCGTGCGCGCTTTTCCGACGGCTTTTCATAAGAACGACGGGCTTTCATTTCCCGGAAAACACCCTCGCGCTGGAGCTTTTTCTTGAGCACTTTGAGGGCCTGATCGACATTGTTGTCGCGAACGATAACCTGCAATGGACTTCCTTCTTCAGTTGGCGTTTCAGTGATTGAGCCTGGCCAGGGCGCTCGAAAGCGCGAAGGGCAACTCACGTTCAATCTTATTCCACATCGGTGCGGGAGCCTGGCATCAGCCGGCGCAGAGATGCAAAAGCGCCCATCAAAGGGGCGACTCAAGATGGGGCGCACCATAACAGAAGTTCTGCCGAATGCACCCCTGAGGTCTTAATATAGGGATAATCCCCTGAAAAGCGAGCCGAAATCCCGCAAAACAGCGCGATAACCGTGATTTGCAGCCCTGATTCCGGGTGATTCAGGCCGAAACCCGCCGCCATGCATAGGAGCCGGGTGCTGCGGCCGCTTTCGCCGCCGGCTGGTAGTAAAGCGGAATGCCCGCTTCCCGGCCGGACTGGAGCTGCTCCAGCGTGCGCGGATTGGCGATTTCGAGGCTGGAGAAGCCGACCCGAAGCATATGCGCGACCTGATCAATCAACACATCGCCCGTGGCGCGGATTTCACCGCGATAGCCATGGCGTGTGCGCAGGAGTTCGGCCTTGGAATAGCTGCGTCCGTCGTTGAAGGCGGGAAAGGCAAGCGCCACCAGCGGCAGACGCGCAAGATGCGGCAGGAGCGCATCCAGCGCATCGCCTGGCTGAAGCTCCACGCCGATGCGGTCGGCCGCCTTTGTGCGTGTCTCGTCGTCAAGATCGAGAAAGGCTGCAAGTGACAGGATCACATGCGCGCTGGCATCAAGTGCCGAACCGTCTTCGGCCTTCTGCCAGGGGTCGTCCTGAAAGCCGTCTGCGGTCCAGAGGCGAATATCGGTCGTGTTCATGAAAAACTCCTATCCCGATGCCGTCGAGAGTGTGTCTTCGAGGCCGGGCAGATGGATGCCGCATTCGGTCTTGGCCTGACCGGCCCAGCGGCCCGAACGCGGGTCTTCGCCGGGCTTCACGGGGCTCGTGCAGGGAAAACAGCCGATCGACAGATAGCCGAACGCCACCAGCGGGTTCTGGCGCAGTTCGTGCCGGCGCATATAGGCGGCCTGATCTTCGGTCGACCAGCGCGCCAGCGGGTTGACGCGGATGCGCGGACCAACGGCCTCGAACACCGGCATCTCGGCGCGGGTCGACGCCTGACCACGCTTGCGGCCGGTGAACCAGGCGCGATAGGGCGCGATGGCGCGGGCCATGGGCTCCACCTTGCGGATCGCGCAGCAGCGGTCGGTGTCGCTCTGGTGCAGGATGCCATCGGGATCGTCAGCGGCAAGAGCTTCCTCAAGCGGCCTGATGATCTCGATATTGGTCAGGCCCAGATCGTCCGCGAGCTGATCGCGGTATTCAAGCGTTTCGCCAAAATGCTGGCCGGTTTCGAGGAAGGTGATCGGCAGACCGGGAGCAGCTTCTGCGATCAGGTGAAGCAGCGCTGCGGAATCGGCACCGAAGGAGGATGTGGCGGCAATGCCGCCCGCATCCGCGAAGAGATCGATTGCCACGGCAATGATCTCCTCGGCGGGCAGGTGTCCGTAGCGCAGGTTCAGCGCAGCCGCGAGGTCGCCCGTGTCGCCACTGGCTGCAAAGTCGCGGTCAAGCTGCCTTGGCTTCGTGGCCATAAAGGGCCTCCTTGAACGGCGCCGGTCCGAGCCGGCGATAGGCTTCGAGGAAGGTCTCGTCGCGGTTTTCGCGCTTTGCGAGATAGGTGTCGACAATGGTTTCCACCGCGTCGGTGATTTCCTCCGGCGCAAAGCCACGCCCGATGATCTCGCCGATGGTCGAACCCTCGCGCGCGGAGCCGCCAAGCGTCACCTGATAGAGCTCCGTGCCCTTCTTCTCGACGCCCAGAATGCCGATATGGCCGACATGGTGATGGCCGCAGGCATTGATGCAGCCGGAAATCTTGATCTGAAGATCGCCGATCTCGTCCTGCCGGGCCTGCGTGGCGAAACGCTGCGAAATCTCCTGCGCCACCGGAATGGAGCGGGCATTGGCGAGCGCGCAGTAATCGAGGCCGGGGCAGGCGATGATGTCGGTGATGAGACCGGCATTGGAGGTCGCAAGACCAATCTCGACAAGCCTCGCATGAACCGCAGGAAGATCGGCGCGCGCCACATGCGGCAGGATCAGGTTCTGCTCATGGCTGACGCGGATTTCGTCATTGCCGTACCGCTCTGCCAGATCCGCAATGGCGTCCATCTGTACATCGGTGGCGTCGCCCGGCACCTCGCCAATGCCCTTGAGCGACACGGTCACGGAGGCATAGTCGGGGTTGCGGTGCGTGTGCGCATTGCGGCGCAGCCAGTCGGCAAAGCCGGGATCGGCCTTGACCACCTTGCTCACTGCTGCGTCGCCTTCCGGGCGGGGTTTGAGCTTCGGGGGCGCGAAATAGGTTTCGATGGCGCGAATGTCGGCATCGGGGAGCTTCAGCTCGCTTTCCTTCAGTGCGGCGAATTCCTTTTCCACCTGCGCTGTCAGTTCCCCGGTCCCGGTCTCGTGCACCAGAATCTTGATGCGCGCCTTGTACTTGTTGTCGCGGCGTCCGTTCAGATTGTAGACGCGCAGGATCGCCGTCACATAGGAGAGCAGGTCCTGCTCTGGCAGGAAGTCGCGGATCTTCTTGGCGACCATGGGCGTGCGGCCAAGGCCGCCGCCGACGAACACGGTAAAGCCCAGCGCGCCTTCCTCGTTCTTTTTCAGGTGCAGGCCGATGTCGTGCACCTCGATGGCGGCGCGGTCGCGCTCTGCGCCCGTCACGGCAATCTTGAACTTGCGCGGCAGATAGGAGAACTCCGGATGGAGCGACGACCATTGCCGCAGGATCTCCGCATAGGGGCGCGGGTCCGCCACCTCGTCTGCGGCGGCGCCTGCAAAATGGTCTGCCGTCACATTGCGAATGCAGTTGCCGGAGGTCTGGATGGCGTGCATTTCCACCTCCGCCAGCTCTTCGAGCACACGCGGAATGTCGGTCAGCTTCGGCCAGTGGAACTGCAGGTTCTGGCGCGTGGTGAAATGGCCATAGCCCTTGTCATAGGTGCGCGCGATATGGGCCAGCCTGCGCATCTGGCGCGCGGTCAGCGAGCCATAGGGAATGGCGATGCGCAGCATGTAGGCGTGAAGCTGAAGATAGACGCCGTTCATCAGCCTTAACGGCTTGAACTGGTCTTCCGTCAGCTCGCCGGAAAGGCGGCGCTCCACCTGGTCGCGAAACTCTGCAACGCGGGCCTGCACGAAGGCATGATCGAATTCGTCGTAACGGTACATGGGACGTGGCCTGACGTTAGGCGGCGTGCTGCGCGGCGTTGCGCGCCTGCTTGCCGATCTCGGGGTGAATGGAAGGCCCGCCGGCGCGGATGCGTTCGCGCAGGCGCTTGGGGAGGATGCGGCCTTCGGCGATGTCCACGTCGACCAGTGTGACGTCGATCACGATGTTGGCGGCGAGCGCGGCGCTGCCGGCAGCGGCGATGCGCGCTTCGTCTTCAGCGTCGCGCGCCACATGGGCGGCGTCGATCGTATCGACCCAGCGGTCGCCTGCGCCCAGCCATACGGTTTCGCCATCGGTCAGGCGATTGGCGGCTACTATCTTCATCACGCGCGCTCCAGCTGGTGCTTATAGGTTGCGAGCGCTTCGGAGCGCTCGAAATTTGCGCCGGCCACGGCGTCGCCGATCAGCGTCATCACGGGGCCGGTCAGTTCGCTGCGGTCGGCAAGCGAAGGCAGGTCGCTCAGCGTTCCATGCAGCAGGCGTTTGTCGTCGCGGCTGGCGTTCTCGATCACGGCCACGGCGGTGTCCGGCGAGAGGCCGGCCTCGATGAGACGCCCAGCCACATCGGCAGCCACGGAGCGCCCCATATAGACGGCGATGGTCGCACCGGAGACGGCGAGGCTCGCCCAGTCCGGCAGGGTGCGGCCCTTCAGGTCGTGGCCGGTGGTGAACACGATGGAGGAGGCGATGCCGCGAAGCGTCAGCGGCAGCTCGAAATCGGCGGCGGCCGCAAAGGCGGCGGTGACGCCGGGCACGACCTCGTAGGACACGCCTGCTTCACGCAGTGCCGCCATTTCCTCGCCCGCACGACCGAAGATCAGCGGGTCGCCGGACTTCAACCGGACCACGCGCTTGCCCTCGCGGCCAAGCGTGACCAGAAGATCGTTGATCTGTTCCTGGCTCTTGGAGTGGCAGCCCTTTCGCTTGCCGACGGAAATGCGTTCCGCATCGCGGCGGCCCATGGCAACCACGGCCTCGGGCACGAGCGCGTCGTAGACAATGACATCTGCTTCCATGAGCAGGCGCTGGGCGCGCAGCGTCAGCAGATCTTCCGCGCCGGGGCCTGCGCCCACAAGCGCGATGTGGCCGGGTATGTCGCTGCCGGCGGCCAGCAGGCTGGAGGCGCTGCGGCGGGCTGCCGCCGTGTCGCCCCGGGCCATGGCATGCGCCGTGTCGCCGGTGAAGAACGCTTTCCAGAAGCGGCGGCGGGCGAGCCCGCGCGGCACCAGCCGGTCGACGGCGTCGCGGTATTGCGTGGCGAGATGGGCGAGCGCGCCCAGCGACGGGGAGAGCATCTGATCCACGCGCGCCCGCACCATCTGCGCCAACACGGGGCCGGCTCCCTCTGTGCCGATGGCGACGGCGAGCGGCGCACGGTTCACCAGAGCCGGTGTGTAGAAATCGCAAAGTTCGGGCCGGTCCACCGCATTGGCGGGGATGGAGCGCGCCCGTGCATCGGCAATGATGGCGCGGTCCTGCGCCTCATCATCGGTGGCGGCGAACACCAGTGCTGCATTGTCGAGATAACGCGGCGCGTAGGGCGCGCGAATGAGATGCGCTCCGTTGGCCTTCGCCCAGGAGACGAGGGCGTCTTCGGGCGCATCGGCGACAAGCGTGAGTGCTGCGCGCGACTGGCCAAGAAGGCGGGCCTTGGCAAGCGCCTCTTCTCCATTGCCGACGATGACGACGGCGCGGTTCTCCACCCGCATGAACACGGGAAAAGCCGCAAGCTTTTGAGTGTCTGTCGCCATGATCGCGAGCCTTGTTGAAAGATGCCCGGAATAATGGCGGTTTGCATGGGTTCCTGAGAAGAAATACACTCACCGTGGCACAGGGGTGCGACAAGATTGCTTTTCCGCAGCGTCGCTTTTCCGCAGGAAATCCTTCCCCGGCTTCGCTGCGATACCCATATCAGTTTTGTGGGAACGGGAAGCGCCAGCCCGCGTTTCCCGGAGACCGACTTGAGCAATGGAGATCGAAATGGCTGAGTTCCGGCTTGTACACGATACATGGGTTGTGGTCGCTGATGGTGAGAAGGCGCTGTTCCTTCGCAATGAAGGCGACGCCACCTATCCCAACCTTCAGGTCGTGCGTTTGATGCAGGAAGAGAACCCGCCAAGCCGGGAGCAGGGCACCGACAGGCCGGGACGTCTCAATGACGGCAATGGCGGGCACCGCAGCGCCGTGGACGAGACCGACTGGCACCGCATCGAGAAAGAGCGCTTTGCCGGCGATGTCGCCGAGCGCCTCTACAAGCTTGCGCACAAGGGCAAGTACAGCAAGCTCGTGCTGGTCGCCCCGCCATTGGTGCTGGGCGAGCTGCGCAAGGAAATGCACAAGGAAGTGGAAGACAAGGTCATCGGCGAGATCGCCAAGACGCTGACCAATCACACGGTGAGCGACATCGAGAAAGTGCTGCTTCAATAGCAGCTTGTGCGCCGGACAGGCGTGCGCCGTTGCAGCGTTTCCCGGAAACGCTGCAACGTTTGTTACACCTCACGCCGCGTGGGATGTTTTAGACGTGCTGGCCGCCATTGATGTGGATTTCCGAGCCGGACACGTAGGACGACTGATCCGAGCACAGGAAGAAGATCGTGTCGGCGACTTCCGAGGTCTGGCCGAGGCGGCGCAGCGGAATGCCTTCAACAATCTTGTCGGTGCCGGGAGAAAGGATCGAGGTTTCGATCTCGCCCGGCGCAATGGCGTTGACGCGGACGCCATGGGGGCCGAAATCGGCTGCCATTTCGCGGGTCAGCGCCACGAGAGCGGCCTTCGACGTGGCGTAGGCGGTTCCGGCAAAGGGGTGGACGCGGCTGCCGACGATGGACGTGACATTCACGATGGAGCCCTTCGCATTGCCAAGCTCGCGGAAGAGGCCGCGCGCCAGCATGATGGGGGCGAAGAAATTCACCTGAAACACATCGCGCCACACATGCATGGGCGTGTCGATGGAGTTCATGCGCTTGCCGCCCTCAAGCTTGGGCGAGATGGCCGCATTGTTCACCAGCGCGTCGAGCCGGCCGCCATTGGCCTCCAGACGATGCCGGATCTCGGCGACCGCGATGCCCACGTCTTCCTGGTCGGAAAGGTCTACCTTGATGTGATCTTCCGGGCCGGCCGGCCATGGACAGTCATCGGCGAACGCCTGCCGCGAGCAGGTGATGACGCGCCAGCCCTCGCGGGAAAAACGCTTCACCGTCGCGTGGCCAATGCCCCGGCTTGCGCCGGTTAAAACCAGTGTCTTCCGCTCGTCCGCCATGCCCTTCTCCCTGTTCCGTTCCTATGTAGGCGACAGCGCAGGGGAAAGCGATAGGCAAAGCGGATGGCGGCACTCTAATTTCCCAGTATGATGTCGAGGATTGAGGTCTGGCTGCGCTGCGGCGCACCGCCGACATCCGCCGGTGGCACGGGGCGGCGCACGGAAGCCGTGTGGTCGGGGTTTCCGCCGCCGGGTGCGGGCACTGGGGCGGGCACTGGGGCGGGCGGTGTAGGCCGGGCCTCAGAGGCCTGCGACGCTTGTGTGTTGGCGCCGCCATTACCGCCAGAGCCAACAGCGGCTTGCGGGACGGGGCGCTCCTGAGGCTGCGCGGCGACGCCGCCGCCGAAGGATGCGCCGGGCGACCAGGAGCCGGGCAGGCGCTTTACGGGGCGGCCCTTTTCGGCCTCTTCCATGAAAGCCTTCCATGCCGGCACTGGCAGGGAGCTGCCCGTCGCCCTGGTGGATTTGGACGTGTCGTTGCCGAACCACACGCCGGTCACCAGATCGGCGGTGTAACCCACGAACCACGCATCGCGCGACTGCTGCGTGGTGCCGGTCTTGCCAGCGGCGGGGCGACCGATGGCGGCTGCGCGGGCGCTGCCGTTTTCCACCACGCCCTGCATCATCGAATTCATCATGCCGATCACTTCCGCGCTTGCCACGCGCGTCATGCGTGGCCGGTCATGCTGATAGAGCACCTTGCCGGAGGAGGTGGTCACGCGGGTGACGAAATGGACCTCCGGGCGCAGTCCGCCGGTGGCGAAGGGAAGGTAGGCCGCCGTCAATTCCAGCGGCGTGACCTCGGAGGTGCCGAGCGCGATGGAGGCGTTGGCCTTGAGGTCGGATTCGATGCCCATGCGTTGCGCCAGCTCCACCACGGATTTGGGACCGGCTTCCATGGCGAGCTGCGCTGCAACGGAGTTGAGCGAGCGGGCCAGCGCTTCCGACAGGGTGACGGGGCCGTAATACTTGCCCTTGTAGTTTTCCGGCTTCCATTTGCCGATCCTGATCGGCGCGTCATTGCGCACGCTGTCGGGGCGGCGGCCCTGTTCCAGCGCGGCCATGTAGACGAAGGGCTTGAAGGCGGAGCCCGGCTGCCGGCGTGCCTCGGAGGCGCGGTCGAACTGGCTGTTGGCGTAGTCGTAGCCGCCCACCATGGCGCGCACTGCGCCCGTGGTGTCGATGGAGACGAGCGCGCCCTGGCTGACCGCCAGCTTGCCGCCCTTCTCGTCGATCAGGCTGCGGATGGTCTTTTCGGCCTGTTTCTGAAGCCGGAAGTCCACCGTCGCCTCGACGATGATGTCGTTCTTCACATCGCCGATGAGGCCGGGGAGTTCTTCCATCACACGGTCGGCGAAATAGTGTTCGGAGCCGGTCCAGTAGGCGGCGGCGCGGGTGGCGGGCCGGCTCATGGCGGTGGTCATCTCGCTGTCGCCGATCATGCCCTGGTCGCGCATGGCGGTCAGCACCACCTGCGCGCGGGTTTCGGCGGCCTGCGGATCGCGCGCCGGCGAAAGGCGCGAGGGCGCTTTCAGAAGGCCGGCCAGAAGGGCGGCTTCCGACAGGGTGACGTCGCGCGCGGACTTGTTGAAATAGCGCCGCGAGGCTGCCTCGACGCCATAGGAGCCGGAGCCGAAATAGACCCGGTTCAGATACATTTCGAGGATCTGATCCTTGGAGTGCTTCTGCTCCAGCCATAAGGCGAGCAGCACTTCCTGCACCTTGCGCTCAATGGTGCGGTCGGGCTTCAGGAACAGGTTCTTGGCAAGCTGCTGGGTGAGCGTGGAGCCGCCCTGGGTCAGCCGCCCGGCCAGAAGGTTTTCCGACATGGCGCGCGCAAGGCCGATGGGGTCGACGCCGAAATGCGAATAGAAACGGCGGTCCTCGATGGCGATCACGGCCTGCGGGATGAAGGGCGACATTTCGTGCAGGC
>MRWG01000565.1_pt1 | contig 37313 bp, 28 predicted proteins | sample 1013341 | NCBI WGS metagenome assembly MRWG01 (sample SAMN06117577, study PRJNA244670) | biofilm metagenome | biome: Water; feature: Cathode Biofilm; material: Biofilm; isolation source: microbial consortium enriched at the cathode of a solar microbial fuel cell | place: USA: District of Columbia ... | reverse complement strand
ATGCGGTCAAAGCGGGAGGAGCCATCACCGTACACGTATTGAAAGACGGGCATGGCAGAGAGGTTCATTTGTCCCATAGCCTGAGCGAAAGGCAACTGGCGATCCTCCTCAAGGGTGGGGTGGTCAATGATTTTAAAGAAAAGCTGGCTGTCCAAAGCCCCCGGTAGCCCTGGCACCGGGATCGTACCAATGCTGTAGGATAGCCATGACAGGCGTGGTCAGCGTCGTGGAAAGCCTGCTGTTATTCTGCAATCACTGCGCCCGGCCCGGGGTTTTGGGCGGGGGCAGGCAGTCATGTATCGATTAAACTTTTGATGGAGTAAAACAATACTAAATCTATTGATTGTTAGATAGTTGTAATTTAACTCTTCTATTAAAACGGTAGATGTAGGCAAGGATGCCCATGGCGGCAAAACCACAGATGAGGAAGCCCAGAAACATCGGGAGTACGGTGGTGGTTACGAATTGCCCGATGAAGGCGCTGATGGGTACCGCCATAAGGGTGGCCAGGCACCCTGTGAGGGCAGCCCCTATACCGGCGATATGCCCTAAAGGTTCCATGGCCAGTGAACGGAGGTTGCCAAAGAGGAAGCCTACCGCAAAGAACTGGAGGCCAAAAAAGACCAGTAGTATTGACAAGGGGGGATTGGCCTGCCCGTAGAACAGCACGATATACGCCAGGGAGATCAGCACGTAGGCCACCAGGGCGATGGTGACCAGCCGCAACATCCCAAAACGCAATACCAGGGTGCCGTTCAGCAGGGTAGCGGTGCCGATGGTAATGGCCAGGGCGGCAAAAATATAGGGGAAGGCATTAGCCAGGGCGTATTGTTGTTCAAAAACCTGTTGGGAAGTACTCAGGTACACCAGGAAAGAACCGGTTATAAGGCCCCAGATAAAGGTAAATGCCATGGTCTGCCGGTAGTTGATCAGTTCCCTGTAGCCCTGGATGAACACCCTGGCCCGGAACGAGGTACGGTTTCGTTCCTGCAGCGTTTCGGGCTGGCGTTTCCAGAACCAGAAAGCCACCAGGATGCTGAAAAATACCTGTACATGGAAGATGGCTTCCCACCCGTAATGGTCCATGATCCATTTTCCAAAGGCCGGGGCGATGATGGGCACCAGGATAAATACCACGGTAACGAAAGACATGATGCGCGCCATATAATCGCCACTGTAACTGTCGCGAATCATGGCAATACTGATGGTCCTCGGGGCGGAAAGCGAGATGCCTTGCAGGATACGGCCAATAAGCATCAGTTCCAGGCTTTGGGCGTATACGCAGAGCAAACTGGCCAGGATGAAAAGCCCGAACCCGATATAAACCACCGGTTTGCGGCCTATGCTGTCGGAAATCGGCCCGAAGAGCAGCGGCCCGACCCCCAGCCCCAGGAAAAAGAGGGTGATCAGCAGCTGGTTTTGGGCAATATCGGTGGTGCCTACAGACAGGCCAATAACATCCAGGGCAGGGAGCAGGGCATCCAGCGCCAGGGCGGCAATGGACATCAGGGCAGCCATCAGGGCTACAAATTCGAATTGGGCAGGTCGTTTGTTTAACACCCGGCAAAAATAGCCGTTTCCGTTGAATTGGGGTGGGGGTGGATCGTTAGCAGAATGTTAAAAGATGCCTGGCGGTAAAGGTGATGCCCAGCCCAAAATAATTGTATTTTAGGGGGACGCTAGTTGCAAAACCAACCAATTTAGATGGCAAAACAGAAATACAGGAAGGTGTCAGTACTTGGCCCTGAGGAATTTACCGGCCTTAAACTAAAGGAACCCGTACGTATAGCCGCCGGGGCATTGGGGGTCAGGGAAGCCCTGCGCCATGGGTTCAAAGAGATGGGCATCCTGCGGTCTATGCGCTCCTTGTTGGCCATGAACCAGAAAAATGGTTTTGACTGTCCCAGTTGCGCCTGGCCGGATCCCGAAAAACCTTCCAGGATAGGGGAGTATTGTGAAAATGGCGCAAAGGCCCTGGCCGATGAAGGGACCACTACCCATATTGGCGCCCGTTTTTTTACGCGCTATTCTGTGGAATCCCTTTCGGAGCGGTCTGATTTTGAGTTGAACCAGTTGGGGCGGATCACAGAACCCCTGCTTCTGGAAAAGGGGAGTTCCCATTACGCGCCCATCACCTGGGAAAAGGCCTTTGAACGGATCGCGGGCGAACTGAGGCAACTGGACCACCCCGGCCAGGCTATTTTTTACACTTCGGGTCGTTCCAGCAACGAAGCCGCTTTCCTCTATGGGATGTTTGCGCGGGCTTTTGGCACGAACAACCTGCCCGATTGTTCCAATATGTGCCATGAATCCAGTGGGGTGGCCCTGTCAGAGACCCTTGGGATAGGGAAGGGGAGTGTTACCCTCGAAGACCTGTACGGGGCCGAGGTCATCCTGGTTGCCGGCCAAAACCCCGGCACCAACCACCCCAGGATGCTTGCTGCGCTGGAGCAGTGTAAAAAGAACGGGGGGCGCATCATCAGTATCAACCCCCTGGAGGAAACAGGGCTCGTCAGTTTCCAAAACCCCCAGCGGTTGCACGGCTGGGTGGGCCACGGCCAGGCCCTGGCGGATCTGCACCTGCCTGTCAGGATCAACCAGGATATCCCCCTGGTTAAACTGCTCCTGAAAAAGCTTCTCGAGAAGGACGCGGCACAGGGAGCCGTTTTGGATCATGATTTTATACAGGAAAAAACGGAAGGCTTCGAGACGTTATGCCGGGATTTGCAGCGCTATGATTCGTTGGACCTGTTGCAGCGATGCGACGTCTCCGAGGTGCGGATCGACCAGGCGGTGGAATGGCTGGCCCGCAGTTCCAGAATCGTCATCTGCTGGGCCATGGGCCTTACCCAGCACAAGAACGGGGTGGCCACGATACGCGAATACGTCAACCTGCTGCTGCTCAAGGGGGCTATTGGGAAACCCCATAGCGGGACCTGTCCGGTGCGGGGGCACAGCAATGTGCAGGGCGACCGTTCTGTGGGGATCATGCATTTTGTGGATCCCGACCTCAATGAACGTATCCGCAGGCACCTGGGTTTTGACCCTCCCGAAGAAGAAGGCTATGATACGGTCAGGGCCATAAAAGCGATGCATGAGGGAAAGGCGGGGGTATTTATGGCCCTTGGAGGAAATTTTGCGATGGCTGCCTCGGATACGGAATACACCGCTCGCGCGATCAACCGTTGCAGGCTTACGGTCCAGGTAAGTACCAAGCTCAATCGCAGCCACCTGATCACCGGGGAAGCCGCCCTGATTTTACCCACCTACGGGCGTTCGGAAAAAGACCTCCGCGGGGACAAGGCCCGCTATGTGACCGTTGAAAACAGCATGGGGCGGGTAAAAAGGTCTAAAGGCATCCTGAAACCGGCATCCGACCAGTTAAGGAGTGAGCCGGAGATCATCGCTGGGATAGCCCATGCCTACTTTGAAGGCCGGCATCCCGTGGATTGGAAAGCCCTGGGGGCCGATTACGACCTGATCCGGGATAAGATCGACCTGGTGGCCAGGGGCTTTGAAAAAACCAGCGAACGTTCAGCCGGGGTGGGTTATTACCTTCCCAATAACGCGCGTGAGGGCGATTTCAGCCATTTGACCAAGGGGCGGGCGAAGATCACCCTGAACAAGCCCCCGGAACACCATTTGGCCGAAGGAGAGCTCTTATTGATGACCCTGCGTTCGCATGACCAGTTCAATACCACGATCTACGGCCTGGACGACCGTTACAGGGGCGTTTATAACGAGCGAAGGGTGGTGTTTATGAATGCCAGGGACATGGAGGAAAGGGGGCTTAAAGCTGAAGATGTGGTGCACCTGAGCAGCCATTACCACCAGAAGGCCAGGCAGGCGCGCAATTTTAAAGTAGTACCCTATAAGATCCCACCGGGCAATATCGCGGCCTATTTCCCGGAAACAAACGTATTGGTACCGTATAACCATTTTGCAGACCGCAGTGGGACCCCTATCAGCAAAAGCATTAAGGTACGGGTAGAGAAGGTTGCCGGGATTTAGCCTTTGCAAGCGGGCAATTTTGGGGTCCCGGCCAGTTGGGGGCGCTTCCGGTCGGCTCCGTTGGTGTTGGGAACGGTGTTGCGCAGATAGAAAGGCCCGGATATGGGCTGCTAAGGCGGGGGCCATAATTCCCCGCCCCGGGATCAAGTTACCGGCGTTGGCTGCAAAAAGCATGCAGGCCGACCGTAATCGGTGAATTCTGCCGGAGATCGGGAATTCTGCCAAAAAAGCGGAAAAATCCATAGCCTTGTTTAAGAACACATTGAGGTATGAAAAAGAATTCAGTGATTCCATTGCTCATGGTGGGGTGTTGCGCGCTCTGCAGTACCGCTGCCTGGACCCAGGAGAGCCCTCAGCTGGAGGCGAAACTCAGGGCGGAAGCCGAGGCAAGCCCCCTGATATTCAGTTTTGCACCGAAGTTGGAAAGCACCTGGCAGCAGGAGCGGGAGGAAATGGCGCAGCGGGTGGCCCGGATAGATTCTATGGACCTCCCGGAGGCCCGCAAATACAAACTCATCCGCGACCTGTACCGCAACAGGGAATCAAAACGGCTGCAAAAGGCCTTGCTGGCCAAGACGCATTTTGAGGAAGGCCCCGGGGAATAGCATTTTCGCTGGTGGACCATTGCTTTGGCGGATGGCCCGGGTAGCTACCACGGGCAGGTGTTGCTTCTACGACGTAAGAATCATTTCCCCGGCAAAAAACTCCAGGACGGATCCGTTTTCTGGTTTTCCTGCAAGCTTTGTGCAGGGGAGGACACTATCTTGGGTTCGGGGTGGGGCTTTGGCCCCCCCCAATTAATCCATTACCCGGCCCCCGGATAGGTTCCTTCGCTCGCCAAGCAGGCGGTAAACACAAGCTGTGGAACCGGTTTGCTAAGGGAAGGATAAAGGTGTTGCGATAATGACAGAAATATTAACTGTTACTTTATTTATTAGCAGGTAATATACTGTATATAAATATTATACGTTTGTTATATAGATATTCTCAATAGGCCTTGTTTATTTCAAAAACAGGTGAAACGAACCTATGCGCCGAAGAGGGTGCCACAGGCCTCAGGTGCCTAAAAAGGTGAGCGTATCATAGACCAGGAAGGCTGGCCATACAATCGCTTTCAGGAAACCAATGACACCGGCCCAGAAACCGGTAGCCATCTGTATGTAGTAAACTGCGGCACCGATAAACCCAAGTCCGTATACGACATTGGAGGTATGCGAGCTGTTGGGAGATTTTGAAGCGGTCATTGTTGCGGTTATTTGACTGTTATGCGAATTAGACGCGGGGAGGGGGATTTTGTTACAGGCTATGGATTCTGATATTTGCTATTTGACATAATATAAATTATGGAACAAACTAACCAGTAATTTGTGTATAGCCCTCAACGGGCTATTTTACAATAATATCAGATATAGTAGCTTTAGCTCTATATCGTCAGATATTATGTAAAAACAAATTACGGGTATTGCCTGGGAATCTCGTGCCAACAGAGTCTTCAGAAAAGCTTGTTACCCATAATTATATTATTTCAAATAGAGCCACAGAGATCTAAATCTAACTTTATTTCTATTCAGAAACTTTCCAGGATTGCTCAGCCGCAAATCTCCGTGTTCCCAAGTGGTCCTATAATTTGCCGCTATGTAAGATTGCCGCGCGCCAATCGAATCAATCAAGGAAATGAATATACCGGATGGCATTTCACTAAATTTATGAAATCAGCTAGCTTCGCCCACGCCAGATAAAAGCCATGTCCTTTGCTTGCCCAAAGAAACTGACTTTAGGAGGTTCATGAATACCTTATTTTTGGAATAGAAATGTTATAAATAAAGCGAACCAAAAGAAAAGGCACTTTTTGGAGAAGGTATTTATAAAGATAGCGCTTTAAAACTAGAACTCCCCTCCCTAAATCGCCTCCAAGGCTTCGGCGATTTTATACGGTACCGATTCTAGGTCAAAGCAAGCTGAAAACTACCGCAAGTTCTTCTGGCTTTCATTTTTGAATTCCTTTGGTTTTCCTGTATGATGAAGGTGTTGTACCTACAAATCTCTTAAAAGCACTATTGAATGAGGATAAGCTACTAAACCCGGAATCAAAAGCAACGGAGGATATCGTATAATGGTGGTTATCCTCATTCAGGTGATGCCACCTGCCTGCCTCGTCGCTGAAAAGGGTTCCATAAAAATAGGAAAGAAACATTGGCGATTAAACTTTTTAATGGAATTCCTGCAACCATGTGTTGGGAACCATGTTCGGGGAATTTACGACCTTAGCATGAACCCGTTTCTTGAAGCCATCGCTTTAACCCGACGGCTATCAGAAACAAGCACCGGATCCTATTGCTGATCCCAAGGCCCAAAACCCTGCAATATGAAAACGCCAATGTTCCTCTTTTTAGTCCTATGTTCCCTGGGTTTTAACCCGAGGGCCATGGCCCATGACGGGCACGGTGACCCTGTGTTAGCCGAATTAAATGACTACCTGATGGCCATACAACTCATGCGGATTGAAGATCCCAGGGCGGCCAAGCTGTTTAAAACATGGCAGGAACTCAAATTCGAATCCTGGGAAATACGCAGACTCACTGACGATCAGGACCTGCTGATCAATGCACCCGAGGTGATGGAGCAGATTGGCAAGACCAGGTCCAAACAGAAACAATTGTTGGAGGCGTGCCGGCTGTATTTTGCAGAACTGCTGGATGAGCAGCCGGCAATTCAATGTAGCATAGGCCAATCCGTAAGCGCGATATGGGAGGCGCCCCCGGTAGAAGTGCAACGGCGGCATTTAAAGGTCCTGCTGGTCGCATTGCGGAATACCAGGGATACCCCGGCCCATCTGAGCCTGAAAAGCGATCTCAGCGACGACATCTTGTTTTGGAACATAGAGGTTTCTGTGGGGGCCAACAGCTGGCGATACACCTTTGTGGTGCTCGCCCCATTCAAGGAAGCAGTAACTGCCAATACCCTTAGTATCAGCGACGACCTGGGCAATACGGATTCGGTGGAGATACGCCTTAAGGGCACCCCCATGCGCGATGCCCCGTATACCCTCCTACCCGCCGGGGACAACCTGACGCATGTGACCCTGCCGGGGGGTGCTGAGGGTTCTGCTGAGACGGGATACGCCCTTGCGGATACCATAGACTTTTCAATTACCGACAAAGAAAGCGGAAAGCCTTTGGCTGTCAGGGTTGAAGTAACCGATGCCGAAGGACGGCATTACTGGGCCCCTATCCTGGGGGCTTCCTACGCCGTTGACCGGGAACGGAAAGTGGGCTGGAATACGACACTTTGGGACCAGCAACCCGGGCCATACTTCTACCTGGGAGGCCAAGGAAAACTGGGGGTAAACCCCAAGGGAAAGACAGCCAGGATCTATCACGGCTTTGAATACAAACCCCTGCAGGTTGCCATCCCCGAAGATGGAAAAGTCCATCGGGCCATGGAACGCTGGATCAATATGCCCGAATTGGGCTGGTATTCCGGGCAAACCCATATACATACCACAGATTTGGGAAGTCCGGTGCAATTTAGCGAATTCTGGCCCCTGGTTTCCCGGTCGGAGGACCTGAGCGCTTCCTTTATTCTGACCCTCAAAGGCGAATGGGACACCCATGCCATCTATGCCAATGAATTCCCCATGGGCCCGAGAAATGCCTTCAGCACCCGGGACCACCTGATTAGCTATGGGGAAGAGTTTCGAAACAATCCCTACGGGCATCTGGCCTTTCTTGGGCTCAACCAGTTGATACAGCCGGTCAGCACCGGGGCATTGGGCGAAGTTGGGGGGCCAGACTATCCGGCCAATGCGGCTGTGCTGGACAGAGCCCTGGCAATGGGTGCCAGTACCATTGCGGCGCATTTTGGCTATTTCAGAGCGGCAAAGGTAGATCAGATCAAATCTGGCTGGCCCTCTACGGGGTTTGAAATGCCGGTGGATATCGCGCTCGGGAAACTACAGATAGCCGAAATTGAAGGTAACGGCGGGCAGACGGATGTCTGGTACGACCTTCTCAATTGCGGGTTTAAGATTCCGGCCACCGCAGGCCCGGACTGGTTTATGAAAGATACGCCCCGGGTGTACGTGTACCTGGGGAAAAAACCATTGACCCTGGATAACTGGAGAACAGGCCTGCAACAGGGGAACAGTTTTATCACCCGTGGCCCCATGTTGTTTTTTCAGGTAAACGGGGAACCTCCCGGCAGTGTTCTGAAGGTAAATAAGGGACCTTCGGGCTTTGCGGTGACGGCCATAGCACGAACCCCCAATGGCCCAATCCCGGTGGAAGTCCTATACAGCGGGGAGGTCATCCTGACAACTTCCGAAACTTCTTTTGAAGTTACTTTGGAAGATTCCGGATGGTTGGCAGTGCGCTGCGAAGGCGCCCACTCCAATCCGGTGTATATCCATGTTGAGGGCAGGCCTGCAGGCAGTGCCAAGGCGGCCCGAAAATTTATCCCGATTATCGAACGCCTTTCAGATTGGGTCCATACCAAAGGCCTTTTCTATGATGAAAACCAGAAAAAGGAGGTGCTCCGTGTTATTGAAGAAGGCAGGGCGGTTTATGAAAAGATAATCAAAACGGCCAATGAACTGCGAAGAGAGTAATAAGCCATTTGTGAATACCCTTCATCTTTATGGGTGAGCCCGGGTTGCGACGAACCTCTTCCGCAATTCGGTTCAGGAATAACCTGTCTGCACGGCGGTAAGGATGGCGATCGCACCCAGGATAAAGATCATCAGGGCCGGTTTCCAGATAAACCGCATCCAGCGGTCGAAAGTAATGCCCGCTACGGCCAGGGTTCCCATGAGGGCCCCGTTGGTCGGGATGATCAGGTCCATGTTCACCGCCCCGTACTGGTAGGCCAGTACACAGGTTTGTCGCGTGATTCCCACCAGGTCCGAGAGGGGGACCAAAATTGGCATGGTCAGGATTGCCTGCCCCGAGTAGCTGGGTACCGGAAAATGCAATAGCGCCTGGCTCCCATACATGCCCAGGGCCGATATGCCCGGCGGGAGTCCCTCCATGGGTGAAAACAGCGCGTAAACCAGGGTGTCTATGATTACTCCTTTTTGCAGCAATAGGGTAATACTGCTGGCAAGGCCCAGGATGACCCCTGCATAGACCATTTCCCGGAACCCTTCGGCAAAGGCTTTTGCGGTCCCGTTTATCCCGAGTTTCCCCAATACACCGCCCACCAGCCCCAGGGTAAAAAAGCAGGCGGATAACTCGTTAAAGCCCCATTCCCATCGCATCAGGCCCCAGGTGACCAGCATAAATGTCGTGCCAAGCAATAGCAGGATCACAAGGTTTCCAATGGAAACGTTTTGTCCGTGGGTGGCCATGGGTTGTTTCCGGCAGCGGTTTTGGCGCGCATAACGGATCATATAGGTCGTCCAAAGGACAAAGGCGAGCACCAGGACCCCCAGGCGGAACCCCGTGCCGGAAAGCAGGGAAAGTTCGGCTTCCCGCTGGGCAATGACAACAGCAAAGGGGTTGATGGGGCTGAATGCAGCCCCGATGACTGCCGACCCGAAGCTGACCCCAAAGCCGAAAAAGCGTCGAATCCCATAGACCGTGTGAACAAGATCAGGATGGGCGCCATGGCTATGACCTCCTCCTGCAACCCGATTGTGAGGCCCGCAATGGCAAAGAGCAGCGAAACAATGGCCAGCGCCAGGCTTTCACGGCCCTTCAGGAGGTCGACGACCCACTGCAACCCCTGCCCCAGGGCCCCGGTCTTTTCAATCACGTAAAAACTTCCCCCCACCAGCAAGATGAGAATTATTAAGTCGGCCCGCTCAATAATACCCTCAGGTACAGAGAGGATGAGGTCAAAAAAACCGAGCGGCTCTGAAGCCACTTTTTCATAGGAACCCGGCAGGACCACGTTGCGGCCTGTCGCGGGATCTTCCATGCGGGTAAAAGCTCCCTGCGGAATAATAAATGTCAGGGTCCAGGCCAGCAAAATCCCTGCTAGCATGATGATGAGGGCATCGGGAAATTTTTTCATCGAAGGATAGGTTTGGTTGGTCGGCGAAGACCGCCCTGGCCTAAACCTTTGGAAAAAGATAGCAAAAATTCCGGTATACCCCGGAATATGGTGGCACTGACCATTTAGCCCGGCTCGCCAACAAGGCAAACCGACCATTAGCTGTAGTGTATCGCGGGGCCATCGGCGGGGGGTAAGGGAAGCCACTCCCCTGCCCCGTATTTTAAGCAGCCTTTCCGGTACGCGTTCGTAAAGGTGTTGGAAAGGTAAAGCCGTAAGCTTGTTACCTGGGCTTATTTGGATGCTTCTGCTTCCTGGTTATAGTCGTCCAGCATCCGTAAAAACGCGGCTTCGTACGCTTTGTTGACGTACTTGCCCATTTTCTGCTTTTCGGTAAACTGATGTTGCAAGCCGTAATGGTTGTTGTCATAGTTGTCCTTCACCCTGGGGTTGTCCCCTATAAAGTTCAGGAGGTTGATGTGCATGACATTCCTGGGGTGGTCACTGTCTTTCTGGATCAGCAACTGGAAATTGTCCTGTATGTATGCTACCAGCTTCTGCCGGTCTTCAAACACCATGTCTGCCAGTTCCTGGTTGATCTTCCCGGTGGTCCGGCTGTACAGCTTGTACATCAGGATGCGGCCATCGGCCACTTGTTCCAGGATCATACGCTTGGGGATCATCTTGATGGCTCTGCCGGTAAGGTCAGAATACCACACGGTTTTAAATACCCTGCCATCTTCGAGTGTAAAGCCTTGCAGGTGCTTGGGTTCCATTTTTTGCTTCATCTTCCCTTTCATCTTTCCGGTCTTCGAAAACTTCTCAAAATCATCCGGGGACAGGTAGGTAATTCCCTGTTGAAACCGCTGCGGGTAAGCAAAATCTATTTCAATATAGACGTCTTGCGCCTTTCCTTTTTTGAGGTGGAGCGTACCTTTATGATAGTTGGCCTGGGCTTGTACGCCAGCCAGGGTGAAAAGCAAGGTACATGCGAATAAAACAGTCTTCAAATGGTTCATGGGGTTGGGGTTATGCGGATTATTACTTATAAAGTAACAACGCATTACCTTTTTTTATATTGCCACAGCAATGCCCCTGAACGAAGTTGCCTGCCATCACTGCCCCATAGATTCAGGCGCCGCCGGCCATCCTATTTAAACCTGTTCCTGTTCCGGTTTCTGTTCCGGTTTTTGTTTTGAGCCCCGTTGCGGTTAGAATTCCGGTGCTGGTTCCTGTTCCCATGGCGAGGCTGATTGGGTGGCCTATGTTCCGTTGCCACCTCTGCTTCTTCCGATTCGTCCATGAACTGGTGATCGGGCATGCGGGGGACTTCCTGTTTGATGAGTTTTTCGATATCCCGCAGGTACGGCCGTTCTTCCTGGTCGCAAAAAGAGAGGGCAACCCCGCTGGCGCTTGCACGTCCCGTACGCCCGATACGGTGTACATAGGTTTCCGAAACATTGGGCAGGTCGTAGTTGATTACCAGGGAGAGTTCCTCTACATCGATGCCCCTGGCAGCGATATCCGTAGCGACCAGTACCTTTAGTTTTCCTTCCTTGAAGTTCCCAAGGGCCTTTTGCCTGGCCGCCTGTGATTTATTGCCGTGAATGGCCTCTGACTTTATGTCGGTCTGCCCTAATTTCTTGACAATTTTGTTCGCGCCGTGCTTGGTCCTTGAAAATACCAAAACGGAATCGTCGGGCCGCTCCTGTAAGAGGTGCGCCAACAACTTGGGTTTGTTGCCCTTGCTGACAAAAAAGACGCCCTGCTCCACTTTCTCGGCGGTGGCCTGTTCCGGTTTGATGGTCACCTGTTCAAAATCTCCCAGCATTTTTCTCGATAACGCTACGATATCTTTGGGCATGGTGGCCGAAAAGAAAAGCGATTGCCGCTTTGGAGGCAGTTTGGCGATGATCTTTTTGATATCGTGGATAAAGCCCATGTCCAGCATTTGGTCAGCTTCATCCAGCACCACATACTCCAGGTCCCGGAAGGATATAAATCCCTGGTTCATCAAATCGAGTAGCCGGCCTGGCGTGGCTATCAGGATATCGACGCCGTTTTTCAGCGCGTTTACCTGCTTGCCTTGCTTGACGCCCCCATAGATCACCGTGTTCCGCAAACGCGTAAACCTCCCGTAAGCGGTAAAACTCTCGCCTATTTGTATGGCCAGCTCGCGCGTTGGGGTCACTACCAGCGCTTTTAGGCGCCGTTTGCCCTCCTGCCCGTTTTGTCGTTGGTGCAGGTGGTGCAGTATGGGGATCCCGAAGGCCGCGGTTTTTCCGGTACCGGTCTGTGCCACTCCCAAAAGGTCTTTGCCGTTGAGGAGAATGGGGATCGCTTGTTCCTGGATGGGGGTGGGATTTTCGTACCCTTCAGCCTGAAGGGCTTTAAGGATGGGGTCGGCAAGGCCGAGTTCTTTGAATGTCATATTGTTAAATAAGGCGCGAAGATACGCTAATTTGGGACGCCGGCAGTACAGATGGGCAATAATCAGCAAAAAGCACCCCTTCGCGATACCGGGAGCACGGGTTGCAATTAGCTGGCAATAGACTACCCGGCTTCACTTGTTTATCGGGAAACGATCGCATCCGCTTCCATCTCGATCAACCATTCCGGCTGGATAAAGCGAGCTACCTGCATCATGGTAGTCACCGGCTTATGCCCTTTAAAGTATGATGCCTTTACCCTGGCCACTTCTTCCCAATCTTCTATATGGGTGAGCAGCACCCGGGTCCTGACGACATCCTCCAGGCCGGAACCTGCCTTCTCCAGCACCAGCCGGATAATTTCCATGCACTGACGGGTTTGGGCCGCTATATCGCCAATTCCCACCGTATTTCCCCCGGCATCGATGGCTGCCGTTCCCCCTATCGAGATATACGGGCCTATGCGTACGGCCCTGCTAAACCCAACAAGGTCTTCATAAGGACTGCCACTGGAGATGAATGTACGTTTCATGCGAAAAGTGCCCGGAGTTATTTTTTTAAGGTAACCTTCACGGCATTCATACCCTTCATGCCTTTTACCAGTTCGAAGGAAACCCGGTCATTTTCGGCAATTTCATCCAGCAGGCCGCTGACATGGGTAAAGTATTTCTCCTGGGTTTCTGTATCTATAATAAAACCAAATCCTTTGGAGGAATCAAAAAATGAAACGGTGCCCTGCCTGACGGGGTCAAATACTTCTTTTTCGCCCTCCGGGGTTTTAGGGATCCCGATCTCTATATCATCTGCTTCGACCTCAATCCTTTTCGAGGGATCCGGAGGGGTATCGGTCAGGTTGCCCAGATGGTCTACATAGGCGAAGGCAATCCCCTTTTTCCCGCGGTCTTTTGCTGCAGCCTTGCGGGCTTCCATTTTCTTTTTTTTCTCCTCGCGCTTTTTTAAACGCTTTTTTTCCTTCTCACTTTTATTAAATGTTTGCTGCGATTTTGCCATAGGAAGATGTAACGGGTTAGCCCAAAAAAGGGATTTAAAAAGCCAAAGATATCGTTTTCCGCGCTACCTGACGGGGTTTGCCCCGATAATATCCTCCGATAGATCATCCTGTTGCCCGGCCCACCAGGTAGGAAACCAATGGCCGGAAGGCCCGTATCCATGGTGAAAAAGCGCATTGGCCCACGGATAACACGGCTAGAAAGCTCCCCAATTTGCCCGCTCCCCCCGTTCCTTTCCCCTGTAAAAAAATAGTTAAACAACTGATAATTAATCAAATATAATGCATACCTTATAAGGTGCTAATAACCAACCAACACAATTATGAAAAAATGCCTCTTTATGGCCCTTGCGCTGATACTCAGCGCACCTTTGATGGCTCAGGGCGGACCCGACAAACTGTATGTGATTTTTGAACTGATGCGCGTAGACAACGAGCAGGAAGCAGCGTATGCAGAGACTGAAAACTTCTGGGAGAAAATCCACCAGGAGCGTGTAAAAAGCGGTGATATCATCGGCTGGGACTGGTGGCAGATGATGCCCGGGGGTGAAGACCAGGGGTATCAGTACCTCACCGTAACCCTCTTTAACGACCCGGTCAGGATGTTTGACGGTGGCGATCTGCTGGCCAATGCAAAAAAGGCCTACCCGGAAATGAGCGAGCAAGCCCTGCTGGACAAACTCAACGGGGCCTCTGAAACGAGAGACCTGGCGGTACGGATCTTTATAGAGGAGATAGCCAACGCCAGCAAGGAAGGCATGGCGATGCAACCCGGGATGGTGGCGCATATCAATATGATGAAAGTGCCCCTCAACGGCTTTGCTACCTATGAAACCGCCGAAAAAGAAGTATTCCAGCCCTTTCACCAGGCAGCGGTAGACAATGGCCACCGGGAGTACTGGGCCCTGGGCCGTTTTATGGTACCCTATGGAAGTGCCACCTATGCCTCACACATGACGGTGGATATGTTTAAGGATATGGCCCAGGCCCTGAGTGGTGGTGGCGCCCTCGCCTGGGGGGAGCTGTCCGAAGCCCAGCAAAAAGCCATAACCGACGGGGTAGCCACCCGTGATCAGAAGTTCCAGTACGTTTGCCGCTTGCTGAAAGTGGTGCGTTAAATGGGGAATATAAGCCCTGTTTCACAAACTGTAAACCCTTCCCCCCGGGAGGGTTCCTTTGGTAGTAAATGTCCTTGGGGGATAAAAGGTTTGGCTGGGCCATTTTTTACATACGGCCCATTTCCACCAATTGCCCCCTGGCATCTTGCCCCACTGCTCCATTGGGATCCAGGGCCAGTGCCTTCTTATAGGATTCCACGGCCTTATCTGCCTGCCCCGCCTGGCGGTACGCATTCCCCAACTGTACCCAGGCCCCGGCCGATTCCGGGAACAATTGGCCGACAAATTCAAATACCGCTATGGCCTGCCCCGGATCTCCCGAGCTTAGGATACGGGCTCCTGCCTTGCTCAATTCGGCCTCGAAGTCATAAAAACGGTACCTGGGGTCGGCGATCATTTTTTGGGTTTCAACCAGGAGTTTCTCCTGCTCCCCGGCCATGTACAACGCTGTCATATATTGCATGGGATCCAACTCAAAATCTCCAGCATCAAACTTCAGGGCAGTATCCAGCACAGGGTCCTGGTTGGTTTTGTATGCTTCAAAACTCATTTCCACAGCCACATGGGGCGCCAGCCACGGGCCGTCTTCCCATTGTGGTTTATCCTGCCACCAGGCATAGGACAGGTAGACCGGGATACCGCTGTTGGGTAGCGGGATACGGTTGTTATCCCCATAAAAATTGATATTCTCGCCAGTAGGTTCGCCCACGAAGATGGCATTGGTGTAGCTGTCGAGTTCAAGGACCAGGTTCTGGCAGGCCGAGAAGGTTCGCCTGCCTATAATGACAAACAATTTGCCTACCTGGTCGATCTTCTCGGTCTGTATGATCCCCCGCACCACATCTTTGTTGAAGTAGTTGTTGCCGCCTCCGTTCAATCGCACATCCAGTACCAGGCGGTCTACCGCATTGTTTTCTATAAAATCAAATACCCGGCCGAAGAATGTCGGGATATCCTCCCCTTCCTCATGGACCACTTCGCTATGGCGCACATATACCGTCCTGGCATCGGGCAGGTATTCATAATAATAGTTTTTATCGAGGTATTTCAGGTAGTATGGAGTGACGGCCGTATCCCGGGCATCCAGCCATTCTTCCTGCTGGAGTACCAGGCCGTACTTTGTGGGCGGCCGTTCCCCTTTGGGCAGGGCGGTAAACGTAAGTTCGTAAGCCTTCCCTTCCTTCTCCAGGCCCAGGGTGAGCGTATCAGTAAGGGAAGGGGTAATCCGCTGGGCGTGCAGCACTTCGGCAATCCTAAGGTCATTGATGCCATACGCCTTAAAAAACTGGGAGTTTTCAGCATTTACTGCCGGAGACAAGGCATGCAGTGCCTCCGCGATGGGCATCCCCCCAATAGAGACTACCCTGGCGCCCAGGGCCTCGCGATACTTTTTGTGGGTACCCTGCACATAGACCCCGTCACTAAAATGATACAGGTTAAATGGGAAGTGCCTAAAAGCAAAGGCTTCGTGCCCGTAACTAATCCCGGTATGCCCGTACTTGAAAAGTGCGATAATGCGGGCTAGCCCCACGACCACTTCATGGTCCGCCATTGTGGGTATGGCCTCCTGTAACTCCCTGACCGCGGCATCAAATTCATCGGCGCTGGTCTTCCTGAACAGGAAAGCGTAGTCCTGGTGGACGGTTTGTTGCAAAAACTGGAGGTCTTCCTGCCATTTTTCGGCAGTCATTTGAATTTGGGCATGGGCAAAAAGGGTAAGGGTAAAGAAAAGGCTACTTAAAAAAACTTTCATAGGATTTCGCTTTGTGCTTTAACAGACGCCGGCATCCCGGTTTTGTTACACTTTCTACAGCAAATTCCATGATCATGCCCCGTGCTTTTACTATGATCCGGTGCCCGGAGGTGGTACAATGGGCCGTGCCCTTGCTTTTCCCGTGTCCTGCTAAGGAAAGGGTATTTCCTTTTGTGATATTCAAAAATTCAGGGTAAGTTTAGCCTCCATTTTTGGTTGAAATAATTGATACGCCCTATGATGGTTTACATCCGATCTTTACAGCGATGGCTGATGTTGTCGCTGCTTCCCCTGTCTGTTTTCTCCCAGGATTTTGATAGCGAACGGCTCAAAACCCTGGCCGATGCATACACAAAATCCTCCTTCCCGGATCTAGTACAACTTTTGAGCATCCCCAATGACGCCAATTTTCCGGAGGCGATAGAACAAAATGTGCAATGGTGTGAAAAGGCCTTTGGCCAAAGGAACTTCACAACCAGCAGGCTACAGACCAAAGGGGCCCCCTTGCTCCTGGCCGAAAGGACCCATAAAAATGCCCAAAAAACCGTTTTGATCTACCTGCAGTTAGACGGGCAACCGGTAGACACCACCCAATGGTCCCAGGAAAACCCCTATATCCCCGTGCTTAAACAGCAAAACGCCTCAGGTGGCTGGGAGGCTATAGGCACCTATGATTTCAACCAATACAACGAAGACTGGAGGATTTTCGCCAGGTCCGCGGCCGATGCCAAAGGCCCTGTGGCCATGTTCCTGGCCGCCCTGGACGCGATTGACCGCCTACAACACCAGCCCAACTTCCATATCAAGGTCATCATGGACTTTGAGGAAGAACTGGGTTCCCCCAACCTTCCGGCGGCGGTCACCAAACATGCCGAACGCATGGCCTCGGACATGCTGGTCATATTTGACGGGCCTTTACACCGCAGCGGGAAACCCACGCTGGAGTTTGGTGCCCGGGGTATAGCCACCATGACCCTCACCACCTATGGCCCTATCGTGCCCCAGCATAGTGGTCATTTTGGGAATTACGCACCCAACCCGGCCCTGGGCCTTGCCCAGCTACTGGCTTCCATGAAAGACCCCCAGGGAAGGGTCACCATTCCCGGCTACTATGAAGGGGTCTCTATTGATGAGGAAACGAGGACAATATTGCGAGCCGTCCCGGACGATGAAGCGATGATCAAAGAGCAGTTGCAATTAGGCAGCACAGATGCTGTTGGCAGCTTCTACCAGGAGGCCATCCAGTATCCCTCCCTCAATATACGGGGCATGCAGTCTGGCTGGATCGATGAAAAGGCAAGGACCATCATCCCGGGTTGGGCCCGTGCGGAAATTGATATCCGGCTGGTGCTCGAATCCGAACCGGAACGATTGATCCGACTGGTAAAGGAGCATATCGAAAAACAAGGCTACTACCTTACTTCCGGGGTTCCCACAAAAGAAGAACGGATGGGGCATGCCAAAGTGGCCAGCCTGACCCATGAAATATCCTATCAATCGTTCAGGACCGATTTTGATACCGAGTTGGGCACCTGGCTCAGGAAAGCGCTTACCAAAGCCTATGATGACGATATTGTCATGGTACGGATGGGAGGTGGTTCCGTTCCCATTTCCCCCTTTGTGAACACCCTGGGGATACCGGCGGTGATCGTGCCCACCGTCAATATCGACAACAACCAGCACAGCCCCAATGAAAACCTGAGGATCGGGAATTACAGGGACGGGATACGCACCATGATGGCTATTCTTACCGAGGATTTATAAGGTTCAATCGCGGGTGGTCTGGCCGAATGGGAACCCCCAGCAACTTAGAGGTGTTTTTGCAGGTTTTTTTGGAAATAAGCGGCGCTTTCCGCGATGCTTTTCATGGAATTCTCCGCAAAATTGCCGCCCTGTTCAATAAAGTAATACTCCAGGCCGGCAAGTTCCGGGTCGGGCAGGATACTGGTATAATCGATAGAGCCATTACCCAGTTCCGTGTAATCCCGGGTCACCTTGTCCATATCCTTGATATGCCACATCACGAACCGCCCTGGTTGCAGGGCGACCAGTTCTTTGGGGCTCTTTTTGGAGGAGTGCATCACCCAGTACAGGTCCAGTTGTAACTTGACCAGTCGGGGATCCGTTTCCCGCAGGATGATATCATAGCCTGTGTCGCCCCCCTGATCAAAAAATTCATAATCGTGGTTGTGGTAGGCAAAGCCCAGCCCCGCCTGAGTCACCCGCTCCCCTATCCAATTGAGCTTTTCACATAGTTTCTTAAACGATGCGATAGACCTGGATTCCGGGTCCAGCCAGGGCCAGGTGATATACCGTTGCCCTGCAGCCAGGGCCCCTTCGATGCACTGGTCGACAAACTGCTCCAATTGGGCTAAGGGCGTATGGAAATAGGGGGCAAACCCGTAGTGGCCGCTGGAGGTGGTGAGTTCCAATTCCTCCAGGACCTGCTTGAACTCGGCCGTTTTTAAACCGTAATAGGCACCCTTTTCCCCGTCGTACCCATAGGTCTCCAGGTCTTGATATCCCAAAGATTTTACCCTCTTTAAACTCCCCACCGGATCCCGCTCCATGGCGTCCCGGATGGTAAAAAGCTGTAACCCCATTTTGTACTTCCGGCCACCGGCCATAGAGAAGCCAGGCCAGGGCAAAAGCGCCGATGAAAGGAGGATCCCGGACTGTTGTATGAATTTCCTGCGTGTGTGGGTGCTTCGCATGCTGAGCGATTTTATAATGCCTGTGAAGATAAGGTTCCTGGCGGGAACCACCCAACTTCCATCCTTTAAAAAAAAGTCCGCCCTCCATAAAGCTACCCTCTTGTCCTAGCGGTCTTAGTTGACGAAGAACATTTTGAGGGGCCCCCTGTTCTTTACTTCGATTTTGCCACGGTACTTGCAGGGGAACTCCTCTTTGATCAGGGAATAAGTGGTTTCAGAGACATTTACACGGCCCGGGACCGAATTGGTCTCCATGCGCGCAGCTCGGTTCACCGTATCGCCCCAAATATCATATTGCCACTTCTTATCGCCTACAATCCCGGCCACTACAGGGCCGGTGTGCACCCCTATCCGCACTTCAAAATGCAGGCGTTGGTTGGATGCTTGTTGCTCGCGGGCGACCACTTCAATCATTTCCCTGGCCGCCATGACGACTCTTTTTGCATGATCGGGGCGGGTTTCCGGCAGCCCTCCCGCACACATATAGGAATCGCCGATGGTTTTGATTTTCTCCAGGTCGTATTTGGTGGTGATGGCGTCAAACGCCTTAAAGTAAAAGTCGATGCTTTCCACCAGCTGTTCCGGGGCCACCCTTTCGGCAGATTTGGTAAAGTCTTTGAAATCGGTGAACAGGACCGTTACCGAGGTAAATTTTTTGGCGGCTACCCGCCCCTTCTCCTTCAATTCCCGGGCGGTTTCTTCGGGGAGTATGTTTAACAACAGGGCTTCGGAGCGGTTCTTTTCCTCCTCGATGATCTGTTTGGTCTTTTGGATGAATTTGTTGCGCCTGTAAAGGCCAATCGCCAGTATACCGATTAGGAACAAGCCTATGGCCGAAGCGGCGGCAATAATTTTCTGGGTCCTTTTCTGTTGGTTGAGCAGGTCTACCTCGACCTGTTTCTGGGCCACTTCGTAATTGGTGCGCAGGTTGGCCATTTGCTGTACGGACTCCACGTTCTTTACGCTGTCCCTGTACGCAATATGGTCCCGGTAGTGCTCAAATGAAGCAACGGTATTCCCCATTTGTTCATAGAGTCTGGAAAGCGTCAGGTGGGCCGCGCCCATTTGGTCTTTAAGCCCGTGGCTGCTGGCAAGTTCCAGGCTTCTTTCGGCGTATCCCAGGGCATTGGGATAGTCCCCTTTGTTTCGGTAGATGTCAGACATATAGGTTAGGTAGACCGATATAGGGTAATAATCTTCCAATTCTTCCAGGATGCTGATGGCCTCGTTTATATGGGAAAGGGCCAGTTCTTCCTCCCCCATTTCGGCGTGCACCATCCCCATATTGCCCTTGTTGTAGGCCGTTCCTGTGGTAAACCCCACTTTTTCATAGATGAGCCCCGACTCTCTAAAATAGGCCAGGGCCTTTTCAAAGTCGCGGGTATTGAAATATTCGTCCCCGGCATTCAACAGCGTATTGGCCAGGGAAACCGAATCCGTGGTTGTACGCAGCAGTTCAATGGCTTTGTCATAGTATAATTCCGCGTTGGCGGAATTACCCATGACCGAATAGACATCGGCGATAGAGGTATTTACAATCCCTGATAGTTGCAACAAGTCATGGTCTTCGGCGATCTTCGCGGCAAGGAAGTACTGTTGAAGCGCCTCGGTTAAGTCGGCTTTGAGCCGGAGCGCATTTCCTTTTTCCAGGTACCCGTAATACATAAAGCCAATAGAATCAACTGATTCTGCCAGGGCGATCAGGGTGTCACTGTAGTGTAGTTTTTGGTCCGTATCGGTTTGGTTCCTGGCGATTTCGAGGAGGATTTGAAACTGCCCGGCCGCCGGGAAATCCCGGGAACGGTACACCTGCTCCAGGCTATCGGCCAACTTTTGGTTTTGTCCGAAGAGCCCCAATCCCATTATAAAAAAAAAGCTCATGGTTAGTTGAGCTTTTATTTGGTATCCTGTGGCGGTATATGGGCTATATCTCCTCAAGTGGACGGGCTTGTTTATGGACCAAAAGGTTAATGCATCTGTATCTTGGGGTCGATGATAAAGGTAGTCGGATTTAAAGAAACCTGGTTGGTCTGATGCCATAAATTTTCGGCATAGCTGTTCATATACGCCAACCGGTCCCCGAAAAATACAATAGGGCCGTGGGCGTTGTTGCCCGCAATACCCCCAATAGGAAAGGGGGCAAGCGATACCTGGTGCCAGGCATCCTCGGCATAACTGTTCATATAGAACACCTGGGCCCCATTATAAACAACAGGCCCATTGGCATTATTCCCCGCGATGCCCTCCGCCTGGCAGGGGGCATTGGTTACCCTGTGCCATACATTTTCCGCATAACTGTTCATATAGTACACCTGGTTACCGCTGTAGATAACCGGGCCATTGGCGTTGTCGCCGGCAATACCCTGAATCTGGACAGGCGCATTGGCCACGGGATGCCAAACATTTTCCGCGTAGCTGTTCATATAATACACCTGCGACCCATTGAAGATGATGGCCCCATGCGAATTCTCCCCTGCCAGCCCCTGTATTGCAATGGGGGCGTTGGCCACCCTGTTCCAGTTATTGTTGGCATAACTGTTCATATAGGCTACCTGGGTCCCGTTGTATACTATCGCTCCGGCGGTATTCTCCCCGGCGAGGCCCATAATACCGTAGACATTAAGGGTAATGCTATAGCTTTCCTGGGTTCCGGGACTAATTTTGGGGTCGTTTTTGATTTTGGCCTGATACACATTGTCATTGTCCCCCGTGGTGAGGTCATCCATGATCTCAGAGCCGCCGTCTTTTGCCACGCCGGAAATAGTGACGACATTCCCGTCATTCCTGGCCAGGGAGGTCCAGGTTATTTTCTTGTTCTTCCATACCGTCGACACATAGTCCCGGGGATCGCCGGGCGTTTCGGCAGGGTCTCCCACATCATCGGAAAAGACGACGCTGGTGTTCTTGTTTGCTTCGGTAATGCTATCCGTTCTGACGGTTATAGTGACGTTGGTGTCTTTTGGATTGTTGGAGACTGGCATTTTGGCAAGGTATTTAGTGAAGGGACTTTCCCGTTAGCTATACAAGGTAGGCAATCGGCGGGGTATTGCATCGGCCTTTGGGACGGACCGTTGCTTTCCCTGTGCCAGCGTAGCGTTTTTCTTACCGAACAGGCGGACTGGGAAGGCCAGGGGGCTTGCCCCCAAACCCGGGTACATTTTAACGCCAACCGGGATCAAAAAGAGGTCACCACCTTGAGGCCCGGATGGGGATCCAGATGCAGCCCGGGCAATACCGTGGGCACGGCTTCCAGGGCCAGGGTTTGTGACACCATCTGGTGTAATTGAATACCGCCTTTCTGGATCAGTGCGAACAGGGCGGGATAGCGGTGTGCCTGCATCCCATGGCTGCCTATCAGTTGCAGTTCGTTGGCAAGGATTTTGGGCATGGGGATCTCGGGGGCCGGCTGATCGGGATCCAACAAGCCTACCTGCAGGTGCTTTCCCCGTTTTCGCAGGCTATGGATAGAGTTCAGGCAGGTTTGGGGGTGTCCCAGGGCGTCTATAGAGGCATGTACCCCTCCCCCGCTATAATCCAGGATTTCCTGTACTACCCGTGTTTTGGCGGCATTGAGGGCTATATCGGCCCCCAGGGTTTTGGCCAGTTGGCATTTCTCATCGGTAATGTCTACAGCGATGACCCGTGCGCCCAGGGCTTTGGCGATTTGTATGGCCGAAAGGCCCACGCCCCCACAGCCGTGTACGGCAAGCCACTGCCCCGCTTGTAATCCTGCCTGGTCTGATACCGCCCTGAACGCGGTTACAAAACGGCAACCCAGGCTGGCCGCACTAATGAAATCCATTGATTCGGGGAGTTCCACCAAGTTCTCATCGGCGTAGTCGATGGCCACATATTCTGCAAAGGACCCCCAGGCGGTAAAACCGGGTTGAAATTGGTGGTTGCATACCTGTTGGTTCCCTTCCCGGCAATAGACACAATGGCCGCAACCTCCTACGAAGGGAACGGTTACCCGTTGGCCTTTTGTCCACCGCTTCACGCCTGTGCCAGTTTCCACAATGGTTCCGGCCAGTTCGTGTCCCGGCACGTGTGGCAACACGATGTCGGGGTCGTGCCCCATCCAGCCATGCCAGTCGCTCAGGCACAGCCCGGTAGCCGCTACCCGAATGACCACGGCGGTGTCGGAGGGAACCGGGTCAGGGACAGTCTCAATGGCGATGGGTTGGCGGAATGCATTGTAAAGGGCTGCTTTCATCGGTTAGGGATCCATTTTTTGGCTGTGAACAAAATTACTTCTGTGGTTTCCCCCGGGAGCGTCATCCTTCCCTCCTGCCGGAACCCTAGTTTTTGCAATAGTTTTTGGGAAGCCTGGTTATCGGTGTTGGTAATGGCCCGTATCTGGTCCAGCCCAAAATCTTCCCATCCTGCCCCCATCAGACGCAGGGCCGCTTCATAGCCGTAACCCTGCCCCTCGTATTCGGGCAGGAAGGCAAACCCCAGGTCGACCCCGTCCAGCCCCTCCCGGTCATAAAGTCCACAGCTACCGAGTTTGGCCCCGTCTTCTTTCCGGATCACGGTATAGTTGCCAAATCCGAGCCGTTCCAGTTGGGAGGTCATTTTTTCATCGATGTAGGCTTCGGCCTGCTTTGCCGTGTACACCTGGCGGTCGCCGATATATGCGAGCCACTTGGGGGAGTTCATCAGTTCCAGGATAAAATCGGCGTCGCCTTTCCCCGTCGGCCTGAGGAACAGCCGTTCCGTTTCAAATGTTCTATAGCCCATAGGCAGTAAAATACCCAAAGCGCCCTAGTCGCCGTAAAGGGCCTTGCCGGCTGCTTCGTATGTATCGCCCGCCTTCCACACAGGGGTATCCGGGGCATTGCCCAGTAACCGCCCCGCCATGACATAGGCCCTGAAAAATTTAAGCAGGTAATCAAAGTCCAGGGAACCGGCCTCATCCCGGGGTTGGTGGTAATATTTGCCAATTTCAGCGTCAAAGGCGCTGAACCCCATAGAAAAAGTTGGCGCCGGGATGCCCTTGCGGGCAAAATGCACATTGTCGGAACGGTCAAACAACCCCTGTTCCGGGGCCGGGTCCTCAATCGCCTTCAGGCCGAAGGCCGCTACGGCCTCCCTGATATGGCTTTCGGCTGTAGTGCGGGTAAGCCCGATGATGGTAGCTAATCCGGTGTCGTTGTACCCGCCGTTGTCACTGTTAAAGCAATACACCATTTTATTAAGTGGAAGTACCGGGTTTTCAACATAATACTGACTGCCTAATAACCCTTTTTCCTCCCCGGTGAACAGGATAAAAAGGGCGGAGCGTTTGGTGGGGTATCGAGACAGGTTTTCGGCCATGCTCAGTACCGTGGTGGTCCCCACGGCATTGTCCCGGGCGCCATTGTAGATACTGTCGCCCGCTTCATCCGGTTTTCCAATCCCCACATGGTCATAATGGGCCGAGTAGATAATGTACTCGTCCTTGAGGACCGGATCGGTGCCTTCGACCACGCCGACCACATTTTGCGAACGGAGGGTGTCCAGGAGTTGTCCCCCGGACTGGTATCTAAGCGGCATTTCGGGCTGCAGGGATTCGGTAAGTTGCCCTGAAGCATCGCGAACCCAGATATAATCAAAATCAGCTGCCTCCGGCGTTTCACCCCCGGCCACGGAAAACCTCGGGTTATTGAGGTCATGCTCAATAAACCCCCACATGGTTTCTTCTGCCGTCAGGATTTCTATGATCCCCAGGGCACCCTTTTCCCGGGCCAGGGTTTCTTTTTGCGCGACCAGCCTGAATGCCGAACGGGCATCCTGGGCAGCGGCACTGCCCGCTTTGGTGATCACGAATTTCCCCGCCACGGTTTTGCCATCATAATCCGATTCCATTCCATGGCCTACATATACCGCTTCCCCTTCATAGGTGCTTGCCCGGGCCTCCAGCGGGGCCAGTGCCTCCAGCGCCTTGCCCCCGAGGGTTACCTGCAGGTTGGCGGGAGGCGATTTGCGGTTTAACAGTACTTCCTGGTAATAGGTCCCTGTCGCCGGGTTGGGTTGTGCCCCGTAGCCCCGTAGCATGTTTGCCAGGTAGGAGGCGGCTATCTTATTTTGCGGGGTGCCGGTTTCGCGTCCCTGCAACAAGTCATCCGAAAGGAAATAAATATGGCCTTCGATCTCTGATTTTTGGACGGTAGCCTCTACCTTTTCCTTGTCAGACTGGCTCCAGAGCAAGGCGGTACCCAAAAATAATGCAACAATCAATGTGGTGTGTTTCATATTCTAAGTGGATATTTCGATGTGCTTAAATGTACTAAGAAAACCAATGTAAGCCCTTATTGGCAAGGCACTGGTGAAAAAAATACCCAGGAGCCCCTAAAAGGGATCCCTTACAGCGTAAATCGCTACTTTTTTAACCTTCCCCCTGAGGCGGATATCCCCCATGGGTTCAAATTGAAATCCCGTTTCGGGCAAGGCGGTTTTCAGTTCCTCTGAAATGAGCAATTCGCGCCCCATCTTATTGCATTGGGCCTGGATGCGGGCGGCGGTATTGAGGGTGTCGCCATGGTAGACGATCTCCCTTTTGTACTTGCCTACTTCAGTTACGGTCACCTGCCCCAGGTGTACCCCTGCCTTAAAGAAAGGGCGTACCTGGTAACGCTTTTGGTAATGGGCCTCGTTCCTGGCCAGACGCGATGTAAAAGAATAAAAGGCCTTAAGGCAGTTTCCGTTTCGCAGGCCCTCCCTGATGGTCCAGGTGAGTACGGCCTCATCGCCCACATACTGGTATACTTCCGCCTCGTTCTGCACCACCACGCCCAGGTCGTTGAAACAATCCTGCAACAACTGGCTGTAACGGATGTGCCCCAGCCGCTCCGCGATCTCGGTAGACGATTGGAGGTCGAGGAACATGAATATCCGTTCTTCCTCCCTGGGGGTATAAAAGCGCCCCAGCAAAAGCTGCGTCAGCTTCCTATCCCCCAACAAGAGGTTCACCCGCCGGAGGATCAGCATAAAGATGTCCACCATGACGATATAGAAGTACTGGGCCCCGCTCCCGGGTTCAAAGGCAAAAGCGACAAACCCGATCTCGATGCCAAAGAAGGTCTGTACCATGAGATAGGACAAATAAATGAGGAAGGCGAGGAAAAGTACCGCGTACAGCATCCGGAAGAGGATGAGGCGGAAAAGGGAAATGCGCTGGTATATCCGCTCTTCGGTAAGGATCTGGGCCATGCCCGAAATGCTGCCAAAGATGAACCCGTAGATCACCGAAACCAACAGGGAAGTCTTGAGTTCAAATTGCACCGACCCCAGTTCTACAGTCCCCAAACCCCGGACGACGCTGAGGAACATAAGCGCCAGGATCCAGCCAATCCAGTAATCCCTGATGATCCGCCATCGGCGCCGGGTGCGGTAATGCATACGCTTGTCCTCTAAAATTGAATACGGGGGTAAGATACTTAAAAGCCCCTGCTCAAAAAAGCCAGGGGTTATTAAAAACCCGGGCAGGGTGTTAATATGCTGATGGATTTTCGCTGCAGATTGGCACCCGGACGGTGCCGGGGTAATTTTTAAGCCGGATCCGCTTTTTCAACAGTGCATAATTCGTTACATTCTCGGCCGACACTTGAACCATCGCTACAGACAGCTAAAGACCCCCTATGAAAAAGGAACAGACCACTGACGACCACCTCTTTTGGTATAAGGATGCCATAATTTATGAATTGCATGTCAAAGCATTTTTTGACAGCAACGGGGATGGGATGGGAGACCTCAGGGGCCTCATTCAGAAACTGGATTACCTGGAAGACCTGGGCGTTACCGCCATCTGGCTCCTCCCTTTTTACCCCTCCCCCCTGAGGGACGACGGTTACGATATTGCCGATTACTACAACATCAACCCCTCCTATGGCCATGTACGGGACCTCAAGAAATTCATCAGGGAAGCCCATAAACGCGGTTTAAAAGTGATTACCGAGCTGGTGATCAACCACACTTCGGACCAGCACCCCTGGTTCCAAAGGGCGAGGAAGGCGCCTGCCGGGTCGGAATACCGGGATTACTACGTCTGGTCTGACGACCCCTCCAGGTACGAGGATGCCCGTATCATCTTTACCGATACCGAACCTTCTAACTGGACGTGGGACAAAGAGGCCGAGGCCTATTTCTGGCACCGTTTTTTCTCGCACCAGCCCGACCTTAACTTTGACAATCCCGCCGTGCAAACGGAGGTGATCAAAATAATGGACTATTGGTGTGACATGGGGGTTGACGGGTTTCGCCTCGATGCCGTGCCCTACCTCTTTGAGCGAGACCAGACCAATTGCGAAAACCTGCCGGAGACCCATGCCTTCCTGAAGAAGCTGAGGGCCCACATCGATGCGAAATACGAGAACAAGTTGTTCCTTGCGGAGGCCAATATGTGGCCCGAGGATTCCGCGGCCTATTTTGGCGATGGGGACGAATGCCATATGAATTACCATTTCCCCATTATGCCCCGCATGTTCATGGCCCTGAAAATGGAAGACCGCCACCCCATCATCGATATAATCGACCAAACCCCCGATATCCCCGAATCGTGCCAATGGGCCATCTTCCTCAGGAACCACGATGAGCTGACCCTGGAGATGGTTACCGATGAGGAACGCGACTACATGTACAAGGTCTATACCAAAGACCCGCAGGCGAAGATCAATGTAGGCATCCGCCACCGCCTGGCCCCCCTGCTCGAAAACAACCGGAACAAAATTGAGCTGATGAACGTATTGCTGTTCTCATTGCCCGGCACCCCGGTCATCTATTACGGGGACGAAATTGGGATGGGCGACAATTTTTACCTGGGTGACCGTGATGGGGTGCGCACCCCCATGCAATGGACGGCCGACCGTAATGCCGGCTTTTCCACGGCCAACCCGCACAAACTGTACCTCCCTACCATCATTGATGCCGAATACACCTACGAGTCGGTGAATGTGGAGGCACAACAAATGAATGGGTCTTCCCTCCTGTGGTGGATGAAGCGTGCCATAGGGATGCGAAAGAAATACAAGGCTTTCGGACGGGGCGATATCCGGTTCCTTGCCCCGGAAAACGCCAAGGTCATAGCCTTTACCAGGACCTATGGAGATGAGAAGTTGCTGGTACTCTGCAACCTTTCCCGATTTTCCCAGGCGACAGAACTCCACCTGGAAGACTACGAGGGGTACACGCCGGTAGAAGTCTTCAGCCACAATAAATTCCCAAGGATCAGTAAGACACCTTACCTGTTTACCATGGGCCCACATGGTTATTATTGGTTTTCGCTGGAGACGGATAGGCCCCATGATGAAACCACTACGACCCCTGAATTAAAGGCCAGCTCCTGGAAATCCCTCTGGGGTAAAAGGCACCGTAAGAAACTGGAGACCCAGATCCTCCCTGCGTACCTGTTGACACAGGACTGGTTTGGGGGCAGGTCGCGTATTATGCAGGGGATTGAGGTGCGAAACAGCATGGATATCCCCGCGGAAGGGGTTAAAGTGCGGCTGCTCCTGGTGGTGGTATCCTATAACGATGGCCTGCCCGAGTGGTACCAGTTGCCGGTGGCATTTTCGGAAACGGAGGCAATCACCCAGTCCGAATCACTTCAAAAACACAGCTTGTTGGCCAAATTGGAGTTGGGCAACAAACGCGGATACCTTTTGGATGCGGTCTATGACCAGGGCTTCAGGGTAGCGCTTTTCAAGCACTTCAAAAAAACCCGAAAACGTTCTTCGGGAGAGGATGCCTTGCGTTTTCACCACCACAAAAAAGCGATCCCCAAAGGTATGGAAGGGCGCAGGTCTAAGGTCCTTGAAGGGCTGCACACCCATACGGCCATTGCTTATGAGCAGGACTTTTACCTGAAACTCTACCGGAACCTGGATACCACGGTAAACCCCGATCTTGAAATCGTGCAATACCTGAATGAGAAAACCGATTTTGAGCAGTCGCCAAAATATACAGGATCTATGCGCTATTCCACGGCAGATGGGAGTTCTATAGTGCTGGGCATGTTGCAGGAACAACTGCCCAACCACGGAAATGCGTGGGATTATACCCGCGACACCCTGCACCGGTACTTTGAAAGGGTCCTGGTCACAGGAAAGGAACATCCGCTTCCCCCCGATACCAACAGCCCTCTGGCGCCCCTCCGCTATGAGCGGCTTCCGGAGAGTATGAAGGCATTGCTGGGGAGTGTATTCCCGGAGCGGATTATGCTACTGGGGCAACGCACGGCAGAAATGCACAAGGCCCTTGCCGCTAACCCCAACCTGCCCGATTTTAGCCACGAACCGTTTTCACTGCATTACCAGCGGTCCGTATTTTCGTCCCTGCAGGGACTTACCCGCAGTACCTTTGAAAATCTGCAAAAGTCGCTAAAAGGCCTTCCCGAAGAATGCCAGGAGGCGGCGAAAGAGGTCCTGGGAAAAAGGCAGGAAGTGCTCCAGTGTTTCAGGCGCATCTTCGCCCATAAGATCCCGACGGTAAAAATCCGTACCCATGGGGATTACCACCTGCACCAATTGTTATGGACAGGACGCGATTTTGTCATACGGAACTTTGAAGGAGAGCCTATGCGGCCCTTCAGTGAGCGCCGGTTAAAACGCTCTCCCCTGCGGGATGTGGCGGCCATGCTTCGCTCCCTGAATTACGCTGCGTTTACGGCCATCAAAGAACAGGAATTCGACCGGCACCGCAGGGAGGGCGACCTGGATGCCTGGGCCGAAGCCTGGGCTGAATACAGCAGTCGCCTGTTTCTTCAGGGCTACTCGGAACACGTGGGCGACTACCCCTTCATCCCCGAAAGCGTGGAAGATTTTAACATCCTGCTGGATACCTTCCTGCTGGAGAAGGCCGTATACGAATTGAACTATGAACTGGACCACCGCCCGGAGCAGGTAATGATCCCGATGCGGGGTGTCCTGAAAATCCTCCGCCGGAGCGGCCTTAATTCACACTAAGCCAGCCCCTGTGGCAGTCGTTGAAATGCCCGGAATTCTTTGGTCCCCCGGGGAATCGTTTAAAATACTATCTTTAGCCAAGGCTACCCTATGAAACCCATTGTACAACTTTCACTGGACCTTACAGATATCCGGGAAGCGCTGGATACAGCGGCCATGGCCCTTAGGGCCGGGGTCGACTGGCTGGAAGCGGGTACCCCCCTGCTCCTGGCCGAAGGCCTTCACGGCGTGCGCGCCCTGCGTAAAGCTTTTCCGGATGTTCCCATAGTCGCAGACCTCAAAACCATGGATGGCGGTTACCTCGAAGCGGAAATGATGGCCAAAGCGGGGGCTACCCACGTAGTGGTGATGGCAAGGGCCCACCCCGAAACCATTAAAATGGTCGTAAAAGCGGGGGAAGATTTTGGGGTCAAAGTTATGGGTGATAACCTGGGCTGCCCGGATATGGTGGCAGGCGCCCGATTACTGGAAGAACTGGGATGCGATTATGTCATCCACCACATCGGATATGACGAACGCCGGGGTATTGCCGCCCGGGGCCTAAGGATGCCCAGCCCCCTGAATGAACTACGGGAGGTGGTGGCTGCCGTTAAAGTGCCGGTGCAGGCTGTAGGCGGACTGAGTATGGAACAGGCAATCCGTTGTCCGGAATACGGGGCACCCCTGGTCGTATTAGGCGCCCCGCTGACCATTGATGCCGACACTTTTAAAACGGCTGATGGCTTGCTTGAATCCTCCCTGAAAATCATATGCAAAAAGATACATGAAAACGTAAGTTAAAGATATTCAATCTTGTATAATGTTGTATTGAAACCTATACTTTAACATGAAATCTATAGCGGTAGTTAATTATGCACCCTCCAAAGGCAGTGTGGAGATCCGTGAAATACCCAGGCCCGGCATAGGCGATGCCGATGTCCTGCTCCGCGTTTCCCATGTGGGCGTCTGCGGTTCGGACCTGCACCAGTGGACAGGAGACCACAGCTGGCCGGTAAATTACCCGGTCGTGCTGGGCCATGAATTTGGGGGCCATATCGCCTCATTAGGGAAAGCGGTACAGGGTTGGAAAGAAGGCGACCGGGTGGTGAGTGAGACCGCAGCGGTCATTGATAGTAATAACCCCATGACCCGGCAGGGCCTCTACAACCTGGACCCATCCCGCAAAGGTTTTGGCTACGGGGTAAATGGTGCCATGACGCGCTATGTAAGCGTCCCCGCCCGGTGCCTTCACAGGGTGCCGGATACGCTTGCTTTTGAGCAGGCCTGCCTGACCGAACCCTGTTCCGTGGCCTATAATGCGGTAGTGGTCAATTCCCGTATCCGGCCGGGAGACCGGGTGGTTGTGCTGGGACCAGGTACCATTGGGATCCTCAGCGCGGCCATGGCACTATTATGCGGGGCCGAGGTGTTGGTGGCAGGCCTTGCGTCAGACGAGGAACGCCTGCTGGTGGCACAGGGCTATGGATGCGAGGTTACCTCGGGAGACGCCATGCCATGGGCCCGTGAGAAGGACGGGCTGGGTGCGGATTGCGTGGTGGACGCGACCGGGGTCAGTGAATCCCTTAAAACCGCCCTGCAACTGGTGCGGCCCCATGGCCAAATCACCAAAGTAGGTTGGGGGCCCCAGCCCATGAACTTTTCATTGGACCCCCTCGTGCAGAAAAATGTACGGCTGCAGGGAAGTTTCAGCCATAACTGGCCGGTTTGGGAAAAAGTGCTTACCCTACTGGCATCGGGAAAACTGGATGTCAGGCCCATCATCGGGGGAGTTTGGGGCCTGGAAGACTGGCGGGAAGCCTTTGAAAGAATGCATTCCGGAAAACTGGTGAAGAGCCTGCTCACACCCAATTAACTTTTAATATTGAAGCATTGCCAAAACTAGCGGCCTTCCCCAAAGCATTCATGCAGGCCCTCTGCCGTAGCGGGAGCATGAAACTCACCGAATGGATATCCATGGCGTCCACGCTGGACGTTTCGGGCCTGGAATGGTATGCCGGTTTCCTGGAAATGGAGGATGAAAGCCAATGGCCCGTTCTCAGGCAGGCCGTGGAAGAAAAGGGCCTGGTGATCCCCATGCTTTGCTGTTCGCCCGATTTTACCCATCCCGATGAAGGTTTTCGCCTCAGACAGATGGAAAAACAACGCTACTGGATTACAATGGCCCATGCACTGGGCGCTTCGTATTGCCGGGTGTTATCAGGCCAGAGGAGGCCGGGCATGGAGGTGGCCCGAGGGATCGACCTGGCCGCTACCTGTATTACGGATTGTTTGCCCCATGCCCGTGATCTTGGCGTGACCCTGGTCCTGGAAAACCATTACAAGGATGATTTTTGGGAGTATCCGGAGTTTGCCCAGCAAATGGGGGTGTTTTGCCAATTGGTTGACCGTATAGACCATCCCAACTTTGGTGTAAACTTTGATCCCAGCAATACCTTCCTTGCCGGGGAAGACCCCCTTGAACTGTTGGATCGGGTAGCCCATCGGGTGGTGAGCATGCATGCGAGTGACCGATACCTGATATCGGGAACCCTGGAAGACCTCAGAAAGGAGGAAGCCGGGGCACCGGGTTATGCCAAAAGGCTGCGGCACGGGGAAGTTGGCAAAGGGTTAAATGACTATGATGCCATTTTCAGCAAACTACAGGCTGTGGGGTTTAACGGCTGGATCAGTATAGAAGACGGGGTAGAGGGCATGGAGCAACTAAAACGGAGCGTTGCCTTCCTCAGGAAGAAGATTGCCAAATATTGGCCGGATATTACCTAGAGAAGGGCCAGTACCTGGCACGCCCTGTTCCCCATCCCTCATTTCCGGGCACCTTGTTTCCGTTTAACCGAAAGCCGTACCCGGGAGGGATAGGCCTTTGAATGGTGTACCTTGTTGTGGGCCACTTTTCCTTCCTTCTCAGAATAATTAACGCCCCCGGTATTCAGGTTCCTTGCAAATCGCGGGAAATTGCTGCTGGACACCTCTATCCGTATCCTGTGGCCCTCTCCAAAGTAGTTGCTGGTAGCCATAGGGGTTAATGCCACTTCGTAAACCTTTCCCGTTTCCATAAACACTTCCTTGTCATACCCCTCCCGGTAGCGCACCCGCTGTATGGTCTCATCCAGGTTGTAGGCCCGCCCATCGGGATATACATCTACCAGTTTTACGGTAAAATCAGTGTCCCTGGCATCCGAAGAAACAAACAGGGTTGCTTCTATAAAGCCGGTTACTTCCATACCTTCTTCAAGTGGCTCGGAAGTGTACACCAGGATGTCATTCCTGGTTTCCATCTGCTGCTGGTCAAAAGCCCCTCCTTTCACGGCGTTTCCCGTACAACAAACATTGCCCCCGTAGGAGGGTACCGGATTCGCAGGGTCGTAGGTAAAGGCATCGGGTTGGTCTTTGGAAGGGGCTTTCAGGCGTAGTGCGCCATCTCCATACAGGCTGTTGGCCTTCCCCTGGCTGCTCAGGTAAAAGGTGAGATCTTCGGTATCCGCTGGCGGCCATTGGTCGGCAGACTGCCATTGGTTGCTCCCCATGGTGTAATATTGCACCCGGGGAGTGGCCTCCTTAAAATTATTGGCCTCCCCTTTGAGCCAAAGATCAAACCAGGCAAAAATTTGTTCCCGGTAATTCAGACGGGCATCGCCCACAGAACGCTCCCCTACGATGGTATTCTCGGTGGCCCTGGTGTAGGCGCAATGCAATGTGGGCGCTATGACCAGGTATTGGTTCTCCCTGACTAGCGGGTCTTTCGCATTGTCCCTAACATGGTTGAACAAGGCAAGGTTAGGGCTAATGGATACATCATACCAGGAAGTAAACCAGAAGGACGGTACCCCGATCTCCATATCGTCATGGTACAGCCCCCCCGTATACCAATCGGGATGATTGGGGGTACGCCTCACCATTTTGTCGAAAATTTCACGTTTTCCATGCATGTTTTGCAGCATATCCTCCAGGGGCAAATGGCGTAACGCCTCGGCCATGTCTACCTCGGGATTGTCCGGGGCCAGGTCATAGAAACGGGAAATCCGCTTCAGGTCTTCCTGTGTGGCCCCTGCCGGGATCCGGGGTTTGTATTTGTCGTGTTCCACCCCGTAGAGCCAGGCAAAGAACAACAATTGCTCGGCTCCCCCACGATACCAGTTACCCTGTTCCAGGTACTCCCCTACCCGGCCGATCCCGGCTCCATACCCCTGGGGCACCATGGCCGCATGCGAAGGGTGGTCCAGGGCCGCCACCGCCATTTGCCATTCCGCGGTGGAAGAACAGCCATAGGTGCCAATTTTGCCATTAGACCAGGATTGTTCCTTCATCCAGCTAAAAGCGTCATAACCGTCGGTGAGGGGCACTCCAAGGATGTCCCATTCCCCTTCGGAATAATAGCGGCCCCGTTCATTTTGTACCACATAAGCATATCCCCGCTGTACCGCTTCGTAAGCCTGTTCGGCCGTCCGCGTTTGACGTTCGCCTTCTACCCAGCTGTTAAAATTGTAAGGGGTCCGCACGAAAATAATCGGTACTTTTTCATCGGTCCTGGGCCGGTAGATGTCCGTTGCCAAACGGACTCCGTCACGCATGGGGACCATGACTTTTTCATCGATGATCGCAATGGCATCGAGTTGATCGAAAATGCTGGCCTGGGCCTGCAGGTACACGTTGCCGTTAAATAACAGGAAGGCAAGAAAGAACACTGGTTTTTGGAGGGTTGGTATCATAGTGAATGGTATAAAGACAGGCCCTAAAAATAACCAAAATACCCGAGCTGTTGCCAGTGCTCCTCCGTGGGGTCAGGCTTTTTTCCCTCAAAACCCGTGTCACAGGGTGCGTTTAGCCAGTGGCTCTGCTGTGGGGGGGCTTACCAGCTGCCGCCCCCACCTCCGCCAAAACCACCCCCGGAAGAGCCTCCGCCCGAGGAGCCACCGCTTTGGGAAGGCGAGCTTACCATATTGGATTGTACCCCGGACATGACCCCTGAAAACGATTTTGAAAAATGATGCATGCTGATGTGGCCCGCGGAAGTACTTTGGTACCACGATGGGGGCGCGACATTCAAAGCAGCGAATTTCCCCGCCCATTTTTCAAACAGGCCAAAGGCAAGGGCATACCCCATGGTGTTCTCAAAATAACCCGGATCTTCCTCCAGTAACATTTTCAGTTTGTGTTCTTCGGCCACTTTGATAAATTCCCGGAACCCTTTAAGTTCTGACAACAACTGGTTGCCTTTAGGGTTGCGCTTGATCATATGGGTGTTCAGGAATACGAGGACAATACAGCTGAGCAGCATACTTATCGCAGCCCATACGCCCCAGAAAAACAAACCTATCAAGGTGAGCGCAATCCCGCAGACGATCAGCAGGGCCAAGGTCAACCACATGACTTTCCTGGATGTTGCCACATAATATTGCTGGGCGGAACCCTTTAAATCGCTCCTGGCAGTGTTCATGGTGGTGTAGAAGGTGTTTTTCAGGCTGCTTACCAGTACTTCGCCCGGCCCGGTTCCGGTATGCTGATCGTGAACTATCCGCTTGCCCCCACCCAGGGTGATGGCGTACCCCGGATTGGAAGTAGCTCCATTTTCCGCCGGGACGGGGGTATGCCCGAACAAACCGTTAAAAATTTCCCTTTCATAGGCTGGGGCATTATCGGGCAGGGGCTTTAAACAGCTAAGTTTGGTGTCCTTTTTTCCAAACCAGCCTTTTTTCGGGATTTCCACTATCCCCAGATGCCCCCTGGAGCCCCAATACGGTAAAAGCGCGATCAGATCGGAAGGATCGTCTTTGTCGTTGATAAGGAAGCCGGCCATGGCCGGATCCATGCCTTCAGGGGGGTAGTAACTGGTGGTGGGCACTACCCTTTCGTCTTTGCCGTACTTCCGCCATACCGCATAAAAGGCGGCAAAAAGAGCCCCCAGCAGGAATACCCATCCATAGCGGTCCCAAAATGGCCATAAAGGCTTTTCTTGGCGGATACTGCCGGCCGGCAGGTTGATCAGGAGGGTCACGCTTTGGCCGGGGCCCGATAAAAACAGCTCCTTGCTGCGGCCACTGAGGACATTGCCCTCAAGTTGCCAACGAATCTCCTCGCTCAAAGTGCTACTGCCCCGGTCCCCGGAATACACGAAACAGTCTTCCAGCCCCACGGATACGTTTTCCGGGAGGTGTACCCGAAACCGGATTTGCTCAAAATTCGCCTGCCAGCCGTCTGGCTTGATGTTCCAATAAAACCGTGTAAAAGGATCCTCATACAGGAAGGCGTTATGGACGCGGTAGCGGACCTCATACCGCTGGGCCCCGGACAGGGTAATGTCCTCATCTCCTATTTTGATGGTGATTTTAACTGTTACTTTTTGCTCGAAGTCAAAAGGCTTATCAAACTTATAACCAGGCACTTCTATGTGGCTGATCCGTATTTTCCTTTTACTTGTGGTTCCATCCTGCCCGAGCAGGTCATACGAAGTTTGAATCGTCCTGTAAATCCCATGTTTCGGGGATTCAAATGTGAGGTGGTACTGCTCTGCCACGTCAAAATACCCCTCCTCACGGATATAGATATCGACAGCATATTCGTTCACCGTGAAATCCTGGGCATTACCCGCAAGGGAGGCGAAGAACGAAAAAATAAGGAAAAGTGTTTTTTTCATCTGCAGCTGGTGATGAGCGGGACACGGGACCAATCCTGCATCCCCCAGGCCAATGCCCTGGCAATGCCACGGTTTATGGGAGGGGCGGTATGCGCCATCCTAAGAGAAATTTACCTTGACATTTTCCCTGCTTTCGGCATCTGCCTCGAAATACTCAAAATGCTGGTATTTGAACATCCCGGCGAAAAGCACCCCTGGAATGCTTTCCCCGTAACTGTTGTTCTCGCGTACCGTGCCGTTGTAATAGCGGCGGCTCCGCTCCAGGTTTTCTTCAATCAGGTTCAGTTTCTCCTGCAGGTCCAGGAAGTTGGCGTTGGCCTTGAGATCCGGGTAGGCCTCCCCCAGGGCAAAAATACTTCGCAGGCTTTGCTGTAATTGGTTCTCCGCTTTAATCTGCCCGTTTATGTCGCCCGTGGGGACCTGCATGGCGGCATTCCGTGCCTGTATCACTGCCTCCAGGGTAGATTTCTCGTGTTTTGCATAACCCTTTACCGTTTCCACCAGGTTGGGGATTAAATCATAGCGCCGCTTCAGGGCTACGTCTATATTGCTCCAGGCGTCTTTTACCCGGTTCCTGTTGCTGACAAAACGGTTGAAAATTTGTACTGCAAACAGTACCAGGAGGATGACGACCCCAAGAAAAATCAATAAGCCCATTGTTTTTTAATTAGTGATTAGTGTTCAGAATAATTTAGTTCCCTACTAATTTAGCTTATT
>MRWG01000564.1_pt1 | contig 37364 bp, 42 predicted proteins | sample 1013341 | NCBI WGS metagenome assembly MRWG01 (sample SAMN06117577, study PRJNA244670) | biofilm metagenome | biome: Water; feature: Cathode Biofilm; material: Biofilm; isolation source: microbial consortium enriched at the cathode of a solar microbial fuel cell | place: USA: District of Columbia ... | reverse complement strand
TTTCTGCGTTACAAAGCTTCGCAATAGCCAGCTATTACGTGCGCTTTGCGCCTTGAACTCGAACCGCATGGGCACAGGCTGCTCGGCCCAGACTTATTCAGAGGTTCCCTAGCGGCCGATGGGGCAGGCGGGTCCGTCGGCAACAGCCGCGAGCGTATCCGCGTCGACATCGGTGGCGAACGTCGCATGCACGCGATTCACCATCGCGGACATGCCCACCGTCATCGCGAGTTCGACGATTTCCTCACGCGGGAACGCGGCTTCGAGTTCCGCGTACAGGGCATCGTCGACCTTGTTATCCCGGGTCAGCGTTTCGGCGTAGCGCAGGACGAGCTTGTCCCGGTCGTCGAACGTCGCGCAGGCATCCGGCTCCGCCATCGAAGCGATTTCCTGATCCGTCAATCCGACACTCCGACCGAGCATCACATGCGTCGGAATTCAGTAATGACAGCTGTTCACCTGCGAAGCGCGCAGGTACGCGAGCTCGCGATAGCGCGCGGACAGTGCGTTGTTGCTGTACAGCGCCTCGGCAATGTTGAGCAGGCCGGTGGCCGCCTGGGTATTGTTGGCCCACAGTTTGAACACGTTGAGCAGGGAAAAGCCGAGGGCATCGGCGCGATCGAACAGCGCGCGCTGGCCGGCGCCCGCGTTTACGCGCTCGACGAGGGGGATCCGGGACATCGGTTCACTCCGTCACATGGGGATGCGGGCAGCATATCGCGCCCGCGTCCGCTTGCGAAGGCCGCGCCGCCGGTTCACGGTTTGCGCGCGCGGATCAGGATCCGGTCGGTGTGATAGCGCACGCCATCGTCGAACACGCTCAGCGTACGATCGTCGTCGGGGTTCGCGAGCAGATCCGAGGTCGCTTCGATGACGAAACCCGCCTGTTCGAGCAGGCTGATCATGATGTCGCGTTCGAGTCGGTGCAGCGCCGCGTTGTCGTTACCGGGATTACCGAGGTGCTCGCTGAATGCAAGCACGGCGCCGGGCTTCATCGCGCGTTTCACGTGGGCGAGGAAATCGAGTGTCGCCGCCGCACCGTCGCGATGATAAACGTCGTGCATGTTCGTCCCCCAGAACGCCATGTCGATGTCGCCGTCGAACGGCATGTCAGCGACATCGACAACGAGGTAACGCACGTTCGGCAAGCGCCCGTTTTCCAGTCGCCTGAGCATCGCGTCGTGATGGGCACCCCCGATCATGCGGGTGAGCAGGTGCGAGTTCTGCGCATACACGATCCCTTCGGGACCCACGGCGGCGGACAGGATCTCCGCGCTGTAGCCGGCGCCGGTGAGCATGTCGAGTACGGTCATGCCGCTTTTCACGCCGAAGAACTGCGCCACCGCCGCGGGTTTGCGTCCGGGGTCCTTGGCCGCGTCGTACTTGTCGCGACCCGGCGCCTGCAGTTGCGCCGCGATTCTCGCAGCCATCGGATCCGGCTCCGCGGCGCCGGCGCCGGCGCCCGTGAGCGCGGTGAGCAGGAATACGATAACAAGTCGTCCGGTGCGCATGTGCGGATACTCCTCGATTGTGGTTGGCGACGGCCGCAAGCCGATCCCGGACCTTGCCGTGAACCATCCCGCGGCCACCCCGGCATGGTACCGCGATGCGGGGGCCTTGCGGGCGATGCGCGGCGCGCTGTCGCGCGTTATGCTCATAACTTCATCCGCGACCCGCCGGAGAGCGCCATGCCGCCCGAGACCCCCGCCGCAGTAAAACCCGCCGCGCTCGACCGGCTCGCGTGGGGACTGCGAGGACATCTGAACCGCTTCGCGCATGTCGTGATCAACGTGTCGGATCTCGACCGCGCGGTCGAGTTCTACGAGGCGACCTTGCCGGTACAGCGCCGCGCCCGCATCGATGGTCCGGCGCAGTCCTATGCCGGTCTCGGCATCGCGCGCGGGCGTTGCCGTGGCTGGGTGCTCGAAAACAAGACCGACGCACCGCCGCCCGGTGATTTAGTCGCGGAATTTCCCGCGCGTTTCATCCATTTGATCGAATGGCTCGACCCGGCACCGACGGGACAGCCGTACCGCGAGGCGAACCACGTCGGTATCTATCGCCAGAACGTCCTCGTCGGCAATCTCGACGAGGCTTATGCGAACGTGCTCGCGCACGGTGGCCGTCCCTACGCGGAACCAAGCTGGATCGTGCTCACCCCGGACGGTTTCCAGGTGCGCGTGTTCGGGTTTCGCGATCCGGATGGATCGACGCTCGAAATGATCGGGTGTGACGATCCGGACAATCCCGCCCCGTATCCCGGCATGCTGCATCACTGCAATCTGAACGTCCGTGATCTCGCGACGTCCTACCGCTTTTACCGCGACGTGATCGGTCTCGACCTCGCCGTGTATCTCGCCCCGACCGCGTTGCAACCGGCGACGAACGGATCAATCGGCGATGCGCTCGCGAACCCTGACGGCAGTCCGTACCGGGACGGGCAAATGCGTTTCGCGGCCACGCTGCTCGGTTTGCGCTCCGACACGCGCAACCCGCTCGACGTGCTCGAATGGGATGTACCGAAACCGTACGGCAGCGCTTACGCACGGGCGACGAATCTTGGCATCATCCGGGTTGCGTTTGAGGTGGATGATATCGATGCGGCACACCGCCGGCTCACGCTGACGGGGCATCCGGGCGTCGGCCCGGTCGAGACCTGGGACATGGGCGAGTTCGGTGAGCGGCGCGTCGTCATCTTCCGCGACCCGGACGGTATCATGCTCGAATTGACCGAACACGTTCCCGTCGAGACGGCGCGGCCGCCGTTCGATGCCTGACGCGTTGTGATAACGCGCGCGGGACACACCGCGGCCGCGGTACGAGTAACGACAACGGAGTAGCACGATGAACCTGCCCTGGTCGAAGAAACCGGCGAACCCGTATCTGAGCGGTAATTTCGCCCCGGTCGCCGAGGAAATTACCGCCACCGATCTCGACGTTGTCGGTGAACTGCCGCCGGAATTGAACGGCCGTTACCTGCGCAACGGCCCGAACCCGATCACCCGGCCGAACGATCGCAGCTACCACTGGTTCATCGGCGACGGCATGGTGCACGGGATCCGGCTCGCCGGTGGTCGTGCGGAGTGGTACCGCAACCGTTACGTCGGTTCCGCCGATGTCGCGAAAGCGCGAGGCCAGCCGGACATCGCCGGCCCGAACTGGAACCGCAACGGGCACGGGCCGAACACGAACGTCGCCGGATTCGCGGGGACCACGTGGGCGACGGTCGAGGCGGGCGGGTGTCCGGTCGAACTCGGCTACGAACTCGAGACGATTCGCCGCAACGATTTCTACGGCACGCTGCCCGGCGGATTCACGGCCCATCCGAAGGTCGACCCGACCACCGCCGAACTGCACGCGATGGTCTACGCGTGGGCCGAATGGCGCGACCACATCCAGTACCTCGTGCTCGGCAGCGACGGCCGGGTGAAACACGTGCTCGATATTCCGCTGCCCGGCATGAGCATGGTCCACGATATGTCACTGACCGGACGCTATGCCGTGATCTACGATCAGCCGGTGACGGTGTCGCTGAAGCTCGCCGTCATGTCGCGCTTTCCGTTTCGCTGGGATCCGGACTACGGCAACCGGGTCGGTTTGCTGCCGCGCGACGGCGCGGCGCGCGACATCATCTGGATCGATGTGCCGCTCGGCTACAGCTATCACCCGATGAATGCATTCGATTCGCCGAACGGCGATGTCGTGATCGATTTATGTGTCTACGAGCGCATGTTCGACGCCGACCGTGCCGGTCCGTTTGGCGATGCGTTCGCCAGGCTCGAACGCTGGACCCTGAATCCGTCCGCTCGCAGCGTATCCGTACAGCTCGTCGATGAGCGCCCGAACGAGTTTCCGCGCCATCGCGAGTCCCTGGCGACGCAGGCCTACCGTTATGGCTACACCGTGTCCCCGTCAAACGACCGCGAGGCCGGCTGGCCTACCGTAAAGCATGATCTGCAAACCGGTGAACGCCACGTGTTTGACCATGGCCCCGGGCGCGCCGCCGGCGAAGCCGTGTTCGTGCCGAAAGCACACGGCAGCGCCGAGGACGACGGCTGGCTGCTCGCGTTCGTGCATGATCTGCCCGGCGCGAGCGCGGAGTTCGTGGTCATGGATGCGGCCGATTTCGCGCGCGGCTATGTCGCGCAGGTGAAGCTGCCGCAGCGGATCCCGTTTGGTTTCCACGGCAACTGGGTCAGCGACGACAGCGTCCCCCCGACCTGAGCACATCGCCGCAGACGACGTGCCGCGCATGCCCGTCGCGCCCGCGACACGCGCGGCGGCAGGTTCGAGCGCGGGCCGTCTCGTCACCTCTCCGTCGCAATTTTTTCGGCGGCACTGACTCCCCCTTCAGTCCCGGGATCACCGGTCGCGCGGCTTAGCGCATCAGCGGGTGGCGAGGACCCGCTCGCCCGTTACGCAAACCATTCTTCCGCTAACGCGCCGTCGTCGCGAACGCAACGACGGGCGTTCATGCGTGCCCGCACAATCGCGCCGCCGCGGTGCGCGCCCGTGATCGCGGCGCCGGCGTTTAGTGCATAAACATCGCCCGTGCGCACGTCATGTGCCGGCAACTTCGCGTGCTGAGCGGGAAATCCCTCGCTAACGTCGGGTTGGCGCGCTTATTGCACTGCAACACCCTGCCCGGACAGGCAACGTTTCAACTTTTTTGAATATCAGGAGAATACCCATGCGTATGCAGTGGCGGTCAATTCTGACCTGCGTCATAGGCGCGCTGTGGCTCGTTGCAGTTGATGTCCAGGCAGGCGGCAAAATTGCAATCGACGACACGAAATGGATCAGTCTTGGCGTAGCAGCGCGCTCGTCGTTCAGCACGATAGAAGACGCCGCGCCGAACACGTCCGACTGGTCGACGGATTTCAATCTCGACAATGCACGTATTTATATCAACGGCCAGATCCACGAGTACATCAAATTCGAAGTCAATACGGAGTGCGTGTTCTGCGGCAACAGTGCGCTCGAAGAGTTCGTGCTGCTCGACGCGGTCGCGAAGTTCGAATTTTCTCCGGCGCTGAACATCTGGGCGGGTCGCCTGCTGTTGCCGGCGGAACGCCAGGAACTGAACGGCCCGTTCTATTCAACGACCTACGACGCGTATAAAACCCCGTTCTATCCGTCCGATTTCAGTGTCGAGTTCGGCAGCGGCGGCGCCGGTGTCTATGCGCGCGACCATGGCGTGAACCTGTGGGGCGCCGTGGGTCCCGAAGGCGCGCTGCAATATGTGTTTGGCGTGTTCAACGGTCTCGAGTCCTCGGCCGGTTCCGGTCCAAACCAGGACGACAACCTGATGTACGCGGGACGCGTGGCCTATAACTTTCTGAACGTCGAGAAAAACCCGGGCTATTACACGAGCGGTACGTACTACGGTGGCGCGGGCGACGTGTTCACGCTCGCCGTGGCGATGCAGTACCAGGAAGACGGCACCGGTTCGTTCGCAAATCCGGGTGATTTCTTCGGTTTCAGTTTCGACGCGCTGTACGAGACCGTACTCGCGAACAAGGGCGTGTTCACGTTTAACGGCGAATACAAGAATTTCGACTCTGATTACAACGCAGCCGCGTTCGCCGACCCCGACTGCTTCTGCATGTTCGACGGCGACTCCTACTCACTCGTCGGTCTGTACCTGTTTCCCGAAACCATCGGCATCGGCAAGTTCCAGCCCTACGTGCGTTACACCGAAGTCATGCCCGACGGCAGCTCGGACCGCGACGAGATCGAAGGCGGGATCAACTACATCATCGACGGCCACAACGCGCGCATCTCCATGTTCTACCAGAGCGGGGACATCGCGACGAAGGGCCTGAACTACTCACCGGGCGCGACCGGGCAGAGCGTCGGCGCTTTCAAAATTGCCGTGCAGCTGCAGCTTTAAGCGGCATCGGCGCGCAAGCACTAACAAGAACCACTGGGAGAAAACGATGAAGCTTATCCACTGGAAAAAACATTTTCCGACCATGGTCGCCGCCTTGATGGTGATCATTCTTACGCCTGTCCGGGCTGAAGACACCATCAAGGTTGGCGTCCTCCATTCATTGTCCGGCACGATGGCGATCAGTGAGACGACGTTGAAGGACACGATCCTCATGCTCGTCGAGGAGCAGAACAAGAAAGGGGGGATCCTCGGCAAGAAACTCGAAGCCGTCGTCGTCGATCCGGCCTCGAACTGGCCCCTGTTCGCCGAGAAGGCGCGCGAGCTGATCGAAAAGGAAAAGGTCGACGTCGTGTTCGGCTGCTGGACCTCGGTGTCGCGTAAATCCGTGCTGCCGGTGTTCGAGGAACTGAACAGCCTGCTGTTCTACCCCGTGCAGTACGAAGGCGAGGAATCTTCGAAGAACGTGTTCTACACCGGCGCCGCGCCGAATCAGCAGGCGATCCCCGCGGTCGACTACCTGATGGACGAAATCGGTGCGAAACGCTGGGTGCTCGCCGGCACGGATTACGTGTATCCGCGTACGACGAACAAGATCCTCGAGGCGTATCTGAAAGCGAAAGGCGTCGCCGCCGAAGACATCATGATCAACTACACGCCGTTCGGTCATTCCGACTGGCAGTCGATCGTGGCCGACATCAAGAAGTTCGGTTCGGCCGGCAAGAAAACCGCGGTGGTCTCCACCATCAACGGTGATGCGAACGTGCCGTTCTACAAGGAACTCGGTAACCAGGGCATTTCCGCCGAAGACATTCCCGTGATCGCGTTCTCCGTGGGTGAGGAAGAGCTTTCCGGTATCGACACCGCACCGCTCGTCGGTCACCTCGCGGCCTGGAACTACTTCATGAGCGTCGAAGCCGACACGAACGAAGCGTTCATCGACAGCTGGCTTGCGTTCATCAAGGACGACAAGCGGGTTACGAACGACCCGATGGAAGCGAGCTACATCGGTTTCAACATGTGGGTCGAAGCGGTGAAGAAAGCCGGCACGACGGATTCCTCCGCGGTGCAGGAAGCGATCATCGGCGTCGCCGTACCGAACCTCTCCGGTGGCCTCGCGACGATGATGCCGAACCATCACATTACGAAGCCCGTATTGATCGGCGAGATCCAGGACGACGGTCAGTTCGACACCGTGTGGCAGACCTCGGGCACCGTCGTCGGTGACGCGTGGTCGGACTTCCTGCCGGGTTCGAAAGACATCACGGCCGACTGGATGGCGCCGTTAGCGTGCGGTAACTACAACGTCAAAACCGGTAAGTGCTCCGGCCAGAACTACGAGTAGGTTCCTCCCCACCGATGCGTCAGTCCACGGACGGACTGCCGCATCGCCCCATTCAACGCAACCAGGCGAATCAACAGTGAACTTTCCGGGGGAAAGTAACGAGGCAGCAGCGGCACCCGGCCGGCGGGACGGCCGTTCGCCCGTGCGCATTGCGTCGCTGTTGCTGGCCACCGTACTGATAATCATCGCGGGTCGCGCGGCCGCGGCAGGCGACGAGGAATTCGCCGCCGCCGTCGCGGCGCTGAACGTGCGCTCCTACGACGCGAAGGCTATCGCCGCCACCGCCGTTGCCGCGATCGATCATCCACGCACGATCGCCGTGTTGAGCGCCATGCTCGACGGTGCGCTGTACAGGCGCAAATCACCGAAAACCGTTGTCATCGCCGAAAGTCTCGACGACGGCGGCTACGCACTCACGGATGCCGTTAGCGGCGAAGACCTCGGCGCCGTCGGCCGTCGTGACGTCCGCAGAATCAGCGTGAACAACGAATTGCGGCGGATCCTGCGCGGCCTCATAGCCAGCCTGCAGCTGAATGCCGCGGACCCGGCCGAGCGCATCGTCGCGGCGGAGTCGATAGCCGCATCCGGCGTGTCCGAACTGCGCGAGGTGCTCGCCGCACGGCTCGCCACGGAGCGCGACGACAGTGTGATCGCGGCGCTGAATACCGCGCTCGTGGTTTTCGATCTCGATGCAGGGGATGAGACCGTGCGGCTGGCCGCGATCGAAAGTTCCGCCGCCAATCTCGACGGCCAGGTGCGGATCAAACTGACCGCGATCGCGGGGGATGAGACCCTGAGTAGCGCATTGCGCGAGGCGGCCGCGCGTTCGCTGAGAAAGATCGAAGCCGCCGCATCACGTTACAAGATCATCGAGACCCTGTTTTTCGGCCTGAGTCTCGGTTCCGTGCTCGTGCTCGCCGCGATCGGCCTGTCGATCACGTTCGGGGTGATGGGCGTGATCAACATGGCGCACGGCGAACTGATCATGATCGGCGCGTACACGACGTATGTCGTGCAGTTATTACTGCCCGATGCGATCGAGTATTCGATCCTCGTCGCGATCCCCGCGGCGTTCATCGTCTCCGGCCTCGTCGGCATGTTGATCGAACGCGGGGTCATCCGGTTTCTCTACGGCCGCCCGCTCGAGACGCTGCTCGCGACGTTCGGGGTCAGTCTCGTGCTGCAACAGGCCGTGCGTTCGATCTTCTCACCGTTGAACCGTTCCGTCGCCACGCCGCAGTGGATGAGCGGTTCGTTCGAAATCGTCAACGGGCTCTCGTTCACGTTCAACCGGCTGTACATCCTGTTGTTCGCCCTGCTCGTGTTCGGCGGACTCGTGCTCGTGTTGCAAAAAACGCGTCTCGGTCTCGAAGTGCGTGCGGTGACGCAAAACCGGGCGATGGCCCGCGCGATGGGGATCCGCAGCGCGCGGGTCGACGTGATGACGTTCGGGCTCGGGGCCGGTATAGCGGGGGTCGCGGGGGTTGCGCTGTCGCAGTTGACGAATGTCGGCCCGAACCTCGGCCAGGGTTATATCGTCGACTCGTTCATGGTCGTCGTGTTCGGCGGGGTCGGCAACCTGTGGGGCACGCTCGTTGCGGGCCTGTCGCTCGGGGTCATGAACAAGTTGCTCGAGCCTGCTTACGGTGCCGTCGTGGCGAAGATCCTGATCCTCGTGTTCATCATTTTATTCATTCAGAAACGTCCGCGTGGCCTGTTCCCGCAACGTGGCCGGGCGGCCGACGATTGATGTCCGTAACGCAACGCATACTCGCTGATCGGGGCGGACGCTGGTTGCTCGGCGTGCTCGCGGTCGCCGTCGTCGTGGTGCCGGTCGCGAACCTCGTGCTACCGGAAGCCTCGGCACTGCATATTCCGACGTACACCGTGACCCTGATGGGCAAGTACCTGTCTTATGCGCTGCTCGCGATCGCGCTCGATCTCGTGTGGGGCTACTGCGGCATCCTGAGCCTCGGGCATGGCGCATTCTTCGCGCTCGGCGGCTACTCGATGGGCATGTACCTGATGCGTCAGATCGGTGAGCGCGGCGTGTACGGTCACCCCGAACTGCCGGACTTCATGGTGTTCCTGAACTGGGAGGCATTGCCGTGGTACTGGTACGGCTTCGACCTGTTCTGGTTCGCCATGCTCATGGTCGTGCTCGCGCCGGGAGTGCTTGCGTTCATATTCGGCTGGCTCGCGTTTCGTTCGCGCGTGTCCGGTGTGTATCTCTCGATCATGACGCAGGCGCTGACTTACGCCCTCATGCTCGCGTTCTTCCGTAATGAAATGGGTTTCGGCGGCAACAACGGCCTGACGGATTTCAAGGACATCCTCGGCGCGAGCCTGCAGGCGGATACGACCCGTATCGTCCTGTTCGTGATTTCCGCCGTGGCGCTCGCGCTCGGCTACGTGCTGTGCCGCTTTATCGTCACCTCGAAGCTCGGTCGGGTCGTCACCGCCGCGCGCGATGCCGAATCGCGCACGCGTTTCGTCGGTTATCGGGTCGAGAACTTCCAGGTCTGGATCTTCACCGTCTCGGCCATGCTCGCCGGGATCGCCGGTGCGCTGTACGTGCCGCAGGTCGGGATCATCAATCCAAGCGAGTTCCAGCCGCTCAATTCGATCGAACTCGTCGTGTGGGTCGCCGTCGGCGGGCGCGGCACGCTGTATGGCGCGGCCCTCGGGGCCGGGGTCGTGAACTACGCGAAGACGACGCTGACGGGCGCGTTTCCGGAAGTCTGGTTGTTCGCGCTCGGCGCGCTGTTCGTGCTCGTGACCCTGGCGCTGCCGCGCGGCATCGTCGGCTTCTGGCAAAGTCTGAAAATCGGCAAACGCGATCATGGCTGAGGCGAAACGAACCCGGCGGCCGCTACTCGAACGCGATGTCGTGTTCGATTTCCTGATCGAAAAACCGACGCGCGACAGCCTCGTCAACACGACGCACGGGAATATTCTTTACCTCGAGGATATCAGTGTCAGTTTCGACGGTTTCAAGGCGCTGAACGAGCTGACCCTGTACGTCGAAACCGGCGAACTGCGCTGCATCATCGGGCCGAACGGCGCCGGCAAGACGACGATGATGGACGTCATCACCGGCAAGACCCGACCGGATTCCGGGACTGCGTACTACGGCGAACGCCTGAACCTGCTGCGGCTGTCCGAACCGGAAATTGCGTCGCTCGGGATCGGGCGCAAATTCCAGAAGCCAACGGTGTTTCCGCATCACACCGTATTCGAGAATCTCGAACTCGCGATGGCCGCGGACAAGCGTGTGTGGCCGACCCTCGTGCGCGGAATCTCCGCCGAGGAGCGCGATCGGCTCGACGACGTTCTTCGCATGATCGGTCTGCTCGATCACGTCCACGCGCTCGCCGGCATTCTGTCGCACGGGCAGAAGCAGTGGCTCGAAATCGGCATGTTGCTGATGCAAAACCCGCTCGTCATGCTCGTCGACGAACCCGTCGCCGGCATGACGAAACAGGAAACGGAAGCCACCGCGGAACTGCTCACCCGGCTCGCCGGCGACCGCTCCGTGATCGTCGTCGAACACGACATGGAGTTCGTGCGCTCGATCGCCCGCCGGGTCACGGTGCTGCACGAAGGCAGCGTGCTCGCGGAAGGCACGATGGACCAGGTGCAAAACGATCAACGCGTGATCGAGGTCTATCTGGGGTCGTAATGCTGCAGCTCACGAACGTCAACCAGTACTACGGCGACAGCCACACGCTGTGGGATTTGTCGCTCGAGGTCCCGGACGGGTCGTGCACGTGTCTCATGGGCCGTAACGGCGTCGGCAAGACGACGACGCTCAAATGCATCATGGGTCTGCTGCCGATCCGCGGCGGTGAAATTCGCTACCGCGGGGATCTGCTGTCCGCCGAGCCGGCGGAACGGCGCGCGCCGCTGAAAATCGGTTACGTCCCCCAGGGCCGCGATATCTTTCCCCGCCTAACCGTCGAGGAAAACCTGCGCATCGGATTTTCCGTGTGCGAACCCGCCGCCGCGCGCGCGGCGTACGAACGCGTGCTCGAAATATTTCCGGTACTCAAGCAGATGCTCAAGCGCAATGGCGGCGACTTGTCCGGCGGTCAGCAACAGCAACTCGCGATCGGTCGGGCACTCATACTCGATCCGACGCTGCTGATCCTGGACGAACCGACCGAGGGCATTCAGCCAAACATCGTGCATGAAATCGGCGACACGATCATGCGACTGAACCGCGAGCAGGGCATTACCGTGCTGCTCGTCGAGCAGAAGCTGCCGATGGCACGACGCGTCGCCGATCGGTTCTGCGTACTGGACAAGGGTCGGTCCGTGGCGACCGGAATGATTGACGAACTCGGCGATGCGATCGTGAAGGAATACCTGACGGTATAGCCCATGGCGCGCCGCGAACAATGCCCGCAAGACAACAGCAGGAAAACCAGGATGAAAAGACTCATACGAATCGTGACGATGACGGCCGTGTCCGGTATCACGACGGCGTCAGTCGCCCACGATCACCCCACCGCCCACGCGCACGGCATCGCAGCTGCGCTGCCGCACGGTCACGGCGCGTTCGAGAGCCTCGCTGTCATGATGCTCTTCGCCGGCGCCTGTACGCTCGTATTCGTCGCGCTGAAGCAGGCTCGCGGGGCGCGCCTGAAACGCGCCCGGCAAGCGGTTCCGGTCGCGATCATCAGGCCCGGGCTGCGCTTGTTCCGGGATCGTTGAGCATCGCCGCTGTCACACCGCTGCCGGCGCCGGGGTGGACGGCGGCGCTGGACCTCACCTTTGAGCCGCGGCGTGGTCGCACGGCGCTCGTGGGCCGGCGACACACGGGACCATTGTCGGTGCAGCGCCCGTTCTACCCGGATGAGGACGGCACGTGTCACACCTACGTGCTGCATCCGCCGGCCGGTATCGTCGGTGGCGACGATCTGAGCGTGACGCTCGATCTCGCGCCGCACACGCGCGTCCTCATGACCACCCCGGGTGCGACGCGCTGGTATTTCAGTGACGGGCGCACGGCGACATTGCGGCAGCGTGCGCGGGTGGCCGACGCGGCGGTGCTCGAATGGCTGCCGCAGGAAACGCTGTTGTTCGACGGTGCGCATGCACGGTCGACCACGCGCATCGAACTCGAAGGCGACGCACGCTATCTCGGCTGTGAAATCACGGGTCTCGGGCGGCCGGCGTGCGCGGAACGCTACACGCACGGAGAACTCGACCTGCGTTTTGAATTGTGCCGCGATGGTCGTTTGCTCGTGCGCGAACGCCTCGTCGGTCACGGAGCGCCGCGCGGATTGCGGGATTTCACCGCGTTGATGACGTTTATCGCGAGTGGCGCCGATGCGGCGGTGCTCGAGGTCGCGCGCGAACAATGCGCCGCTGTCACCGATGCCCTGTGCGCGGCAACTCTGATCGACGACGTACTCATTTGTCGCGGGCTCGCATATGAATGCGCGCCGTTGATCATCGCGTCGCGGCAGCTGCGACACACGCTGCGCCCGCTCGTGTTCGGAACGGCGGCGGCGCCCCCGAGAATTTGGCGTACCTGAGGAGACCGAGCATGGAGTTATCGCCGAGAGAGAAAGACAAATTACTGTTGTTCACCGCCTCGCTGCTGGCGGAGCGACGACGCGATCGCGGGGTGAAGCTGAACTACCCCGAGGCCATCGCGTTGATCAGTGCCGCGATCCTCGAAGGCGCACGTGACGGCCGCACGGTCGCCGAGCTGATGGATATCGGTCGCACGGTACTGGGCGCGGATGAAGTCATGGACGGGGTCGCGGAAATGCTGCACGACGTGCAGGTGGAAGCGACGTTCCCCGACGGCACGAAGCTCGTCACCGTGCACGACCCGATCCAGTGAGCAACAACGAATCACCGAGCGGAGAAAACCGATGATAGCGGGCGAACTGATGCCGGCCCACGGCGACATCGAACTGAACGCGGGGCGGGCAACGCTCACCGTTACGGTTGCGAACACGGGCGATCGACCGATCCAGGTGGGATCGCATTACCATTTTTTCGAAACGAACCCGGCGCTCGAGTTCGAACGCGCACCTTGTCGCGGCTTCCGGCTCGATATCCCGGCCGGGACGGCGATCCGCTTCGAACCCGGACAATCGCGCGAAGTCACACTCGTCGCCTACGCGGGCTTGCGCCGCGTGTTCGGTTTTCGCGCGGCCGTCATGGGTGAACTCGGAGACGCATCATGACCCGCCTGTCGCGCCGCGCGTACGCGGAACTGTACGGTCCGACGACCGGCGATCGCGTGCGCCTCGCCGACACGGAACTCATTGTCGAAGTCGAAAAGGATTTCACGACGTACGGCGACGAAGTGAGTTTCGGCGGCGGCAAGGTCATCCGCGACGGCATGGGGCAGAGCCAGCTCGGCAACGATATCGCGGTCGATCTCGTGATCACGAACGCGCTCATTATCGATTACTGGGGCATCGTCAAGGCCGACATCGGCATTCGCGACGGCCGTATCGCCGCGATCGGCAAGGCCGGCAATCCCGACGTGCAGGCCGGGGTCGACATCGTGATCGGTCCCGGCACGGAAGTCATTGCCGGTGAGGGCAGGATCGTTACGGCCGGCGGGATCGACGCGCACATCCATTTCATCTGTCCGCAGCAGGTGGAAGACGCGCTCATGTCCGGGGTCACGACGATGTTCGGTGGCGGTACCGGCCCGGCTACCGGGACGAACGCAACGACGTGCACCCCGGGACCCTGGAACATCCGGCGCATGCTGCAGGCCGCGGATGCGCTGCCGATGAACCTCGGCTTTCTCGGCAAGGGCAACGCGAGTTTGCCCGCCGCGCTCGACGAACAGATTGTCGCCGGCGCGATGGGTCTGAAACTGCATGAAGACTGGGGCACCACCCCGGCCGCGATCGACAACTGTCTCGACGTTGCCGAACGCCACGACGTGCAGGTCGCGATCCATACGGATACGCTGAACGAATCGGGTTTCGTCGAGGACACGGTGGCGGCATTTCGCGGCCGCACAATCCATACGTATCACACGGAAGGTGCCGGCGGTGGTCACGCGCCGGACATTATCAGGGTGTGCGGCGAAGCGAACGTGCTGCCCTCGAGCACGAACCCGACCCGGCCGTACACGGTGAACACGATCGATGAGCATCTCGACATGCTCATGGTGTGTCACCACCTGTCGCCGGCGATCCCCGAGGACGTCGCGTTCGCGGAGTCGCGGATCCGGCGAGAAACGATCGCGGCCGAAGACATTCTGCACGACCTCGGCGCGTTCTCGATGATCGCATCGGATTCGCAGGCGATGGGCCGGGTCGGAGAAGTGATCACGCGTACCTGGCAAACGGCGCACAAGATGAAAGTGCAGCGCGGTGCCCTGGCGGGTGATCCGGCGACGCACGACAACGGACGGGTCAAGCGCTACATCGCGAAGTACACGATCAATCCCGCGATTGCGCACGGGATCGGGCACGTGGTCGGCAGCATCGAAGCCGGCAAAATGGCTGACCTCGTGCTGTGGAAGCCCGCGTTCTTCGGGGTCAAGCCGGCCATGATCATCAAGGGCGGCATGATCAGCGCAGCCCCGATGGGCGATCCGAACGCCTCGATCCCGACCCCGCAGCCGGTGCACTACCGCATGATGTTCGGCGCGCTCGGCAAGGCGCGTAACGCAACGTGCATGACGTTTGTCTCGCACGCCGCGCAGGCCGCCGGGGTGGCTGAGGAACTCGGGCTCGAAAACCGGATCGGGGTGGTCAGGAACACCCGCGCCGTACAGAAGGCGGATATGTTGCTGAATGATTACCGCCCGCATATCGAGGTCGATGCGCAAACCTACGAAGTGCGCGCCGATGGTGAACTGCTCACGTGCGAACCGGCGACGACCCTGCCGCTCGCGCAACGTTACTTTCTGTTCTGACCCGGAGCGCCGCAGCATGCTGGAATTTACCGTGATCGAATCGCCGGGCGCGAACGCGCAACTCGCGGCGACGCTCGCTTATGCCGAGCGCCAGAAGAGCCGTTTGAGAATCGTGCTCGACAGCGGCGAGGAGGCCGGGATCGTGCTCGCGCACGGCACGAAACTGCGCGCCGGCGATGTGCTCGCCTCGCCGGATGGCGTGCAGTTACGCATCGCCGCCGCGCTCGAGCCCGTGAGCACGGTCGCGGCGCGCAACGGACGCGACCTCGCGCGGATTTGCTACCACCTCGGCAACCGTCACGTGCCGCTGCAAATCGGCACCGGCTGGGCGCGGTACGAACGCGATCATGTACTCGACGCGATGGTCACGGGGCTCGGCTTTACCGTCATCCACGAACAGGCGACGTTCGAGCCGGAGCACGGCGCCTATGCGCAACCCGGCGCGCATGCAGCGACGCACCACGCGCATGACTGACGCAGTGCACGGTGATGTCGGGCGCGCGCGCCTGCTGCAGCTCGCGAGCGGTACGCTGCCGGTTGGCGCCTACGCGTATTCGCAGGGACTCGAATGGATGGTGGAAGCCGGGTGGATCGGCGACGAGGCCACGCTCGGCGACTGGTTGCGCGAGCAGCTGCTAGGCAGTATCGCAACGACGGATCTGCCGCTGCTGTTGCGCCTGCTTGCCGCGGCGTCCGCCGACGACGACCGGACGATGGTGGGCCTGAGTCGTGAACTCGTCGCGCTGCGCGAAACGAGTGAACTCGTGCGCGACGATTGTGCCCGGGGCGCCGCGCTCGCGCGCCTGCTCACGGACCTCGGCGTGGATGCGGCGGCCGGATGGCTGCAGCGGCGCGATACGCCGTTCGCCGCGCTCATTGCGCTCGCGGCGGCCGCCTGGGGACTAGCGAGCGACGACGCGGCGTTCGCCTATAGCTGGGGCTGGCTCGAGGGCCAGATCCTCGCCGGCGTGAAACTGATCCCGCTCGGCCAGGTCGCCGGGCAACGTTTATTGTTCGATCTCGCCGCTTCGATCCCGCACGCCATCGCGCTCGCGCGGCAATGCGCTGACGATGACATCGGCGCCAGCCTGCCGGCGCTCGCGCTCGCCAGCGCGCTTCACGAAATCCAATACACCCGGCTGTTCCGCTCCTGAGCGGGGCGCCGAATCGAGGAACCTGGAATGTCTGCACTCCCTGAAACGAACCGGCCGGTCCTGCGGGTTGGCATCGGAGGTCCGGTCGGATCCGGCAAAACCGCGCTCATGGATGCGCTGTGCAAGCGCCTGCGCGAGCGCTTCGAGATCGCGGCGGTGACGAACGATATCTACACCCGCGAGGACGCGGAGTTTCTGATCCGCAGCGAAGCGCTCGCCGCCGATCGGATCGTCGGCGTCGAAACCGGTGGTTGTCCGCACACGGCGATCCGCGAAGACGCGTCGATGAATCTCGCCGCGATCGATGATTTGATCCGCCGCTTCCCGGATCTCGATCTCGTGCTCGTCGAAAGCGGTGGCGACAATCTCGCGGCGACGTTCAGCCCCGAACTTGCGGACTTGACGATCTACGTCATCGACGTCGCGGAAGGCGAGAAGATCCCGCGCAAGGGCGGCCCCGGTATCACGCGGTCCGATCTGCTCGTGATCAACAAGATCGATCTCGCGCCTTATGTCGGCGCCTCGCTCGACGTCATGGACAGCGATACGCGGCGGATGCGTGGCGAACGACCGTACGTGTTCACCGATATGCGGCGCGGGGTCGGCCTCGATGCGATCGAGGAATTCGTTATCTCCGCCGGGCTCCTCGCATGAGTACGACGGGATCCCGTGACGACGCCGGCTCGCGTGTGCTCGCGAGCACGCTGGTCATGCTCGTGATCGCAAGCGCGCTCACAGCCGGCTGTGCCTCCGTGACGTTCAAGCGCGGCGCGACCCCGTCGACGATGGCCGCCGATGAGCGCCGCTGTCGCAAGGCGGATCCGGCCGACAGTGCATTCCGCGCCTGTATGCGTGACAAGGGCTGGTTCGTCGCCGGTGGAGCCGATGCGGCGACGTCGACGGACGCGTTTCCGGACCGCGCCGGTGAGCACACCTCGCCGATGGCGAAAGTGATCGATTTCAGCGCGCCGACCGCCGCCGCCCGGGCGCAAGCCCCCGCGCCCGCAACAACCCCGACCCTGTCGACACAATCGCAAGCCCCCGCGACGTCCTCCGCTGCAACGACCGCGACACCGCGGCAGCGGCAGTTGCCTGTGGCCGCGGTTGTGTCGGCGCCATCTTCTCCCGCTGCGGCACCCGAACCGGCGCCGATCGCCGCGGAGCCAACCCTGATCGGCGTTGCGAGCTGGTGGAAATTCGGTGGCACCGCCGACGGACTCGACGCTGACATCGCCGCGTGCACGCACAAGCTTGGCAACGGCCACCGCCCGGCGCCGGCGGCAACGCTTGTTACGCGCGAGATGGGGGCGTGCCTGCGCGAACACGGCTGGTATGCGCTCGGGAAATCGCGCTGAGCCGGGGCTGGCCCGGCGCGCGGAGCGGGTTACCACACGGCGATCGGATTGCCCGGCGAGCCGGTTGCGCCGACGAGTTTCAACGGTGCCCAGCTGAACAGGAACTCACCGGGCCCACGTTCGCCGAGTTCTTTCAGGTTCAGGTTCTCGAACAGGTAGATGCCGCGCCGGGCCGACAGGTTCATGTGGCAGTACGCCCACTCCCGCAACTCGGGGATCGGGGTCGGCCATTCGCCCTCGCCGGTGAAATCGTACGGTTCGATACCCCAGTTGTCCGCGCCCATCATCGCGATCTTGCGACTCGCGAGGTGATCGCACACCTCGGGCGAGACCCCGGGCCCGCCGGCATTGAAGCGCGCGTTATCGGCCGCGGCTTCGGCCGCGGTTTTCTCGAGGTTGTTCTGCCACAAATCGTTCCAGCCGGTGCGGAACAGCACGACGTCGCCGGGCCCGGCATCGGCGATGCCCGCCTGTTTCAGCGCGGCGCGATAGTCGTCCATCGTGATCGGGTAACCGATCGGCAGATTGCCGCCTTTCAGTTTTACGAGGTCGATCAGAATGCCGCGGGTGAAAAACGAACCGACGTGCTCGGTACCGTTCTTGCTCAGCCCGTACGGACCGCCGACGTCCTGCAGCCGGCGGCCGTTGTACAGGTAATCGCCGTCCGGATAGCCCTCAGCCTGCTTGCCCTCGATACGGATCATCGGATGCCCGAGCGAATCGAACTGGGTGCCGACCTGGCCGATTTGCGCCGTGACGAGTTCATCATTGAACGTTTGCCGGTAGCCGTCGCCCGACCACGGCAGATTGTGCGTCGGCTTGCCGCCGCCCGGTATCGACAACGAGAAAATCCGTCCCGGGAACAGCGGAATGCGCGAATGGTAAGGCATGCCCAGGGTCGCGACTTCGCCCTGGCGCACGAGCCGGGCCGCGGCGATGCGCTTTTCCGGTGTGATGCGTTGCGTCGCACCGCTCTGGTCGTCGGCGCCGAATTCGCTCGGCCACCAGTTTTCATCCACCGGGTTGTTGTCCGCGAACGCGGCACCGCTGAGCGCGGCGAGGCAGGCCGCAATACGGATCGATTGCTTCATGGCCATAACACCCGGGTTTCCTCGGCAAGGAATGCCGTACAGTTTGCCGCATCGAGGAACTGCGGCGCGTCGGCCGCGAAAATCGCCTGCACGCGTTCACTCGTCCAGTACGCTTCGAATGCCGCGTAGTCGGCGAACGACAATTCCGCGACCCCGTCCCATGCCGGCGCGGTGTCGCCGTAGGTTTCCGGCGCCTGATGGCACTGCACGTAACGCATGACGCCCATGTCGCGCGGGATCTGCGGCGCATGCACATCGATCCAGTAACGCTGGAAGTCGGCGACACTCATGCCGGGTTTACGTTTCAGTATAAAGACCGCTTTCACGAGCGGGGTGTCGCGTTCGAGCGGCGGACCTTCGATGAATACGTGTTCGCGGGTGGCGAGAAAATCGAGCGCGTCCATGTTGACGAAATTCGGTTCGTCGGCCTGTGCGCCATTGATGTAATCGGGATCGGTGCCGAGGTTCAGCAGCGTGTCGAGATCGTCGAACCAGATCTCCGCGACCCCGTCATAGGGACAGGATTCGAATCCCGGCATCGGCTCCGCGATGCGATGACTTTGCACGTAACGGCGCAGGGATTTCATGCTGAGCGCGAGCGGCGCGTGGGTTTCCCGCCAGTAGCGGTGGAAATCCGCCGCGTTCAGATCCGCTCGTTTACGCACGGTGGCGATGCCTTTGATCATGCTGGTCTCCTGTGGTCGTGGCGTCGGATGCCGGGCCGCACGAGCTTAATGGAACGCGGATCGCCACGTCCAACGCCCGGGCCGGACGCGAGGGTCGGGTCGATTCTACGCGGTACCGCCGGCGTCGAGCGGCAGACTCGCGGTGACCTAAAAGGATACAATTCCGGGGACAGTGAACCTGACTCTGCCGGCTTTGACGCAACCACCGTCGTTTTTTACGCGGATCGGCACCTCCGCCCGACCGGGCCCGGCGCCGAAAGATCAGTGAACTGCCCCGTAATTCCGCCCCGTGCGACCGGTTCGCGCACACGCCGGCGGCGACGATACGTTGAATTTACCGTGCTATATGGTAGCGTGCCCCGCCGAATTTCATGATCAAGAGGACATCTTTATAGTGTTGGAAGCAGATAACGAGACTCAACTACAGGTCTGGAAGGACCTGGCAATCAGTAAACAGATATTGATGACGGCCGCCACGAAGGCGCTGGGCCTGAACTCCGAATGCACTACTGAAGAACTTCAGTCGGCGCTCAACGAGGCGATCAAGCGCGCCGGGGAAGCGGACGCCAAGGTCGCCGCAATGCGCACGCAAACGGACAAGGAGCTGGCGGCGATGAAGTCGCAGCTGCGAACCAGCGAGATGGCGCTGGCGGAAGCCCGCGAGCAGGTTGCCGAGGCAACGAAAGCCCGCGAAGCGATCGAACGCCAGCTTGCGGTTGGCAAAAGCGACAATGCGAGGGCGCTGAAAGAGGCGAAAGCGGAAGTCGCGGAACACCAGCGGAAGCTGAAAGCGATCTCGAAGCTGCTCGCGGACACGCCGGAAAATGTCGTCAAAAAGATGAAAACCCTGAAAAAACAGCGGCTGGACGACGCCCGGGTGCGGGCGCAGATCGAAGCGAAACTGCGGACCACGATGAAGGAAAAGAATGAGCTGGAGCAGAAACTGAACGCTCAGGAAGCCGAGGACGCTCAGGAAGCTGAGGACGCTGAGGACGCTCAGCTCGAACAGGCCACACCCGTTACCGAACAAGTCGCGTGACACGCGCGACCCGGAATTCCGGGGACACTTGACCCGGGCCTTCGTTCGTGCGTGAACTGAGCGTCGATTCCAAAGCGAATCGGCACGAACGTCAACCCGGTCCGGCGCCGTCAGACAAGTGAACTGTCCCCGCAATTCCCAAAGCGGACATTAAGCGGTACCGCCGCCGTCGAGCGGCAGACTCGCGCCGTTGACGTAGGACGACTCCGGCGAGCACAGCCACACGACCGCGTTCGCGACTTCTTCCGGGGTGCAAATGCGGCCGATCGCGAGGCTGTCGCCGAAGCTCGTCTTAATCGCCGGATCGCCGCCCACCATGCGATCGAGCATCGGCGCGTCGACCGCCCCGGGACACACGGCGTTCACCCGCAGCCCGGCACCGGCGACTTCGAGCGCAGCCGCCTTCGTCAGACCGACGATACCGTGCGCGGCCGCGCAGTAGGGGGCAAAATTCGGAAATCCGACGAGGCCCCAGTTGCCCGCCATGTTCACGATCGTGCCGTGGCCCTGCGTGCGCATGCAGCTTATTTCGGCGCGCAGACAGCGCCAGGTGCCGCTCAGCTTCGTCTCGATCATGCGCTGCCAGTCGGCTTCCGTTTGTTGTTCGAGTGGCGCCGGCACGCCTTCCGAGCCGGCGTTGTTGAACGCGCAATCGAGTTTGCCCCAGCGTTCGACGACCGCGGCGACCGCGGCCTCGACGCTTGCCGGATCGGTGACATCGAGTGCCAGGAACACGCTTTCGGCGCCATCACCCGACAACGCCGCGAGCGCGGCTTCGCCGCGCGCGCGGTCACGTCCGGCGATCGCGACCCGGGCGCCGGCGGCAGCAAAGCGTCGCGCGGTCGCGAGACCGATCCCGCCCGTGCCGCCGACGATGAGCGCCGTCGCGCCGTTCAGTTCGTTCGCCATGCAAAATGCTCCGTTGCGGTCAGCTGCTCATCATGCCGCGCCGGGCGAGCCAGGTGAACCGGGGAAACCTGCGTATTTTAAATATTAGTAAAAACTAATATAATATGCCGAAAGCACACCCGCGCGTTGCTCGCGCGTCATTACGAACGAGGAGAACACATGGAAAATTTCACCCCGATAACCGCGCTTGCGGGCGGTATTCTCATCGGCATTTCGGCGACGCTGCTGTTGTGGCTGAATGGCCAGATCGCCGGCATCAGCGGCATCTTCCGCGGCGTACTGAAAATGCGCTCACCCGACCGCGCCTGGCGCAGCCTGTTCCTGCTGGGTCTCGTGATCGGTGGCGGCATCTGGTGGCATGGCTTCGGACCGACGTTCACGCCGCGCACGGGATTTTCGCTGCCGCTGCTCGTGCTGGCCGGCTTGCTCGTCGGCTTCGGCAGCCGCATTGGCAACGGTTGCACGAGCGGGCACGGCGTGTGCGGCATCGGCCGTACCTCGGGGCGTTCGCTGGCCTCGACGATGACATTTTTCTCGGTGGCGCTGGCCACCACGTTCGTCGTGCGCCACGTCCTTGGAGGTGCCGCATGAGCCGCCACATCGTCGCGCTGCTCACCGGCATCATCTTCGGTCTCGGGCTCGCCGTTTCGGGCATGATCAATCCGGAGAAAGTGCTCGGCTTTCTCGATATCGCCGGCGCCTGGGATCCCAGCCTCGCGCTCGTCATGGGCGGCGCCGTCGGGGTGACGCTGCTGACGTTTCGCCGCGTGCTGAAACTGCCGAAGCCGCTGTTTGGTGCGCGCTTCGAAATCCCGACGTCCGCGAGCGTCGATTCGCCGCTGCTCATCGGGGCGACGATATTCGGGATCGGCTGGGGTATCGCGGGTTACTGTCCGGGACCGGCCATCGCCGCGTTGACGATCGGGTCCATCGAACCGATCGTGTTCATCGCGGCCTTCATCGCCGGCAATTTTCTGTCAGTCATGCTCGACCGGGCAACGGCAGCCGGCTGGCGCGCCGCGCCTCAGCGCGGTTAACGAGCAATAAACCGCCGATCACGAGCGCGGCGCCGACGAGCAACGCGCGACTCGGCAGTTCGTTAATCGTGACGGCCGCGAGTACGATCCCGAAAATCGGCACGAGGTTGATGTACACGGCGGCGTTCATCGGTCCGAGCGCCTGCACGCCTTCGCAATACCACAAAAAGCCGAGACCGATCGTGAGCACACCCTGCACCGCAAGCAGCGCCACGATCCGCGGGTCCGACAGCATGTTGAGCGTGGCATCGAGGTTCCAGATCATCGCCGGCAGCATGAGCACGGCCCCGGCAAGACAGGCGTAGGCGGTGACCGCGAGCGAGGCGTGCTGCTCGAGCAACGGGCGGGCGATGATCGTGTAGCCGGCCCAGCCCGTGATCGCGACGAGAAACAACAACTCGCCGTAACCGATCCGGCCCCTGAGCAAGCTGCCGAAATCGCCGTGCGAGACGACGATCGCGGCACCGATAAAACTGCACGCGACCCCGACGACGGACCAGCGCGCGATCGTGCGTCGAAAGACGAGAAAATCGAGCACCATGACGACGACCGGGATCGCGCCGTTGATCACCGCGCCCGTGTTTGCCTGGGTATGTTCGAGCGCTTCGAACATGAGAAAGTTGTGCAGGCAGAAGCCGCAGAACCCGAGCAACAGGAAGTGGACGACGAGGCGCGGGTTCATCACGATCCGTGGCTCGCGCCGCCGCCGCGCGATGTACAGCAGGAACACGAACGCGATCAGCGTGCGGATCACGACGAGCGCCTGGGGCGCTTCATACTCGCCGAGGTAACGCCCTAGCGGGTAGGACGTCGCCCACAGCAGGCCCATTGCAATCAGTTTCAGGTGAACATTGAACATGCCGGTCGCGCCGCGGGAACAGCGGCTACAGTAAACCGCGGACCGGGATCACCGCCACCGGCACGCCTGGCGTTCGCGGCTAGCGCGAAGCCGGACCCTGCGCCGCCCGCCATCGGCTCATGCCTTCGAGCCAGCGATCGATGTCCGTGACCTTGCGGACCATGTAATCGTGCACGACCGGGTGCGGCAGCATGAGAAACGTCTCGTTCGCCATGCCCTCGATCACGCAATCGGCGAGTTCTTCCGGTTCAATCATGCCGTCGCGGCTCGCCACCGACGCGCCGTCGGGCCGGTCCGTCATCGGTGTGCGCACGGCCTGCGGCGCAAGCACGGAGACGCGGATACCGGAATCTCGGTACTTGATCGCGACCCATTCGGCGAACGCGACCGCCGCGTGTTTGCTCACGGTGTATGTCGCGGACTGGATATGGCTCAGCAAGCCGGCCGCCGACGCCGTATGAATCAGATAGCCGCTGCCGCGTGCGGCCATCAGCGGCGCTACCGCCCGGACCGCATACACATGCGCCATCACGTGCACGTCGAAATTGAGCCGCCATTCCTCGTCCGGCGCGTCCTCGTCACCGAGTCGCGCAATCCCGGCGTTCGAGCAGAAAATGTCGATCGGACCGATCCCGGTTTCGACCGTGTCGACGAGTTTGCGGATATCGGCCTCGACGCTCACATCACACGGGATCGCCCGGCCGCCGACTTCCGCCGCGACCGCGGCGAGCCGTTCCGGCTGCAAGCCGGCGACAACGACCGCGCGGGCGCCTTCGGCATGGAAGCGCCGCGCGAGCGCGGCACCAATTCCGGTGGCGCCGCCCGTGATCACGGCAATCCTGTCTTTAACGTCCATGCGCCTGTTCCCCCTTGAGCGCGGCTGTCGCCGGGCGGATGTCAGGGCCACGGTATCGCGGCCCGAGTGTGGAATAATGCCAAATGGAAACAAACGAGAACACACAAGGAAATCCGTGACCATGAATCACAAGGCATTACCGTTAAAGATCCTGCTCGCCGTGACGCTCGGCATAACCAGCCTCGCGGCCGTGGCCGGCGCCACGCTCGACGCGACACTCGCGGCGCAACCGGCGGAAACCCGCGCGCGTTACCCCGCTCGCCACCCGCTCGAAACCCTGACGTTCTTCGGCATCAAGCCGGGACAGCACGTGATCGAAGCGCTGCCCGGCAGCGGCTGGTACACGAAGATCCTGCTCCCGGTACTCGGCAGCGAAGGCCGTCTCACGGGTGCGGATTACGCGTTCGCGATGTATCCGAAGTTCAATTTCTACAGCGACGAGCAAATCGAAGCGAAGAAAACCTGGACAACGACGTGGACGGCCGAGGCGCAAACCTGGCGCGGTGACGCCGGGGCTGCCGTCGATGCGTTCGTGTTCGGTTCGATGCCGGCGAGCCTCGATGGCCAGGCTGATGCGGTCCTGTTCATCCGCGCGCTGCACAATCTTGCCCGCTTCGAACACGACGGCGGCTACCTCACGACCGCGCTCGCCGAAGTCCATCGCGCGTTGAAAAGCGGCGGCATCGTCGGGGTCGTGCAGCATGTTGCGCCCGAAAGCGCGTCCGACACCTGGGCGGATGGCAGCAACGGCTATCTGAAAAAGAGTTTCGTGATCGAGAAGCTCACCGCCGCGGGTTTCGAACTCGTCGGTGAGTCGGACGTGAACCTGAACCCGCGCGATCAACCGACGGAAAGCGATTTCGTGTGGCGTCTGCCGCCGAGTCTCGCGACCTCGAAAGACGATCCCGAGGCGGCCGCGCGCTACCGCGCGATCGGCGAGTCATCGCGCATGACCCTGTTGTTTCGCAAACCGTAAACAACCGGCCGTTCACGGCGCACGCCCGTGCGCCCGGTCGACCGCGACCCCGACCGAGGGTCGCGGTCGCCGCTCAAGCTTACCGGTCTCCGGCCGTTATCCGCGTAAGAGCCTGCGCGATCTCGTGGTCGCTCGCGTTCCGTTCCGCGCACCCTGGAGACCCTGCATGATAGACGACAAGTTTCGATTGGTTACCCGCAGCGATTTCGACGGCCTCGTCTGCGCCGTGTTGTTGCGCGAACTCGGTATGGTCGACGAAATCAAATTCGTCCATCCGAAAGATATGCAGGACGGAAAAATAGAAATTACCGATCGCGACATCACGACGAACCTGCCGTACGTCGCCGGCGCGCACATGGCTTTCGATCACCACCTGAGTGAAACGCTGCGCAACACCGAACCCGCGCACAATCACATTATCGACCCGGCCGCGCCCTCGGCAGCGCGTGTCGTCTACGACTACTACGGTGCCGGTGCCCGTTTCCCGGTCGAGTGGTCGGATATGATGGACGCGGTGGACAAAAGCGATGCGGCCCGCTTCCGGCGCGAGGAAATTCTCAACCCGACGGGCTGGGTGCTGCTGAACTTCATCATGGATGCCCGCACCGGGCTCGGTCGCTTCCACGATTTCCGGATTTCGAATTACCAGTTGATGATGGAATTGATCGAACAGTGCCGCACGCTGTCGATCGAGGAAATCATGGAACTGCCGGACGTTCAGGAACGGGTCAATCTGTACCTCGAACATGAGGAACAGGCGAAAGCGCAGATCCAGCGCTGCGTCAGCCTGCACGACGATCTTGCCGTACTCGACCTGCGCCACGAGGACCCGATCTACGCGGTCAATCGCTTCATGATCTATGCCCTGTTCCCGCAGGCGACTGTTTCGCTGCACGTGCTGTGGGGGGTGAAACGACAGAACACGGTGTTTGCGATCGGCAAATCGATCCTGAACCGCAAGTCGGACCTGAACATCGGCGAGCTGTGTCTCGCCTATGGCGGCGGCGGGCATCTGAACGCCGGCACGTGCCAGGTTCGCAACGAGGAAGCGGCAACGAAGCTCGCGGGAATCGTCGGGAAAATCACCGGCGGGGACGGCGTTGCGGCGAGCGAATCGGCCGCGGCGGTGGCCAGCCCCCTACACTGAGTTCGAATCGATCGCGTAGACGCGATCGAGATGCGCGCCCGAGGGTTGCTCCGTCACGAGCGAGACGGCGACCACCGTGGTGACGGAAACGAGCGCGCCCAGCGTGCCGCACGCGAACGGGTTCGGTGCCTGATTCGCGAGCCATGTGCCGGCGATCTCGAGCGCGGTGCCGGCAAACCAGTCAGCCTCGATGAACCCGGACTTCGTCGCGATAAACGCGCTCGCGCCGGTGAAGAATCCCGCCAGCGCTCCCGCCTTCGTCGTGCCTCGCCAGGCGATCCCGATGAATATCGGCCCCGCCGTCGCGGCCACCATGCCGCCGACCCCGGCCGCGATCAGGATCGCGACATTCATCGTCTGCGACGTCCACGCGAGCCAGATCGACCCGGCGACGATCAGCACGGAGGCGATGCGGCTGATTCTCAGCGATACCCGGTCGATCGTTGCGTTCGACGGTTTCGCGGCGAGGCGTGGCGCGATCGAACGGCGGTAGATATCGTTCGCGAACACCTGCGACGTCGACACGATCAGTCCGTCCGCGGTCGACATGATCGCGGCCAGCACGCCGGCACCGATCAGCGCCGCGAGCCATGTCGGCAGCGTCGCGATGAACAGCGCGGGGATCGCATCGTTCGGACTCGCGCCGTCGACGAGCAATTCGCCACCGAGCACACCGCGCGCGAGCAGGCCGCCGAGCGCGATCGCCGGCAGCAGCATGCCGAACGCAAACGAAATCACGATGAACCTGAGCTGGTCGCGATCATTCTTCAGCGCCCACAGCTTGTTGCCCACGTGCGGCAGCAGTCCGAGCGGTACATGCAGAATGAAAATCGCGAACACGTCCCACCATGAGTCGAGGATCGGGTTCGTCGGGCTGAGTACGGCGACGAGGCCCGGATCCTGCGCTTCGAGGTTCGCGAACAGGCCGGCGAGTCCGCCGTCGACCCCGAAACCGGTGAAGAACATGACGACGACCGCCAGCGACAGCAGCAACATCAGCGCACCCTGCACCCCGTCGGTGAGAATGTCGGCGTGCGCGCCGCCAATGACGATGTAGATCATGACAATAACGGCGGTCACGATCAGCGCCGGCAGCAGCGCGATGCCCATCATCTTGTTGAACATGATGGCGCCGGAGAGCAGTTGGCCGGCGAGGTAGAACATGAGCAGCATCGAGAACAGCGCGACGCACACGCGCAGCGCTTCGGAGTCGAAACGGTCGCCGAGATATTCCGGCATCGAGCGGGTACCGAAATTCCGGCCGGCGCGGCGGATCCCGCGCAGGCACACGGCGAGTCCGAAATAACACCCGAGCGGATAGACAAACGCATACCACAGCGCGGAGACCCCGGATTTGTACGCGATCGCCGGGATCCCGATGAACGTGCCGCCGCTCGCGGCGGTTGCCGTCAACGCGAACGCGAGAAACAGCGGGCCGTAGCCGGCACGCGCGGTGGCGAAATCATCGCTGCTGCGCACGCGCCGCATGCCGATGTAGCCAAACGCGAGCATTGCGCCGATGTACAGCGCGAGGAAAAACCATCCCCACAGCCGCAGGTCCGGATCGCTGTCAACCATCATGAGCAGGTCCTCGTGGGATGCGGGGCGGGCGCCGGCATGCGCTTGACCCGGCTACTTCGCGTCGGTCGGCCACTCCTTGTGCACGAGTTCGACGACCGGTATCTTGCGCGCGGTCTTCGCCTGATACGACGCGAACACGGGGGCGTGTTCGCACACGCGGGCGAACAGCCGGTCGCGATCGGCGCCGCTGATTTCAACCGCGTTCGCCTGATATGTCTCGCTGCCGATCTCGACGGTGACCTGCGGATTCGCGCGCATATTGATGTACCACGTCGGATGTCGCGGTGAACCCGCCATCGAAGCGATGATCACGATGCGGCCGTCGAGGTTGAAATAGGCGAGCGGTATCGTGCGGTGCTTGCCGGATTTCGCGCCGATAACCGTGACGAGCAGAAAATCGATCGACGCGCCGAGTTCGCCGGGGATCTGGCCGCCGTTCGCGCGAAACTCCTCGATGAAACGCGCGTTCACGTCATTCGCCACCGGCCCCTGGCCGCCGTCCGGGGCGGACAGTTCCGCCGACATGGAACTGATATCGTCAAACGTCACTTTACTGTCGGGCGATGATTTACTCATAACGAATGTCCTCCGGTCCGGGGAAATGCTGCTCAGGGTCGTTGTTGTCGCACTTCACCACGCCGCCTGCAACAGTGGCAGCACGTCCTGCGGCCCCGCGATGGTGCGCGGGTTCGTCGGGATCCACATGTCGAGCATCGACTCCTCGGCAATCGTCGGCAGGATCTCCTTGCTGACCCCGGCGTCGCGCAGTCGGCCCGGCAGGTCGAGGCTCGCGACGAGCGCCTGGATTTGATCCGCGGCGGACGTATCCGGATCGCCCATGGCCGCGGCGAGTATCGCCTGGCGCTCACCGTTCACGGAATTGTTGTAACGCAGCACGTGCGGCAGCATGACGCACGAGGTTTCACCATGCGGCATGCCGGCCGTACCGCCGAGGACGTGCCCGATGCCGTGGCTCGCGCCGAGATCAACACCCGTTGCGACACCCTGGATCGACAGCCACGCACCGATCAGACACGCGAGGCGCGTATCGAGGTCGTCCGGATCCGCTTTCGATTTCGCGAGCGCCTGCGGCAGGATCCTGAGCGCGTGCAGCGAGCTTGCTTCCGTCAACGGGGTCACATTGATTGAACACCAGGTCTCGACCGCATGATCGACGGCGCGGATGCCGGTGCCGAAATACAGCCGCGGTGGGGTCGCGACGGTCATCGCCGCATCGAGGATCACGACGTCCGGCGCCAGGCTCGGATGGATCAGTGCTTCCTTGCGCGGGATGCGTTCATCGGTAACCCCGGCGATGGCGGTGTATTCGCCGGCGGACAAGGTCGTCGGAATCGAGATGTAGCGTAGCGTGGCCGGGGCGACGGGGTTGCCGACCCGAATGCGATCGATGTCGTCGACCGCGCACACGTCGTTCGCGAGCGCGAGACAGGCGGCCTTCGTTGCATCGCACACGGAGCCGCCGCCGAGCGCGATCACGAGATCGGCCCCGGTATCGCGCAGCGTCGCGGTGATCCGCACGACATCCTCGCGCGGCGAGTGGGCGCGGATCCCGCTGACTTCAGCCACACAGGCGGCACCGAGCGCGTTCGTCACCGTTTCCGCGAGGCCGCCCGCGCCGGTCAGGCTCGTATTCGTTACGAACACGACGCGCTGCGCGCCGGTTCGTGCGAGTTCGTCGGTCAATGCACTCGCGACGGGTTGCCCGTAAATGACATCCTGTGGCGGCGGCGGACTGTAACGGCCGGACTGGCTCATCGGGGTGACTCCTGAAACGAATGTCGCCCGATTATATGCCGCGAGTCGGAATCCCCCGCAACCCGCGCGGGTCCGCGCGCCCGCGCGTGCGGCGGGTAAATCGATGTTACATTCGCCGTTCGTATAAATTCGGCCGGGGAGGATATCGACATGCTGCAGCTCGAAGGGATCCGGGTGCTCGACCTGACGCAGTACCTCGCGGGACCGACGGTCGGACGACTCATGGCCGAACTCGGTGCGGAGATCATCAAGATCGAAATCGCCCCGGGAGGAGATCCCGCGCGTGGCCTGCCGATTGCCGACGACGGGCGCAGCGGTTATTTCATCCAGCAGAATCGCGGCAAGAAAAGCCTTGCACTCGATTTGAAAAAACCGGAAAGCGATCAAATCCTGCGCGAGTTGATCAAGAACGTCGACGTCGTGATCGAAAACTTTGGTCCCGGCGTGATGGAAAAGAAAGGCCTTGCCTGGCCCGACGTCAATGCGCTCAATCCGCAGGTGATCATGGCGTCGATATCCGCGTACGGTCGTGAGAGCCCGCTGTCGCACAAGACCGGCTATGACTGGGTCGCGCAGGCGTTCTCGGGCATCATGCACATGAACGGTCATCGCGACGGCCCGCCGTTGCCGGTCGGGATCGCTATCGCGGACGTCAGCAGCGGGGTCCATGCGTTCTCGGCCATCGGGTATGCCCTGTTTCATCGTTCACGCACGGGATCCGGGCAATGGCTGGACCTGTCGATGGTCGACGCGATGTTCCACATGCACGATGTGTCGCTGCAGGGCTATACGCTGTCGAAGGGCAAGTTTCACCCGCACCGCCAGGGCGCGCATCACGAACTGATCGCACCGTTCGGCGTGTTCAAGGGACCCACCGGCTACATCTGCATGCTCGCGCTGCAACCGCAATGGAAAAACGTGTGCGCCGCGATCGGGCGACCGGAACTCGAAGCCGATCCGCGCTACGCCGAATCACCGCAGCGCGCCGAGCGGCAGGAGGAACTGATCGCGATCATCGAGGAATGGATGGCCGGGTTCAGCGACAACGATGCCGTACTCGCGCATCTCGACGAGTACCGCGTACCCGCGTCGCCCGTGATGGACCCGGCCGATGCCATCAATCATCCGTATTTTCGCGAACGCGGCATGGTGCGCGAGATCACCGACCCGGTCATGGGCGATCTCGTGATCCCCGGGTTTCCGCTGCGATTTTCCGCGCAACCCGAGCGCCTCGACCTCGTCGCGCCGACGCTCGGTCAGCACAACGCCGAAGTGCTCGGAGATATTCTCGGCTACGATCCGGAGCGCATCGACGCGCTCGTGCAATCCGGCGTTCTCGTCGCCCGCAATCGCTAGGAGGTGTGTGAATGAACGAGCTCATGCGCAGGACGATGGCCGAGCAGGCCGCGCTCGTGAAATCCGGTGAAGTCTCGCCGCGCGAACTCGTCGACGCCGCGATCGGCGAGATCGAACGCCTGAATCCGCAACTCAACGCCGTCGTGATCCCGATGTTCGACCTTGCCCGTGAGGCGGTGACAGCGCTGACCGGCAACGAGCCGTTCTGCGGCGTGCCGATGTTGCTGAAAGACGTGCTCGCGGAATATGCCGGCGCGCCGATGACGGAAGGATCGCGGTTTCTGCAGGGTTACGTGTCACCCCACGATTCCGAACTCGTCGCACGCTACCGCCGGGCCGGTTTCATCGTGTGTGGTAAAACGAACTCGCCGGAGTTTGCGTCGAAACCGACGACGGAACCGGAACTGTACGGCGCGACGCGCAACCCGTGGGATTTAAGCCGCTCGCCGGGCGGCTCGTCCGGCGGTTCCGGCGCGGCCGTCGCCGCCGGCATGGTCTCCGTCGCGCACGCGAACGACGGTGGCGGTTCGACCCGCGTACCGGCGGCCGCGTGCGGCCTCGTCGGCCTGAAAGGCACGCGCGGGCGCAATCCGTTCGGTCCCGATTACGGCGAAGTCGGTGCCGCGGGCCTGTTGTCGGAACATGTCGTCACGCGCACCGTACTCGATACCGCGCTCATGCTCGACGTGAGCTCGGGCCCCGCGATCGGCGATCCGTTCGTTGCCCCGCAACCGGTGCGGCCGTTCGCCGCGGAAGTCGGCGCCGACCCCGGGCGTTTGCGTATCGCGTTCAGCGACCAGCCGATCATCGACACCGAGGTGGATGCGGATTGTTGCACCGCCGTGCGCGACATCGCCGCATTGTGTGAAAACCTCGGACACTTCGTCGAGGAAGCACGGCCGCAGGTACCGACGGACAACTACCACCGGTTTTTCACCACGATCTGGCTCGGCATGGTCGGCTGGATGATCCGCGACTGGGAACGCCGCACGGGCCGCAAGGCGGAGCCGCAGTACTTTGAACCGCACACGTGGAAGATGTATTCCGTGGACGCGCAGACCCGTCCGTCGGATTTCCTGCTCGCGGTGCAGGACATGCACGTATTCGCGCGCCGGGTCGCGCCGTTCTTCGAACACTACGACATATGGCTTACCCCGACCCTGACGTGCCCGCCACCGCCGCTCGGCTGGTTCGATTTCGATGCGGAGAACCCGCGCCAGGCGACGGCACGCATGGAGCAGTACCCGCGCTTCACGTCGCTCGCGAACGTAACCGGGCAACCGGCGATCTCATTGCCCTTGTGCTGGAACGATGACGGTTTGCCGATCGGGATCCAGTGCATGGCGCGTTTCGGTGACGAGGCGACGTTGTTACGGCTCGCGGCGCAACTCGAAAGCGCGCAACCGTGGTCCGATCGCTGGCCTGATATCGCGTAACCCGGCGGCGGGCGTGCCCGCCGCGTGTGTCAGGTGAGTGAGTGCTTACGCGCCGTGCGCGGGGAGTTATGCGACGTTGATGCGGTCGATGAGTTGCCCGAAGCAGGCTGCGGGCGAGAAGTGTTTGCGCGCGTAATCCAGCGCGCCCGTGGCAATTCGCTGACGCCGTTCCGGGGAGTCCAGCAGGGCTTCGAGCGCAGCGATGAACGACGTCGCATCGTCGGCGATCACGAGCGCGTCGCCGTCCGCGTCGGTGAGCCCGCGCGCGCCTTCGCTCGTCGTCACGAGCGGTAGCCCGTTACCCAGCGCCTCAACGGTTTTTATTTTCAGACCCGAACCAAAACGTACCGGGTTGATCAGGATATCGATTTCCCCGTAGACGGCCTGCAGCGAATCCGTGTGCCCGTGAAAGCACACCCCGGGAGTATTGTTGTCGGCAAAATGTTTTCGCACCGAACCGTGGATGTCGAGTGACAGGGCGCGGTTCGTAAACGCCGGCCACACTTCGCGCAGGAACCATTGCAGACCCTCGACGTTCGCAAACCAGTCGCTCGCGGCAAAGCCGATGCGCCTGACCTGGCGCCTGACCCCCTGTGGCGTAATCGCGGTCGGGTGCGACGCGAGGATCGCCTTGTTGTCGCCGAGCCAGCTGCAAACGATGGCGTAGTCTTCGCGCTGAATGCAAATGACGCCGTCGTAGCGGGCGAGGAGTTCGCGTTCGTCCTGTTCGCTGATCGGGATCCGTGGCCGGTAGCCGTAGCGTTGCATGCTCAGCGTCTTCTGGCTCAGCAAATCGTGGGTATCGACGAAACGTCGGCCGCGAACGGGTAACGCATCGAGCAAGGCCGAGTTCTCGAGTTTGTCGATGATATAGACGTCGGCGGGATCGAGTTCGGCGCAAATCCCGCGTAAGGCCTCGATCAGGGCAGGTTCTTCGAGGCTGCCGGCGCTGTCGAGCGTGATGAAGCGAAAGCGGGTCGCGACCGTGCGCAGACGTTGCAGGATGTCGGGCCGGATCGCGCGCGTGAAGATGATCGTCAGTTCGCAATGCTCGCTGAGGTGGCTTACGAGCGCGGCGGTTCTGGCCCAGAGGCCGGCACCCTGGCGCCAGAACCGGGTCGCGGTTATCAGCACGACTTTTTTCATTCAGTCCCCGTGGCCTGAGCGCTGCGATGGCTGACGTGCTCCCGGCACCCGCAATGCGCCGACCCGGCGTGGCGGAGCCGCGTGCCCTGCTGTCGCACGGTCGCTGTCGGGCTCTGATTTATTCAGCGCTTCCGTGCTGGTCCGCGGCACGCGGCCGGATCAATTTCCAGCCCGTGATCATCGGTTTGATCAGGTTTTCCTTTTTCCAGACGAGATAAAAAAAGATCGCCGCCACGTGCAGTGCGACGACTGCAAGGATGACTTTCGCCATCAGTTTGTGCCACCACGTCAGCGGATCGCTGACGGCATCGGAGACGAACCCGGCGAGTGGCGCGGCTTCAAAATAATCGTCGGACTCGAGGAACAGGCCGCTCGAGGCCTGCGCGAGCAGCAGCGCGATCATCGCCAGTACCGACAAGGAACCGAGCGGATTGTGGCCGCGCGTCCCGCTCGGTTCGCGCCGGGTGACGGTTTTCAGGTAGCGCGCGATTTCACGCGGGGACACGAGCAGTGCGCCGAACCTGATCGGCGCCGGTCCGATGAAACCATAGATGATGCGGAAAACGACGAGCCCGAGGATCGTGTAACCGCAATAGAAATGCCACTGGATGGTCGTGAACGACATGAACTCGCCGAAGTACCAGCCGAGCGAGACGGCGATCACGAGCACCCAGTGCCACAGGCGCGTTACCGGGTCCCAGACTTTCTCCCGGTGCAGGTCCCCCAACGGGGTTTACTCTTTTTCGCGGAAGTCGTCGTGGCAGCCCTTGCAGGCATCGCCGAGGCCGCCGATTTTCGACCGCAGCGCGTCGAGCCCGTTACCGGCGACGGCGGCGAGTTCGTTCACGGCGTTCGCGTATTCCTTGCCGTGCTCGGCAACTTTTGGATACGTGCTCCAGATTTCCGGTTTTGCTTCCGTTTTGCCCGGGTACTTGTCGTTGCCGGTGCCGGCTGCCCACGCGGCGCCGATGTCGAGCTGCAGCAGTACTTTCAGATTGTTCGCGAGTTTCGCTGCCTGCTCCGCGTCGTAAGGCATTTCCCCTTTCGCCATGTAAAACAGCGGTCCGGCGCTGAAAGACCGCAGTTCCATTTCGCCTTGACGCGCTTCGATCAACAGCAGGTTCGGATCTTCATCGGCGGCCGGTACATTTGACATCGGCGCGGCAAGCAGCAGACAGAGCAGGGCTAACAGGGCTTTTTTCATCGGGAATTCCTTAGAGGGTGACGAAACCATGAGACCGTGATGATACACGGGTGTTCCGTTACGCAAAATGACACCCCGGTTGATCGCGCCGCCCGGCCGGCAATCGTGCCGATGAACAACTGATGCCCGGATCGGGCGCCGGGTGGTTCATCGCCGTGACCATGGCCCCGTCGACGGTGCGCATGCCGATCGCCCGGCGTACGGATCCATGAGAGTCGACCACACCGGCACCCGACAGTAGACAACCGGGTGCAGTTCGCATCGCTGCGCCGGCGGGAATGAATTTTACGCTGCCAGGTTCCGGCCAGCGGGCGATCCGGGCGCCGCCGGCCGCGACCGGCGACGCCACTGTATGGTCGCTATTGCACGTTAATGCGCCGCGCGACCGCCTGTTTGACTTTCGGCAGCGTTACCGTCAGCAAGCCGTCGCTCAGATTCGCGGAGATTTGCCCGGAATCGATCTGCGTCGACAGCGTGAAGCTGCGCGTGAAGTTGCCGACGTTATATTCCGTATAAATCGGTTGCACGTCGGAGTAGGCGCCGGAATCGATGCTGCCTTCGATTTTCAGCACGTTTTTTTCCACCGTGATCTCGATCCCGTCGCGCGTGCAGCCGGGCATTTCGAGCGTCACGATAACGTCGTCCGCCGTTTCGTGCACATCCGTATACGGGACGAAGAACGCCGCGGCTTCCGTGCGTTCCTCGTTCGGGCTCAGGGGTTTCTTTTCCTGTACAGACACTTCCTGGGGGCTCATGGCTACCTCCATGGCGGTGCGCGGGCGCACCGGCGGTTGATTAATTGATCGCTACCGAGCGGCTTTTTTCGTGTTCGGCGCGCGGCAGATTGAGGCGCAACACGCCGTTTTCGAACGTCGCCCGTGCGCCATCGACATCGATTTCCGCCGGCATGCTCAGCGTGCGGTCGAACTGACCCGCCTGGCGTTCACGCCGGTGTACGCTGGCCTTGTCGTCGTAGTCGATCACCTTCGTGCCGGTGATCCGGATCTGGTCGCGTTTGAGCTGGATATCGATGGCGTCTTTCGCCACCCCCGGTAACTCCGCGACGAGCACGAAGTCGTCGCCGTCAGCGAATATGTTCACCGGCGGGTAGGCGCCGCGGCTGCTCGTGCGGCTGCCGAACCAGTCGTTGCGGCTCGCCTTGTCGAGCGCCCGCTGCAGACGAAACAGATTTGCAAAAGGATCGTTCATTCTCAGTACCACGTCGGCGTCCTCCTCGAATCACTGGGGCACTATTGCTTGAAGCGATATATGGGAACGTCGCCGCGGGTTTCAAGGCAGAAACGAAAGCCGCCCCCGCGGCAGCGCGCGGGCGGGGGCGCCGGGCCGGATCGGCGGCCCGGGCGGTGAAACGCGGTGCGCGCGCTAGGGCTTACCCAGCGCGGCGAAGATCTCCTCGTTCGTCATGAGGTCGGCGTATTTCTGGCCCATGTCGAACAGGCTCGCCTCGTGCGGGCCGAGCGCGCGATCGCCGACACATTCCGTCGCGACGACGGTGCGAAAGTTGTGACTCATCGCATCGACGACGGAAGCGCGCACGCAACCGGAAGTCGTGGCGCCGGTCACGATGACACTGTCGACCCCCTGGCCGATGAGCCACCCGGCGAGGCCGGTGCCGAAAAACGCCGACGGTTGCGTCTTGCGCACGATGTATTCGCCGGTGCGCGGCGCGAGTTCGTCGACTATCGCGCCGATCGGATTCGCCTCCGTGAACGCGAGGAGGCCGGGAACCTTAAGGGACATCGCGCCGGCATCCGCGCCATCGTCGGCATACACGATGCGCGAATAGGCAACCGGCAGCCCGCGTGCCCGCACGCCCTCGAGCAGCGTCTGCGTATGCCGAACGGCAGTCGCGATATTGCCGCCGCCGAACTGCGCCGGGTCGCAAAAGCCCACGACGAAATCGACGATCAGCAGCGCGGCCTTGTCGCCGAGGCCCGCCGTGTTGCCGAAACCCTGACGGTCGTACACTTCAATATCGCTCATCTTCGCTCTCATGCGTCAATCAAATCTGGCCCGGCCGACGGTAGCGGCTGCCGCCGAATACTGTCAATCGCTTTCCGACCCGCGAGCGGCGGTGTCGAGCGGACACGGAATTTGTTAGCGTCCCGTTCGTTAAGGGTATGTCGAAGGACCACGCCGATGGCGTTCGAGAAACTTTGCCGCACGGATGCTGTTGCGCCCGGTGCGATGGCCGAATTCACCGCGGGCGACGGTAGCCGCATTCTCGTGATCCGGCAGGCGAATGGCGACTGGCGGGCGTTTCAGGCGCTGTGTCCGCACGCGGCGGTGGAACTCGTCGCGGGGACTTACGCCGACGGTGTCCTGACGTGTCGCGAACACTGGTGGCAGTTCGATGGCGCGAGCGGGCAGGGTACGAACCCGACGGGCTGTCATCTCGCGCGCTACCCGCTGCAGCTTCGCGCCGAAGATGTGTTCGTCGACGTTGCCGGGGTCCGGCCATTCAAGGCCGGACGTTGAGTTAAGGAACCTCTGAACAAGTCATGGCCCGGCATCCTGCGTCCACGCGGCCCGATTTCTGCGTTACAAAGCTTCGCAATAGCCAGCTATTACGTGCGCTTTGCGCCTTGAACTCG
>MRWG01002515.1_pt1 | contig 37409 bp, 40 predicted proteins | sample 1013341 | NCBI WGS metagenome assembly MRWG01 (sample SAMN06117577, study PRJNA244670) | biofilm metagenome | biome: Water; feature: Cathode Biofilm; material: Biofilm; isolation source: microbial consortium enriched at the cathode of a solar microbial fuel cell | place: USA: District of Columbia ... | reverse complement strand
AACTGCGATTGCGCCTCGTCCAGATACCCGGTCTGGAGCAACGCGGACGCCGTCCTGTAGGCAATTTCCGTGTCGTCCGGCGACAGTTCCTGGGCTTTCAGATAAGACACCAGCGCCCTGTCAAGATTGCCCGCATTTTCAAGGGCTACGGCTTCTTCAAACGCTTTACGGGCAGCTGCGGTCATCTGGGTCGGTTTTCCTAAAAGCACCTGCCAGCAGCTTGTCTCACCGGAGACGAAGCACGGGGGCTTATGGTTAACCTAAGGAGCAGGCGCGCGCCGGTCAAAAGCGAATTTCAGCCGTACACAGCTTGTCCGCCGGAAACATTTGCCCGCCAAAGTTACGACACAAGAAAGCCGCGGAACAGGAGTTATCGGCAAAATCTTGTGCGGGACAGCATCGGCTGTGAAATTCGGGTTCATTTTACTCAAAAGACCGGTTAGAAGCTGGCCATGACCCAGCATCAGCGCCTTCTTATCATCGACTTCGGCTCCCAGGTCACGCAGCTCATCGCGCGGCGCCTGCGCGAGTTAAATGTCTACTGCGAAATCCACCCATATCAGAACGTTACCGACGCCTTTTTGAGCGAGTTTTCGCCCAAGGCGGTAATTTTCTCAGGCGGCCCGGATTCGGTTACACGAGCCGGTTCACCGCGTCCGCCGGAAAGTGTCTACACAATGGGCGTTCCGATCCTGGGGATCTGTTACGGCCAACAGGTGATGATGCAACAGCTGGGCGGACAGGTTGACGGTGGCAAGATTTCCGGCGGTGGCGGCACGGCCGAGTTTGGCAGAGCATTCGTGACACCAGTCGAGAACAAACTGTCGATCCTGGATGGATGGTTTGCCGACGGGAAAGAACAGGTCTGGATGAGCCATGGCGACCATGTCAGCCGGATCGCACCAGGCTTTGAGGTCTTCGGCACATCGCCAAACGCTCCCTACGCGATTACCGCGGACAAGGAGAGAAACTTCTACGCCGTACAGTTTCACCCGGAAGTGCACCACACGCCGAACGGCAAGAAGCTTTATGAGAATTTCGTCCGACTTGCCGGCTTCACCGGTGACTGGACCATGGGAGCCTACAAGGACGACGCCATTGCGCGCATCCGCGAGCAGGTCGGTGACAAGAGGGTCATTTGTGGTCTCTCCGGTGGTGTCGACAGCTCCGTTGCTGCTGTATTGATCCATGAGGCGATCGGGGATCAGCTCACATGTGTCTTCGTGGACCACGGCTTGTTGCGCCTGAACGAGGCGGAAGAAGTGGTGTCCATGTTCAGGGATAACTACAACATTCCCTTGATCCATGCGGATGAGAGCGAACTGTTCCTGGGAGAGCTGGACGGTGTTTCCGACCCGGAAACCAAACGCAAGATCATCGGAAAACTGTTCATCGACGTTTTCCAGAAACATGCGAATGAGATTGAGGGCGCTGAGTTTCTCGCTCAAGGTACGCTCTATCCGGACGTGATTGAGAGCGTCAGCTTCTCCGGAGGTCCGTCGGTCACCATCAAGTCGCATCATAATGTCGGCGGGTTGCCGGAAAAGATGGGACTGAAGCTGGTCGAGCCGCTGCGTGAGCTCTTCAAGGACGAGGTGAGGGCGCTTGGCCGTGAACTCGGCCTTCCCGAGAAGTTCATCGGCCGCCACCCCTTCCCGGGACCTGGACTTGCCATTCGTTGTCCAGGTGAAATCACCCGCGAGAAACTTGAAATTCTTCGAAAGGCTGATGCGGTTTATATCGACCAGATCCGTAAGCACGGTCTCTATGACGATATCTGGCAGGCTTTCGTTGCCATCCTTCCAGTGCGAACGGTCGGTGTCATGGGCGATGGCCGCACATATGACTACGCCTGCGCGTTGAGAGCCGTGACGTCAGTCGACGGCATGACCGCCGACTATTTCCCCTTCACGCATGATTTCCTGGGTGAGACGGCAACCCGTATCATTAATGAGGTACAGGGCATCAACCGCGTAACCTATGACATTACGTCAAAACCACCCGGCACTATTGAGTGGGAATAAGCAAGGCTTTGGATCACTTGGACCCGACGTCGCTTGGCGGGTCTTGACGTGTGCGGACCGAAATATCGCGGGTAACTCTGCGAACGCAGGAATGTGATTGCACGAACGATTGTCGAGCCTGCATGCATTGGCGAAAGGTCCATGTTTGTGCTCGTGCATTTGCTTTTGTTTATAGCGCCTCGATGCTGTGAGCGAACTGCAACTTGCTTCGATTAACTGTATATTTGCAGGCGCTCATATAAACAGTCCTCAAACTGTTGCTCTGTCAGTTGCTTCGCCGAATAAAGATGGGAATGATTGAAGTGAGTAAATTAACTAAAATTATTTCTGGATATGAAAATGACGGCTTCAGTCTCGGCAAAGCAGCTAGAAAAAAGAGAATTAAGTATTTTTGTGAATTGATAGAGAGTAAATTTTCTGAGAAGGGCCGTGTAAAAATACTAGATATTGGCGGGACTGTTCAATATTGGAACATCATCGACAAAGATTTTCTGGATCGCAACAACGTACAAATTACCCTTTTAAATCTCCCGGGATCTCAAGCCTTTGAGGCAGACGGGAGATTTGATTTTTTGACAGGTAATGCCACAGAAGACATCTGGAGTTACCTGGACCCTCAGGACTATGACCTGATCCATTCAAACTCCGTAATCGAGCATGTTGGTGACTGGGCGCAAATGAAGCGGTTTGCGTCAAATATCCGGGATTTCCACGGCGGTTATTTTGTCCAGACACCAAATTTCTGGTTTCCCATTGAGCCGCATTGCATGACGCTCTTTTTCCATTGGCTGCCGAAGCCTTTAAGGGTCTGGCTTGTTGCTCACTTTTCCCTGGGGCATTGGGCAAAAGGGGCCAATACCGATGAGGCCGTCGAAATCGTCGAAAGTGCGCGCCTGCTGAGCAAGTCCATGTTCAAGGCGCTTTTCGATGATGCGCTCGTCAAGCAGGAAAAATTCCTGTTTTTGACCAAGTCCTTCATGGCTGTCAGAGTTGACGGGGAAGGAGTCTCTTCTTGAAAAGAGACTGGATTGCTCAACTTAAAAGATTTGAATACCCGACAGGCTTTCGAAAGATCACGATACGAGCTCTCGAAATTGGTGGCTCAGCGCCTTGTTGAGATTTGAGCGTGAATGAATACACCACGGCATCCGGACCTGACACCAGACTGTGCTTCTTGTGCAGCCCTTTGCTGTGTTGTCTTTGCATTTGACCAATCCGAGTCCTTTGGTATCGACAAGGCAGCAGGCGAGGTTTGCCCGAACCTGGATAGCTGCGGACGTTGTGCCATCTTCGATGACAGGTCGCGTCTCGGATTCAGTGGATGCATTACCTATGATTGTCACGGTGCAGGACAACGTGTGACGCAGGAAGTGTTTCACGGGCACACATGGCGGGAAGATCCCGGACTTACGGAACGGATGGGTGAGGCGCTTTCCATCCTACGGCAAATTCATGAGAAACTGCTGCTCCTGGCAGCGGCTGAAAAACTTCCGCTTGGTATCGGGGAACGACAAGCAATAGTCGAACTGCAGATGCAGCTTGCTCCGCAGTCAGACTGGACGGAATCTCGGCTGAAGGCGTTCCCGCTGATTGAGATTTCACGAAAAGTGTCGGATTTCCTGACAGGCTTGCGTCGACATTTCGAGCGATAGACCTGAGAGCGAAATGTGTGCCCTTATCTTGCGCATTTGATACAGAATGCTGCGGCCGGGTCCACCTGTAGCCGTTTCACGGAAATCTCTTCACCGCACTCCACGCAGTCACCGTATTCGCCAGCTTCCAACCTTGATAAGGCCGCGTCGATTTTCTGGATTGTCGCCCGGCGCTGCCGTTCGGCTGCCTGTGCCATCGCTTGTCCTTGAAGCGCGTCCATACGCGACAATCGACCGACTGATTGTTGATCTAGCTCCACCGTGGCACGGGCTTCCCCGGACAATTCGCTCAATGTTTCAAGTTCGGACTTGAGCGACAAGAGCTTGATCCGAATGTCTTCAACGTTGTGTTCCGCCATCTCCAAGCCTCCAGCGAAAGCATGAAGATGGCAGCCTGAATGTGCAAGAGGAGGTAAGTGTCACCTGTTAAACGGCATCACTTGATACTAAAACCCGGCAAGAACGATCTTCCCAATGGTTTTATTGCTTTCAATCTTCTGATGCGCGACGCGCAGATTACTTGCATTGATGGGTTCAATCACTTCCGTCAACGTGGTCTTGAGCTTGCCTGCATCAACAAGGTCAGCGACGTTGTTCAACAGCTTGCGTTGCTCATCCATATCGGTCGTCTGGTACATGGAACGGGTAAACATCATCTCCCAGTGGATCGATATCGCCTTCAGTTTGAAGGGCCCAATGCTGACGTTGTCGGGATCGTCGATGAGCAGAAAACGGCCCTGTGGCGCGATCAATTCTGCAATATCGTTCACGTGTTGCTCTGTGTGCGTTGTCGAGAAAACATAGCCGGGGGCTTCCAGTCCCAGGGCTTCGATCTGAGGCGCCATCGGTTTTGAATGATCGAGAACATGATGCGCACCAAGCTCACTCACCCAGGAACGGCTCTCCGGTCTTGAAGCAGTTGCGATAATCGTCATGTTCGTCAATTGGCGGGCAAGTTGAACCGCAATGGAACCGACGCCTCCCGAACCGCCAATGATCAGGAGAGTGTTCGAACCAGCTGGAACCGGGTCATTCACCTTCAGCCGGTCGAACAGGGCTTCCCAGGCGGTGATCGCCGTCAAGGGCATGGCTGCTGCCTCGGCAAAACTCAGGCTCGTGGGTTTGCGGCCCACAATGCGTTCATCAATGAGATGGTACTCCGAGTTGGTTCCGTCCCTGGTGATGTCGCCGGCATAATAGACCTCATCGCCCACCTTGTAGCTGGTAACGTCAGGACCCACTTCGGCGACGATCCCGGCCGCGTCGTATCCAAGGACGACTGGCGCGCCGTTTTGCGAAGTTCGGGATTGCCGCACCTTGGTGTCGACTGGGTTGACCGCAACAGCCTTGACCTCAACGAGAAGATCCTTTCCGGAAGGCACCGGCCTTGGTAGGTCGAGATCAGTCAACGACTTCGGGTCATCAATAGGAAGTGGTTCAAAAAATCCGATGGCACGCATACTGTGTTCTCCTGATTTGCGTACCAATCAAATTGATCATAAAATTGTTTGGCGCAAGAATGCACAATTCTAGCCGTAACTGACAAAAAAGAACCTTAGGCACAAAATGGATACCGTTAGGAAATCAGGACCCAAACTGGTCAAGGACGTTTATGGCTGCCATCCGGGCTGTGCTGTCGAAGCAGCGCTCAGTTTGATCGACGGCAAGTGGAAAGGCGTCATTCTGTTCCTGTTGATGGAAAAAGAAGTGATGCGCTTCAACGAGTTCCAGAAAGCGCTTCCGGACATCACACAACGGATCTTGACCGCTCAACTCCGTAGTATGGAAGCTGACGGGTTGATCGTGAGGACCGTCTATCCTGTTGTTCCGCCGAAGGTTGAATATCAACTGACCGACCTTGGCGTGTCGCTGGAGCCGGTGGTGAAGGCCCTTGCACGCTGGGGGAACGAAAACAAGACGCTCTGGCCAAAAGGGTTTAAACGGGACAGCCACCTTCAGCAGGCAGGCTGACGTTTTTCCAGGCAGATGAGTTTCGTTTGTCGCTCGCAAACCATCGAGCCTCCTGACGCATTCGTGACTTTGTCAATCCGCGGCCCGTTGCGAGGATGCTCCCGCGAAATCCAAGGGAGAAATGCGTCATGAACCTAAGATGTTCGACAGCGCTTGCGGTGTTGCTCTTGTCCTCGGTGTTCGGAGCGTTCTCAGCACGGGCAGGTGAGGTCGAGATTGTCTCGGCAACAGCAACCGGATCTGCAGGCACGTGGACCTTCGCAGTAACTCTCAGGCATGACGATACGGGTTGGGATCACTACGCCGACCTTTGGCAGATCTTTACGCCAGACGGAGAATTGTTAGGCGAGAGAGTGCTCCTTCACCCCCATGTCGACGAGCAACCCTTCACGCGATCCCAATCGGGCATCACGATCCCAGAGGGCGTGTCACAGGTCATCATCCGGGCACGAGACACGGTGCACGGTGTTTCGCCACAAGAGTACAAGTTGAACCTGGACCGATAAGCATTGCCTCAGTCAGGTGCGGATAAAGGCCAAAATGCCGTCCGCAACGAATTGTACGGATAGAGCTGCCAACAGCACGCCGAGAAGTCGGGTGATAACCAGCTGTGCGGTTTCTCCCAGGAGCCGTTCAATCTTGTCAGCCAAGAGAAAGGCACCCATGCAACTCAGCAGGATGATCGCGATGACGCCGCCGAGGCCTGCATAGGCGAGGGTATCCGGAGCCTGACTGGACAACAGGATGATCGCGGAGATTGCCGCGGGTCCCGAAATAAGCGGTATCGCCAAAGGAAAGATGGCGAGTTCATTGATCGTTCCATGATGCGCTTCCGATTCCATCGCCTTTTCGGCGGTTTCGGTTTTACGCGCCTGGCGCTTGCCGAAAATCATCTCGATCGCGATCAGGAACAACAGGATGCCTCCGGCGACCCTGAAAGCGGACACGGAGATGCCGAGTACATTCAGCACCGTCTGTCCGGACGCATAAAAAACAAGGAGTATGGCCGCCGCCGTAATGGTTGCCCGAATGGCGACCTTGCGCCTGTCGTGCTTGCTCATTCCAGCCGTGATTGCAAGAAACATCGGGGCCAGGCCGACCGGATCAATGGTGACAAATAGGGTCGCGAAGGCGTTGATGTAGTAGTCGAGCATGGCGATTCCCGGACCGGTTTTTAAGGCGCTTTTGTCGCCTTACTATAGAGCTTTGCGATGTGGTGGCATGTTCTCAAGCCAAATGATTTTTGCCCCCTGTGTATACTCCTCGTAAAGCATTGAAATTAAACCCCTATTACTTAGGCGGAAAAGCGCCGAGAATTTGGAGCGGCGTCTTGAATCGGATATAAAAGAGCAAGCAATAACAATGAAATGAGTGTCTTCCTTGGCTGACCAGGACAACAGCACGCCCACTGACGGTCTTCCGTCCGATATCAAACCGGTCTCCATCGTCGATGAAATGAAGCGCAGCTATCTCGATTACGCGATGAGCGTGATCGTGTCGCGTGCGCTGCCTGACGTCCGCGACGGCCTCAAACCGGTTCACCGGCGCATTCTCTACTCGATGCACGAAAACGGCTACGAGTGGAACAAGCCCTATCGCAAGTCGGCCCGCGTGGTCGGTGACGTCATGGGTAAGTATCACCCGCATGGTGACAGCGCGATTTACGATGCGCTGGTGCGCATGGCGCAGAATTTCTCGCTGCGACTGCCGTTGATTGACGGGCAGGGTAACTTCGGCTCCATCGACGGCGATCCAGCCGCGGCCATGCGCTACACCGAGTGCCGTCTCGAAAAGGTCGCCCACAAACTGCTGGACGATATCGACAAGGAGACGGTCGACTTTCAGGAAAACTACGATAACTCCGAGAGCGAGCCCGTCGTCCTTCCTGCCAAGTTCCCGAACCTCCTCGTCAACGGTGCCGGTGGTATCGCAGTAGGCATGGCAACCAACATTCCGCCGCACAACCTGGGCGAAGTGATCGATGCCGCCATTGCCGTGATGGAAAATCCGGCGATGTCACTCGAAGAACTGATGCAGATCGTTCCAGGCCCGGATTTCCCAACGGGTGGCATGATCCTCGGTCGGTCGGGTATCCGTAGTGCCTATGAAACGGCCCGCGGTTCGATCGTCATGCGGGCGAAAGTCGACGTCGAGGAAGTGCGCAAGGACCGAACGGCACTGATCGTCACGGAAATTCCGTATCAGGTCAACAAATCGACGATGATCGAGAAGATTGCCGAACTGGTGCGCGACAAGCGTATCGAGGGCATCTCGGACATTCGTGACGAGAGCGACCGCTCGGGCATGCGGGTCGTGATCGAGCTGAAGCGCGATGCGGTTCCGGACGTGATCCTGAACCAGCTCTACCGTTTCAGTCAGTTGCAGACATCGTTCGGTGCCAACATCGTTGCTCTGAACGGCGGCAAGCCGGAGCAGATGAACCTCTCCGACATGCTGCGCGCCTTCGTCTCCTTCCGCGAGGAGGTGATCCAGCGACGCACACGCTACCTGCTGAAGAAAGCCCGTGACCGTGCCCACATCTTGGTGGGCCTGGGCATTGCAGTTGCCAACATTGATGAAGTCATCAAGCTCATCCGCAGCGCACCGGACCCGGCAACGGCGAGAGCGCAGCTGATGGAGCGCAACTGGCCGGCAAAGGATGTTGAATCGCTCATTCTTCTGATCGACGATCCGCGCCACATGGTGCAGGACGACGGCACCTACAAACTGTCAGAAGAACAGGCACGAGCCATTCTCGATCTGCGTCTGCAGCGCCTGACGGCGATGGGCCGTGACGAAATCGAGGAAGAACTCAACAAGATTGGTGCGGAAATTTCCGACTATCTCGACATCCTGCGCTCCCGGGCCAGGATCCAGGAGATCGTCCGCAACGAAATGCTTGAGATCAAGGAAGAATTTGCAACTCCGCGCCGAACCGAAATCATCGAAGGCGGGGCAGATTTCGACGAAGAAGACCTGATCCAGCGCGAAGACATGGTCGTGACCGTGTCTCACGGTGGCTACATCAAGCGCGTGCCGCTGGCGACCTACCGTGCACAACGACGCGGAGGCAAGGGCCGGTCCGGCATGGCGACCAAGGACGAGGATTTCGTCACCAGGCTGTTCGTCGCCAATACCCACACACCGGTTCTGTTCTTCTCCTCGCGCGGCATCTGTTACAAGATGAAGGTGTGGCGTCTTCCACTCGGCGGACCGACCTCGCGCGGAAAGGCATTGATCAACCTGCTACCTCTCGAACAGGGCGAACAGATCACCTCGATCCTGCCATTGCCGGAAGACGAGGACAGCTGGGCAAACCTGGATGTGATGTTCGCGACCATTCGTGGCACCATCCGGCGCAACAGGCGTCGACACCTGTTCTGAACATGACGATGTGATGCTGACGACCAACTTCGGTCAGTGTATCCGCTTCCCCGTAACGGATGTTCGTGTGTTCGCTGGTCGTAATTCTGTCGGGGTCCGCGGAATTCGTCTGGCCGAAGAGGATCGCGTGATCTCCATGCAGATCCTGCACCACATCGATGTGACGGCAGAAGAGCGCGCCGCCTACCTAAAGCTTTCCCGTGCAATGCGTGGAGAAGCAGATGAGAACGGTAACGGTGCAGATGAAGAGGGCGTAGTTGCAGGCGATCTGCCTCAGGAACGCTACGCTCAGATGAGTGCAGCCGAGCAGATCATCCTGACCATCTCTGAAAACGGCTACGGCAAGCGGACGTCCTCCTTCGAGTACCGGGTCACCGGCCGAGGCGGCAAAGGCATCACGGCCATGGCTGTCAACAGCCGGAATGGCGGTCTGATCTCGTCTTTCCCTGTCGAAGACAGCCACCAGATCATGCTGGTGACGGATGGTGGACAGTTGATCCGCTGTCCGGTGGACGGTATCCGCATCGCCGGGCGAGCGACCCAGGGCGTGATCGTCTTCAAGACGGCAGCCGATGAAAAAGTCGTTGCGGTCGAAGGGATCTGATTGGCTAGACCTGAAAACGACAACAGCGGCCAGGGTGGAACCTGAGCCGCTGTTTGCCGTTACGGGGAGGGAGGTTTGAGACGAAGCTCAGTTGGCCACGGGGTAACGGGCCAGAATTGTTTCATTTACGGTGGGTGCCGTTTTTTCGACGGTGACGAAGGACACGTTGCGTACACGGTTCGCACCGGTCAGTGCCGCTGCACAGTCTTCGCTCCAGGCGCCCCAAGCTTGTGTTTCACATGCCTTTGATGCCGGAATTTGCACAGCGCGGTCGGACTTGGTGGAAGCAAGTCCCTGCGTTGCCAGGCTGGTCAGACCTTCTGCCTGAGACGCTTTGCTCGGGTGCATGCTCATCATGCCTGCGGCAATCATCGTCAACAACGCCAGAACGAAAATAGCGGCCATCTTGAATTGTCCGGCCGGATCGATTGCCTTTGACTGAAAGGCAAAAGGACGTACCGCGATAGCCGTTGCGGTCCGGTCGATTGTAGTAGTGCTCCTCATGATGCTGGCTCCTGCTCACGCCAATTGATTTCGATGGAGCCACTTTGACCTAGGTTTGCAAAGAGAGTTGTGACGGTCGTCACACAATGTCAGTTACTGGCAAAAGACGCGTTCATGCCTGCGTTCTACTTGTTAGGCCGATGCAGGCAGAGTAAGGAAGGTGCCATGAATCGTATTGCGCTTTATCCTGGATCCTTCGATCCCGTCACCAATGGCCACATGGATATATTGCGTCAGTCGCTTGCGCTGGCGGACAAGGTGGTGGTTGCCATTGGCATTCACCCCGGCAAGTCTCCCCTGTTTTCCTTCGAGGAACGGGTCGAATTGATCCATGCTTCGGCGCGTTCGGAATTTACTCCGCAGGAAGCTGAACGGATTGATGTCATCGCCTTCGACAATCTGGTCATCGAAACGGCACGCCAGCAAAACGCCGCTTACCTGGTTCGCGGTCTGCGGGACGGGACGGATTTTGACTACGAGATGCAGATGGCGGGCATGAACGGCACGCTGGAACCTGACATTCGTACGGTATTTCTTCCGGCTTCTCCGAACGTGCGCCACATCACGGCCACCTTGGTACGTCAAATCGCGAAGATGGGCGGAGAAATTTCCGCTTTTGTGCCGGAACCGGTTGCCGAACCATTGAGATCGCGCGCGAAACCCGGCGCGTAATTCAAAGCCAAGCTCTAGACCTGAACCTTAGGAGTCTCCAGTGTCGCGCTTTTTTGCAATTTTTGCCGTTCTGGCTTCACTTCTGATCCTGCCTTCGGCCGCCAGTGCCCAAGGCACCGATCCGGAAAACACAATTTATCTCGATTTGAAGGACGGACGCGTCGTCATACAGCTTCGTCCGGACCTTGCTCCGGCTCACGTTGAGCGGATCAAGAAGCTTTCTCGCGAAGGTTTTTACGACGGTATCGTCTTCCATCGCGTCATCGACGGCTTCATGGCCCAGACCGGTGACCCGACGGGCACCGGTACAGGCCGTTCCAGCGAACCTAACCTGAAGGCTGAGTTTTCCAACGCACCGTTCAAGCGTGGCACGCTCGGCATGGCACGTTCCGCTAGCCCGGACAGCGCCAATTCCCAGTTTTTCATCATGTTCGGCGATGGCGACTGGCTGAATGGCCAGTACACCGTATTCGGTGAAGTCGTCGATGGTATGGAATTTGTCGACAACATCACCCGCGGCGAACCGCCGGCAAATCCGGACAAGATCATCAAGATGCAGGTCGCCTCGGACGCACAATAACGTTCACGCGACTACAATTTCGAAAATACCCAAGGAGATACTCGATGGCTGAAATCAAAGACGCCGAAAACACCCTTCTCATGGAAACCAGCCAGGGACCGGTTGTTATCGAACTGAAGCCGGACCTCGCGCCGACACATGTCGCACGTATCAAGGAGCTGGTCCGCGAAGGTTTTTACGACGGCATCGTGTTTCACCGCGTAATCGACGGCTTCATGGCACAGACCGGCTGCCCGCAGGGCACTGGCACTGGTGGTTCCGGCAAGAAATTGAAAGCGGAATTCAGCAATGAGAAGCACGTGCGCGGCACCTGCTCCATGGCTCGCGCAATGGACCCGAACTCCGGTGACAGCCAGTTCTTCATCTGCTTTACCGACGCGCCCTGGCTCGACGGTCAGTACACCGTCTGGGGTGAAGTGATCGAAGGCATGGACAATGTCGACAAGATCAAGCGTGGCGAACCGGTTTCCAATCCGGACAATATCGTCTCCTTGAAAGTGGCGGCCGACGCGGCCTGAACCACCTGAAAGTGGCTTTAACGATGCAGCGCGGATCATTCATCCGCGCTGTTTTGTTTTGGATGTACCGTCAGACGGTTGACCTGCTCCGCCGTCGCCAGTAAGAGCCGCTGACTGAAAGTCCGGTTGCCGCTCTGGATGGAATGGCGCCGCACCCCGAAACCTTCCAGAGATCCGTCAGTAGCAAATCACCATGCGCGTCGACCAATTCGACTTTGTTCTTCCCAACGAGCGGATCGCCTTGCGCCCGGCTCGGCCACGTGATTCCGCTCGCATGCTTGTCGTTAAACCAGGTGCTGAACCTGAACTATCCGACACGGGTGTTCGCGAATTGCCGCTGTTGCTGGAGCCCGGTGATGCGCTGGTCTTCAACGATACCAAGGTCATACCCGCACAGCTTGAAGGAACACGCCTGCGAGGAGACATTACCGCGGGCATCGGGGCGACGCTGCACATGCGCACCGGGCCGGACCGCTGGAAGGCCTTCGTCCGGCCGGCAAAGAAGTTGCAGGTTGGCGATACTGTCCTTTTCGAAGGGTTCGGCACACGGCTAACGGCGGAAGTGACCGAAAAGGGCGACAGCGGTGAAGTACTGCTGACTTTCGACCGGTCCGGACCTGATCTCGACATTGCAATCGCATCCGTTGGACACATACCCTTGCCACCGTATATTGCGCAAAAGCGTGGCGAAGACGACCAGGATCGCAGGGACTATCAGACGATTTTTGCCGAAAAGGACGGTGCCGTTGCCGCACCGACAGCGGGTCTTCATTTTACGCCTGAACTGCTGAAGGCATTGAGCGAGCGCGGTATCGAACAGCACCGCGTAACACTGCATGTCGGAGCCGGCACCTTTCTGCCGGTAAAGGCGGAAGACACTGCAGATCACAAGATGCACGCAGAATGGGGCGAAATCTCCGAAGAGACTGCCGCCGCACTTCTGGCCGTCAAGGCAAGGGGTAACAAGGTTGTCAGCGTCGGCACGACATCCCTGCGGATCCTTGAAAGCTCCGCCCAGGCAAGTGGCGCCATTGCCGCCTTTGCGGGTGAAACCTCGATCTTCATCACGCCCGGCTACCGCTTCAAGGCGATCGACGCGTTGATGACCAACTTCCATCTTCCGCGTTCTACGTTGTTCATGCTGGTGTCGGCTCTTTCGGGTCTGGACACGATGCGGCGTGCCTATGCACACGCTATTTCTCAGGAATACCGTTTTTACAGCTATGGCGACGCTTCCTTGCTTTTCCCGCAGGAAGGCGCTGTCTGAGGACCAATCATGACCGAAAAAACCGGCAAGACCTTCAGCTTCAAGCTGATCACCACGGACGGCGCGGCGCGGCGCGGCGAAATCACGACGCCCCACGGTGTTGTGCGCACACCCGCTTTCATGCCGGTGGGCACTCAGGCAACTGTGAAGGCGATGTACCCGGAGCAGGTGCGGGAAACCGGTGCAGACGTGGTTCTAGGCAATACCTATCACCTGATGCTTCGCCCGACTGCCGAACGGGTCGCGAGACTTGGCGGACTGCACACCTTCATGAACTGGCCTCACACGATCCTGACCGACAGCGGCGGGTTCCAGGTGATGTCGCTGGCTCAGCTGCGGAAGCTGGATGAAGATGGTGTGCGTTTCCAAAGCCACATTGACGGTCAGAAGTACCATCTCACACCGGAACGTTCAGTCGAGATACAGGGTCTCCTCGGGTCAGATATCCAGATGCAGCTGGACGAATGCATCAAGTTGCCGAGCCCCCGTGAAGAAGTCCAAAGAGCTATGGAGCTGTCTCTCAGGTGGGCAGAACGCTCTCGCAAACAGTTCGAAGCCATGGGTGGACCAGGGAAAGGGCAGGGGCTTTACGGTATCGTTCAGGGTGGCGATCAACCCGACCTTCGTATTCGCTCGGCAGAAGAACTCGGTAAAATGCCGTTTGAAGGCTATTCGGTTGGCGGTCTGGCGGTTGGTGAACCTCAGGACGTCATGCTGAGCATGCTCGACATCACGACGCCAGTTATGCCGGTGGCCAAGCCACGTTACCTGATGGGCGTTGGGACACCGGACGATCTTCTGGAAAGCGTGAAGCGCGGCATTGATCAGTTTGATTGCGTGATGCCAACCCGCGCAGGACGTCACGGTCTCGCCTATACGCGCTATGGCAAGGTCAACCTCAAGAATGCCCGTCACCAAGACGACCCACGCCCGCTGGACGAGGCGAGCACCTGTCCCGCGTCTAGCGTCTACAGCAGAGCCTATCTGCACCATCTCGTGCGGGCTGGCGAAGGACTGGCCGGCATGCTGCTCACCTGGAACAACATCGCCTACTATCAGCACCTGATGCAGGGCATGCGCGACGCGATTGACGCCGGATCGTTCGAAGACTTCTACTCAAAGACCAAGGAAGACTGGGCGCGCGGCGATATTGCCGCGCTGTAACCCGGCACACTCAATCCAGGCTCAGGCTGAAACTGGCTAGGCGGAAAATCCGTCTGCTTTCGTCAGATAGCAGCCGGAAATCTTCCAACTGCCGTCATCCTGTTGCTCGAAACTGTAGAGAGCCAGCCAGTTTTGGCCATTTGGGCCGGTTACATAGACTTCCTGCGTTGGCCCGAGCTTTGTCATTTTCGACCGGCCGAAGGTCACGCTTTGAGGCTTGTAAACTGGCTGGTAGCCTTGCCGCACCATTTCCATGAAGAACTCTGGTGTTTGAAACCGCTGTTGCAAGGAACTGGTTGCGAACGAGAAGGCAGCCTGGGCATTACCCGTCGCAAACGCACTCATCTGATTTTTGATGATCTTGTGAAAGGCGCTGCTATCGAGGCCTTCTTCGGCGCGGACAGACCCTGTAGCCAGCAACGCGCTGACGCCGGCCACCGCCACCATCTTCCAGAAACGAGCATGAGCCATGTTCGGTGTCTCCTTTCCTGAAACCCGAATAGTATACGGCTCCAAACCCTTTTCAGATTGCTAAAATACGAGCAAACCCTTGCGGCAATTCCCGGCAGTTTGAACTGTTTTACGGCAGACCTTGAGCTGCGAATTTTCGTGTCGCGTACCGAGGCACAACAAAACCCGGAAATAGTCCTTTAGAATCAAAGGCGCCAGAGCTGGATTCCCTCCGGACAAGTAGAGCGATCCAAAAGCGCCGGTATGTCAGCAACCAGGCCGCGTTGATCTTTCAGAACGTCTTTCAGGACCTGCCAACCGGTTCCATCTTGGAAAAAATGCCGATGCGGGACCGCAAGTACGGCAACATCCGCAGCATCGAGGTCTTCTTCCCGGGTGAGGGTGATTCCATATTCGGCCGCAACCTCATCGGGATGTGCAAGTGGATCACAGACCTGAACACGTGCCCCAAACTTTTCCAGCTCCCTGATGAGATCGACGACCTTGGAATTACGGGTATCAGGCACATTCGCCTTGTAGGTGATGCCGAGAACGACAACTTTCGGGGGCATGGGCATGCCAAGCTTCACGCTTTCCTGGATGATCTTGCCTGCAATAAACGCCGGCATTGCTTCGTTGGTGCCGCGACCCGCCAGAATAACCTGAGGTGTCATGCCGATCTCGTGTGCCTTGTGGGTCAGGTAATAGGGATCGACACCGATGCAGTGCCCACCGACCAGTCCCGGCTGGAACGGCAGGAAGTTCCATTTGGTCGAAGCCCCCTTCAACACGTCCCGGGTATCGATGCCCATCTGGTGGAAAAGCATCGCCAATTCGTTCATGAGAGCGATATTGAGATCGCGTTGTGTGTTCTCAATCACCTTCGCCGCTTCCGCTACGCGGATCGACGGAGCAAGGTGAATGCCGGCCGTGACAACGGGGTCGTTTGGCGTGATCGACAGGTGTCGGCACGGCCACGATCAAGACATCCCTATCGCTCAGATCCTTTTCGTTGTTGGAAAATACCAGCGTTTCCTGCTGCAAATCCGCGTCATCGACAGACGACGTGCTATCCTGACCGCTGCGCAACTCGTTCAACCGGTTTTCGTTTATATCGAACCCGAGAACGTCAAAACCCTTCGCAGCGAAGGCCACCGCCACGGGCAGACCGACATAACCCAGACCGATAACCGCGATCTTGGTGGAGTGAATGGAGTTGTCGTGCATGAGGCATCCGGGATTGGAGCAAACGGAAAGGGCCGGGTCTTGCGCAAGACCCGGCCCACTCCTAAAGGCTTCTGGCGAACCTTTTCAAGTCCGCAGTGAAAACGATCGCAGATTATTCGGCGGCCAAGGGTTTGCGAATGATCTCTTCCATGAACGGAACCAGTTCCCGAGCAAGTTTCGGATCGTCCATGCCGAATGCGATATTGGCGCTCAGGAAGCCGGCCTTGTTACCGCAGTCGTAGCTCCGACCTTCGAACTTGAGCGACGCGAAGTGCTGTTCCTTCATCAAGGCCAGCATGCTGTCAGTCAACTGGATCTCGCCACCTGCACCTTTGCCCTGGTTGGACAGAAGATCGAAAATTTCCGGCTGAAGAATGTAGCGACCGGTGATCATCAAATTGGAAGGCGCCGTACCGGGGGCAGGCTTTTCGACCATGTTTGAGATCTTGTGCGCATTTGCACCGAGTTCTCCGTCGAGTTCCACAATGCCGTACTGATCTGTCTGGTCTTCGGGAACTTCTTCCACGGCGATGATGTTGCCACCCGTATTTTGATAGAGGTCTACCATCTGCTTGAGGCAGCTGACCTGGGACTTGATGATCACGTCCGGCAACAGAATGGCAAAGGGCTCGTTACCGATAATATCGCGTGCGCACCAGATAGCGTGGCCGAGGCCAAGCGGCGCCTGTTGACGGGTGAAGGAAGTGGCTCCCGGAACCGGGCGGTGCTTTTCAAGCAGTTCCAGAGCAGCAGTCTTGTTTCTCGCCTTGAGGGTATCTTCCAGCTCATAGGCCATATCGAAATGGTCTTCGATAACCTGTTTGTTTCGCCCGGTGACGAAAACGATATGTTCGATACCTGCGGCCCGTGCTTCATCCACCACATACTGGATGATCGGACGGTCAACGATCGTCAGCATTTCCTTCGGTACTGCCTTGGTCGCGGGCAGAAACCGAGTGCCAAGACCTGCCACGGGCAGGATCGCTTTGCGAATGGGCTTGTTCATGTCAGGCCTTCCGATGGTCTACAAATACGAACTCAATCTTCTTTTACCCACTAATAGTCTCATGAGCCGTCGAATACACGTTCTAAACTCAGATCGTCCGCGGGCGCGACGTTGCAGTTAGCCCAAGTGGCAATCAGTCGGACCCTCAGGTCTTTGGCCGGTTGCAAGCTTGTGCACTGCAATACTAACGCAATAACTTCGACAAAGTGATCATTTTATGTCGGGCTGAGACTACACACTTTTAAATCGATTTAAGGCTTGTCCGCTTTCCGCCATAGCGATGTTGCGGGCAGGCAAAAAGAACGCTATGGAACTCCGCAAGTTCCAAGATCGGACTTGTTTCCTGAACGAGTTGCCGCGCTCAAGCGGCAACCGCATGGCATAAGGTGGAAAATGACCGAGGCAAACCGCGTAGTTTCCGTTGGCAATGTAACCTTTAGCAATGATGCGCCTTTCAGCCTCATTGCCGGCCCGTGCCAGCTTGAAAGCCGCGAACACGCACTGGAATGCGCAGCCGCGATCAAGGAAATTACGGATCGTCTCGGTATCGGCGTCATTTACAAGACTTCATACGACAAGGCCAACCGGACATCTCTCGCAGGAAAACGGGGTGTTGGCATGGAAGAAGCCATGCCGATCTTTGCCGAAGTGAAGGAAAAATTCGGCATGCCGGTCTTGACCGATGTGCACAGCCCCGAGCAATGCGCACCGGTTGCGGAAGTTGTCGATGTCCTGCAGATCCCGGCATTCCTCTGCCGCCAGACGGACTTGCTTGTGGCTGCCGCGAAGACCGGCCGCGTGGTCAACATCAAGAAAGGTCAGTTCCTGGCGCCCTGGGACATGAAAAATGTTCTGGGGAAGGTGACCGGTTCGGGCAATGCCAATGTCATGTTGACCGAACGCGGCGCCAGCTTCGGCTACAACACGCTTGTTACCGATATGCGCTCGCTGCCGATCATGGCACAGACCGGTGCGCCGGTAATTTTTGATGCAACACATTCCGTGCAGCAACCGGGCGGGCAGGGCGCTTCCACCGGCGGCGACCGGACAATGGTACCCGTTCTTGCGCGCGCAGCAGTGGCCGTGGGTGTTGCAGGTCTCTTCATCGAAACGCACCCTGATCCGGACAACGCGCCGTCCGATGGACCGAACATGGTGCCGCTCGACCAACTCGAAGCGTTGCTGGCCCAGTTGAAGGCACTGGACAACGTCGTCAAGGCACCGGCAGCCGCTGCAGAATAGTCAATTTCAGCCGCACCTCGTGTGCGGCTTTCCTTTGAGGGGCAAGAGCTCCGGAAAAACGCCGGTACTCCGGCTTCCAAACGGCCGGATTTTCTCCGGCAGACCGTCAATTCAGGTGCATGCGACAAGGGAGTTCTTTCCATGACCGCCATTATCGATGTTATCGGCCGTCAGATCTTTGACAGCCGTGGTAACCCGACCGTTGAAGTCGACGTTTTCCTGGAGGATGGTTCCTTCGGCCGGGCTGCCGTTCCGTCCGGAGCTTCCACCGGTGCACACGAAGCTGTCGAACTGCGCGATGGCGGTGACCGCTTCATGGGCAAGGGTGTCCAGAATGCAGTTGATGCCGTAAACGGAGAAATCTTCGAGACCGTTGGCGGTCTGGACGCTGAAGATCAACTTCAGATCGACCAGGCCATGATCGATCTAGACGGTACTCACAACAAGTCGCGTCTTGGCGCCAACTCCATACTGGGCGTATCGCTCGCGGTTGCCCGCGCCGCTGCCCAGGCGTCCGGTCTGCCGCTCTACCGCTATGTCGGCGGCACGTCTGCACGCACGCTTCCGGTTCCCATGATGAACATCATCAATGGCGGCGCGCATGCCGACAATCCGATCGATTTCCAGGAATTCATGATCATGCCGGTCGGCGCCGAGTCCCTTGGCGATGCCGTGCGCATGGGTTCTGAAATTTTCCACACCTTGAAAAAGGCACTGAACGCAGCCGGTCACAACACCAATGTTGGCGATGAGGGCGGCTTTGCTCCTAATCTGGAATCGACAGACGCAGCTATCGGCTTCGTCATGAAGGCGATCGAAACCGCCGGCTACAAGCCAGGCGAAGATGTCTTCCTGGCACTGGACGCGGCATCGACGGAGTTCTTCAAGGACGGCAAATATGTGCTGGAAGGTGAAGGCAAGACGCTGGCTCCTGAGGAGATGGCAAAATATCTTGCCGATCTCGTTTCCCGCTACCCGATCATCTCGATCGAAGACGGTCTGGCAGAAGACGACTGGGACGGCTGGAAAGCGACGACCGACCTTATCGGCAACAAGTGCCAGCTGGTCGGCGACGACCTGTTCGTCACCAATTCCGAGCGTCTGCGCAAGGGTATCGACCTCGGCGTTGCCAACTCGATCCTGATCAAGGTCAACCAGATCGGTACGCTGTCCGAAACGCTGGATGCCGTCGAGACCGCACACAAGGCAGCCTACACTGCTGTGATGTCCCACCGCTCGGGCGAGACCGAGGACAGCACCATTGCAGACCTCGCGGTTGCCACCAACTGCGGCCAGATCAAAACCGGTTCACTCGCACGGTCCGACCGGCTCGCAAAGTACAACCAGCTCATCCGTATCGAGGAAGAACTGGGCGCACAGGCGGTTTATGCAGGCCGTTCCATTCTGCGCGGCTGATCTTTTCAGGTCGTCAAAATCAGAAAAGCCCCGCATTCGTGCGGGGCTTTTTTGTTTCGGCAACTCAAGCTGCTTTTAATTGGAAACTGCCGCTTGTGGATCGGTCCGTGTTTCGTCGGCGTGCAGAAGCGCTGCGGCAATTGTTTCCGGTTTTTCGGCACCAGCCAGAACAAACCTGCCATCGATAATGAAACATGGCACACCTGTAATCCCGGACTTTTGAGCATTGGCAATCTGGGCCTCGACCTTGTCGAGATCGGTTTCGGTTCCCAACAGATGCTCCACCAGATCGGACTGCATCCCCGCTTCCTCGGCAATTCGCACAAGAACCTCGGGGCGTGTCAGATCTTCTCCGTTCAGGAAATAGGCCTTGAACAAAAGCTCCACGACTTCGTCCTGAAGATCGTCGTCACGTGACCAAAGGATCAGTCTGTGGCAATCAAGGGTATTCGGCGACAAGGTGATATCATCAAAAGCAAAGTTGATGCCTTCCTCCTGTCCCGCTGCACGAATTTGTTTGTAGAACGTGTCCGCCCGCTCCAGACCACCGAACTTGTCGCTCAGATACTGTTTTCTGTCCTTGCCAGACTTCGGCAAGGTGGCGTCAAGCTGAAAGGGGTGCCAACGAACCAACACATCAAGCTGCGGAACCGACTTCAACGCCGCTTCAAGGCGTCTTTTTCCAATGAAGCACCAGGGGCACATTACATCGGATACGACATCGACGGTAAGGGCGGATGATAGGGTCATCGGACATCCAGAACGTTGGAGATATTTTTGTCAGGCTAAAGACTCTGACAAATATGCCAACCCCAAATTCGCGGCAGTGTTAAGGCAATAGACAAAAGACGCATACAGACAAGCGTCTGTTCACAGAACAGTGTGTGTGAGGATCGAGCTGATCCGCTTCTGCAGCCTTGTCGTGCCAGCCTCGTTCTTCAAGACGGCAACCGGCCCGAAGTCCTTCACCAGGCAGACAAGATCCTCGTCCCGGCTCGTGGCGTCCGCGATGGATAGCAAGGTCGTGTTGATGTCTTCAAGTTCTTCAGCTGAAGTGACGGCAATGCCGAAATTTTCAGGCTGAAGCCTCATTTCCCAAAGATCGAGACCGCGCGCCGCAAGGCCATTGCTGCAGGCTTCGAGATAGTTCGTATATTCATCCACACCAAGTCCGCCCTGATGGATCTGCTGGCGCAACCACATGTGGCTTTCCGCAAGCACCCGGTCTGCAAGACGGCGCCTCTTGCCAAAGCGGGTGGCGGAGTTTAGTCGGCGGGCGAGGGTTTCCTTGCGGTTTTCTCCGACCAGCACGTCCGAGGCCCCGTTTCGGAACAGTTGAACGAGATCTTCCTCCCGCTCACAGACGGCCAGAACCGGCAACCCTGCGAAACGGGCATCCCTGCGGATCTGCTGCATATAGTCGACGGCATCTTCAAAGGGCGCATCAATGACCACGGCGTCAAATGCACGCTTGGACATGAACTCGACGGCCATGCTGCCGTCGAATGCACCGACAACCTCGACCTTTTCTTCACTGGCGTCCTGCCATTCCAGAAACCGACCACTCAGGCCAACGACAAGCAGGCTGCTGGTTCCTGAATGATGCGGAGCGCTCCCGAAACCCGGAATCCTGCCAAAAATACGTCTGCGAAGTTGGGCTTCCTCTGACCGAAGCAATGCGCGCTGATGAATACATATCAACATCAGCAGGACTTCATCGGGAACGACCTTGTCGATGATTGCAGTCGGTTGCAGACCGGGGGGCAGAATATCGTCGCTGCCGGTGAGGATGTAGAAAGGGACTTCACTTGCCAGGAGTCTGATTTGCGGAAGCAGCCAGGAAAAGAATTCGTCTCTCCGGTCGTCTTCCAGGATGCTGATATCAACCACGATCGCTGCGGGCAGCGCCATGGGCAGCTTGCTGCGACGGTCGAACATGCTGATAAGCGACACGTCTAAATCTTCTGGCGCATCACCATTGCTGCTCCGCCTTGGCCGACGTCCCGCATACCAATACGGGCCGCGCCAGGAAAGCGAGGTTTCAACATCCATTCCTTATCCCCACCTACGCCACGGCAGCAGGCAATCGCTGTGTCCGCATGGTCAGCCTTTCCCGGCTGATGGTTCCATCCTCGTTCCGCGGCAGAGACTGTAAAATCAACACACGATGGGGGATCTTGGCAAGGTCTACGCCTTCGGCATCCAGATACGCGAAAAAGGCACCCGCATCTGGAACGTTCCCGGCCTCGGGTACAAGCGCTGCGTACATCCTGGCTCCGAGGAGAGGATCTTCCACTATGAAGGCAGCAGCTTCCTTGACGCCCGGGTACCCTGCGTAGACAACATCCACCGTTTCAAGGTTGCCGGTGCCAAGGGCATAGTGGCCCGGGATACCGAAACCTGCGATGCCGCCATCCGTCAGTTCAACCTTGATGTTGGTATTCAGAAAACCGGTTCCTTCCCAGCGGACACGCCGCTGGTCACCATTGATTGTTCGCCATCCGACATCGGGAACCATTGGTCCCTTGACCAGAAGCGTTGGAGCTTGCGTATCCACCTCGTCGGTGACCGCAATCTCAAGAAGGGCTGGCCCGCTTTCACACCCGATCGGCCCGCTATGCTTTCCCAGCGCGGTGGCCTTCATCTTCGCCGAGGGACCTCGCGCCTTGGCAACGAGTGCGAATTCGTCAGCGATGTGAAGATCGATCAGACGGCGCCGCGCAACGAAAGTCGTCGGATGCGGGGCCGCGATATTCCAGGCTGCAAGTAGCGTCGTCTTGGTGTTTTCAAGTTTACGGTCGAGAGTCTGTGCCAATGGCCCGGGTGTCATGACGATATCCGCCTGAACCTCGTTGGCATGAGCGGCAAGATTGGCAAGTGAAGTCGGGTGGTGCAGATGCAACGTGCCGCCGGTCAGCAACCAGGGAACCAGTCCTCCGCCCAGACCGGTCAAGCCACTGAGCGAATAGGGGAGGACCATCACGCTGGCATCGCGCACATGAGCTTCCTGCACGATCATATGTGCGACCGATACCCAATGGTTATGGCAGCGGGTAACCGGAACGTTTTCCTCTCCGCTTCGGCTCCAGCAGATGGTCGCTGTGTGGTCAGCCGGATCAGGGCGCTCACTCGGAGTGAACTTCAGATCGTCACCCATTTCGGCAAGCATCGGCCCCAATTCGATCAAACCATCGGGAACGTCCTTGCCAAGGCCGAAAACAAACCGCAACGAGAACAGGTCTGCAGCAACATCGCGTGCGGCAACACCAACCTCGCGTGTCTCTACCCGGTCGGCCGCGACAAATCCCTTGGCGCCTATGGAGTTCAAGGCTTCCAGAACGTTCTTCTGCCGCCAGTGCAATGGCAAGGGAGAAATGATCAAATCTGCTCGCAGCGCTGCCAGGATCGCGATTACGGTATCGACCGTGTTGGGAGCCTGGACACCGACGACATGATCGGATGACAGCCCGACGGTCGTGTAGAAAGCGGCAAGACGATCAATTTCCCGATCGGCTTCGGCATAACTCAACGCTCGGGGAGCACCACCTGTCCAGGCAGCCCTGTCAGGAGCATCAACCAGCGCAAGCCGGTCGGGGTGTTCTGCGGCTGTCTTGCGGAACATTTCATCAAGCGGCACATCGGACCAGGCTCCGCTTTCATGATACTCCGTGGACAGGCTTTCAGGCGTGGCTTTCATTTTGTTTTTCGTCCATTGGTCCGATTATTGCGCCGTGGCCGACCACCAGGTGTCGTACTCGTGGCCGTAAAGCGACTCGTTTTGCGGCGGAACGATCTGCTTCCAGTGCGCCACCCAATCGTCCGCGACATGATAAAGCGGGACTGCGTAGGCTCCCGAAATCAGAACGCGGTCGAATGCACGAACTGCGGCCACGAAGTCATCGCGGCTTCTTGCTCCGACAATCTCGTCGATTATCGCATCGATCGCCGGTTCATGTGCGCCCACAAAGTTGAAGGATCCTTCCGTTTCCGCTGCTTTTGATGACCAGCGTCCATATTGCTCGGCGCCGGGAGACAGCGAGGAGAACCAGGTGTTGAACACCATATCAAACTCGCGTTTCGTCCTGCGGTCTTCGAACTGCGACGGATCTACACTGCGTACGCTTGCGGATACGCCGAGCAACTCAAGAGTACGGATATAGGCAAGAGCCAGCTTTTCTTCGTCCTCATTCTTGGCAAGAATTTCAAACGAAAGCTGATTGCCGTTCTCGGAGTGCAGGAGTTTTCCGTCCTTGAGCCTGTAACCGGCCTTGCCGAAGGCTTCCAGCGCCGCCCGCAGCACTTTTCTGTCACGTCCTGATCCGTCTGCTTCCGCCGGACGCCAGGTGCCGTCCATCACTTCGGGATCGACGGCGTCAGGGAAGGGTGCCAGCAATTCCTTTTCCCGGTCGCTTGCCGGACGGCCGATCGATGAAAGCTCGGAATTGTCCCAGTACCCTGCCGTGCGCGTGTAAAGTCCGTAATAGAGATTGCGGTTCACCCATTCAAAATCGAACAGCATGCGCAAGGCCTTGCGCACGGCCGGGTCGGAGAACTCCGGCTTTGACAGGCAGATCCTTGGCCCAATAGTCCGGGTTCTTCTCATAAACGACGAGCCTGCCTGGCTCGATCGTCTTGAAGGTGTACGGCCCTGTGCCGATGGGCGGGTTCAACGACGATTTGTCGAAATTCTCCGCATCAGTGGCTGCCTTGGAATAAATTGGAGCCAACGCGATCAACAGCGGCAGTTCGCGGTTGTCACCGTTTTCGAATACCAGCTTCAGCCGGTTGGGTGCGGTCACCTGCTTTTCGGTGATAGCCGCATACCAGTTTCGATAGGGCGGGCGCCCCTTGTCGCCGATCACTTCCAGAGAAAAGATGACGTCATCGACTGTGACTGGTGTCCCGTCGGAAAACCTTGCATCCGGATTTAGCTCGAACTCGATCCACTCCCGGCTGTCCGGCATGCGCACACGTTGAGCCAGTAGACCGTAAAGGGAAAAAGGTTCCGCGTAGGAGCGGACCATCAGACTTTCCAGAATGTTGTTGCCGAATTCGCGTTCGCGCATTCCACGTGCCGAGGTCCAGCCACCCTGAACAATGAAGGAATTCAGGCTGTCGAAGGTTCCCTGTACACCAAGTGTGATTGTGCCGCCCTTGGGCGCATCTGGGTTGGCATAGGGAAATGGTTCGTCAGGTCCAAGTGCAGGTGTCCCGTGCATGGCGATGGCATACGTCCAGGGCACGTTTTCATCGTCCGCGCTGGCGGGCAGGCTGATTGCCAAGGCAAGCAGGCATGCAGACGAGGTTGCCAAACCGATCGCCTTGCCGGCATGAAAAAGAAGACCGGAAACTATCGAACTACGCATCACCACCGCCGGAGATTCTGTTGATTCTCAGCGATTACAGTAGCACAGGGTTCCCACGGACGCGCCCGGGACAAGCAACAAACCGCAAGATATTCAGGTTTCAATTCGCTGACAGGGGTGCGTTGCAAATCGGCCACCCTCTCGCCCAAATTAAGTGTCTTACCATGGTTTCACGGTTTGAATGTCGTTACGGGCCTTGCGGTTGGTTCCGGAATGGCTCAGAACAACGCGAAAGTTTCGTACACGCACGATTGAGGACGTATCGATGACGAGTGTTTTGAAAAGAGGATTGTTCGGATGTGCAGTAGGTGCGTTCGTAGCCCTATCTTCTTTTGCAGGTGCACCCGCAATCGCCCAGGAAGAAAAAAGCCCATGGACGAAAGCGTGTAACACCAATCCGAACACGCAGAAGGAAATCTGCTTTATTTCGATTGAATTGCGCACAAATACCGGGCAATTCCTGAGTAACATTGCTATTCAGGAAACTGAGGGCGAAGCCCGCAAGAAACTGCTGGTCGCTGTACCGACCGGCGTTCTGATCCAGCCGGGTGTGCGTATCCAGATCGATGATGGCAAGCCCGTACAGGGCAAGTACAGCATCTGCGCACCCAATGCCTGCTACGCAGAACTGGCGATTGATGACTCGTTCATCAACACCATGAAGCAGGGCGGTGAGGTGATTGTGGCTCCGTATAACCAGCAAGCCAAGGAAATCGTCTTCAAGATGACCCTGATCGGCTTCACCAAGGTTTACGACGGCGAGCCGATGAACATTGCCGAGCTGCAAAAGCGTCAGGAAGAACTGCAGAGCGAATTGCAGAAGCGCGCTGACGAAGCGCGTCAGAAGCTGATCGACGCTCAGAAGCAAAGCCAGTAACAGGCTGCTTTGCCAGAAATGAAGAAGGCCGGAACTGTGAAAGTTCCGGCCTTTTTTTTGTATTTGAAGATCAAGACTGAAAATCGCCGGGAATTGGGACGATTAGTGGATCTCTACGCTGCGCGGCAGATATGAGCCGTCCGTCTGTTCCTCGAAAATCTCTTCAACCTGCGGATGGCGCACCGGTTCACCGGTCATATCCGCTTCCAGGTTCTGTTCGCTGACATAGGCCACATATTCGGTCTCCTCGTTCTCGGCGAGGAGATGATAGAACGGCTGGTCGCGCAAAGGACGCACGTCCTCCGGGATGGCGTTCCACCATTCTTCCGTATTGCTGAAGGTCGGATCGACATCGAAAATAACGCCACGGAAGGGGTAGATCCGGTGCCGGACGACCTGGCCAATTCTGAATTTTGCCGTTCGCATGGTTACTCGTCCGCATACTGCATGCACTGCCGGGATACCGTGTCGGCAGCCGGCGTGCAAGCATTGTAACATTAAACCTTAGACGACGAGCCTTGCGAAAGTCTAAAGGCTATAGACCTCCGCGAGTTCCGCGTCCTTGGATGCAACCAGTTTTGCAAGATCGACGATCACCTTTGCCTGCTTCCAGGTGGCGTCATCCTGCATTTTGCCGTCGATCATCACGGCACCGGTTCCATCCGGCATCGCTTCAAGGATCTTGCGGGCAAAGGCGACTTCGCCCGGATCCGGAGAGAAAACCTTCTTCGCGATATGGATTTGCGTCGGATGCAGGGACCACGCGCCAAGGCAGCCCATCAGGAATGCATTGCGGAACTGGCTTTCGCAGGCCGCCGCGTCGGAAAAATCACCAAAGGGGCCGTAGAAGGGCTTCAGGCCGTAAGACAGGCAGGCATCGACCATCTTTCCGACCGTGTAATGCCAGAGATCCTGCTGATATGCGGTTCTGCCGCCTGTGCCATCAGCATCTGAAAGAACCGCATAGTCGGGATGGCCGCCGCCCACACGTGTTGTTTTCATTCCACGGGAAGCCGCAAGGTCTGCCGGTCCCAGGCTCATGCCGTGCATCCGCGGACTGGCCGCTGCAATCTCTTCGACGTTCTTGACGCCTTCGGCCGTTTCCAGAATGGCGTGGATCATGATCGGCTTGGAAAGACCAGCCCTGGCTTCAAGCTGCGCAAGCAGTTGGTCGAGATAATGAATGTCCCAGGCGCCTTCCACCTTGGGAAGCATCACCACGTCGAGTTTTTCTCCGACCGCAGGAACGATTTCAAGAAGGTCATCAAGAAACCAGGGACTGTTGAGGCAATTTACCCTGGTCCACAGGCCAGTGGTTCCGAAGTCATTTTCCTGCGCCATCTGAATGAAGCCCCTGCGGGCATCGGTCTTGGCATCGGCGGGGATTGCATCTTCAAGGTTGCCGAGGACGACATCGACGTTCTTGATGAGATCCGGCACCTTGGACCGCATCTTTTCAATATGCGGAGGGACGAAATGGATCAAGCGCTCCAGCGAGACGGGAAGCTCGCGATACGGGTCCGGCGCGCCGATTGCGAGCGGCTTGTAGAATGCGCTTGGGGTTTTCATGAAACAGCTGTCCTCCACCAGTTTGAGGAATAGCTATAACGTCAATGCTGCGCTGCAACCATACCCCGAAAGGAGAACAGGCTTAATCGTCTTCCGGGCGAGCCGCTGCTGCACGCCGGGCCTGCTTCTGGGCAGACGTTTTACCTGGAGGTGCCCACTTCTTGTGGATCCACATCCATTGTTCGGGGTGTTCGCGGATCCAACTTTCGAAAATTGCGTGGATCCTTGCTGTTGCGACCTCGATATCCGCCTGCCTGTCATCCGTTACAGGCACTTCGACGGCCTGGGCCACAATCCGGAAATGCACACCTTTCTTGCGTACGACCCGGCCGAGAACAATTGGCACGTTGCAGGACCGGGCGAGCGAAGCCGGGACTGGCGTGGCGTATGCCATCTGGTCGAAAAAGGGCACTTGCACACCGCGCGTTTCCCTGAGATCTCCCATCATCGCGACGATACCGCCGCTTTTCAGGGTCGCCAGGATCTTGCGAGCTGTCTGGTGGCTTTTCGACAAAAGACCGCCTTTGTATAGGTCTTTCCTCAGCGCCTGCAGGGCCTTGTCGGCCTCCGGATTGCGCAGAGCCTGATAGACGCCCGTTATCTCGATACCGCGCCGGACGGCGGGCTGAACACACAATTCCCAGTTTGCACTGTGAAATGAAACGAACAAACAGGCACGCTCGCCGTTCAGAACCTGTCCGGTGATTTCATCCGCAACTGCTTCAAACCGGTAGTCCTGTTTCAGAAGTCGGTCGATGTGGAATGTTTCGGCTGCCACGCGGCCGAGGTTCTCCCACATCCCACGCACAATCAGTTCTCGTTCCGCGCGCCGCATGCCCGGAAAGGCCTTCTTCAAGTGGCGCAGAGCACGCTTGTGTCTGGGATTGAACGGTGCCAGCCGACGCCAGAAGGCGCCCATGACATAGGAGGCAACGTCTACGGGGATCAGGCGGAACAGCCAGATGGCCAACGTCAGCGCAAAGCCTTCCACCCGGTTTTGCACAGCTGTGAGCTTCGGGTGTTTACGATGCTTTTTTTTGCGGGACATTACGACCGAATGCTTTCATGTTGTCCGCCCGTCCTGAAAAGAGGGCACTTCCGACCTTGTCCGACTGATTGGGGCCTTGCGATGCGCCCTCAGACCTGATTGGAATGCGGATCACCGAGGTGACCTCCAAGTCACGCGTCCATATCCAAGCCAGGCGCAAGATGCAAGCGCCTTCAAACCCAACCAACCGCGATACAACGCGTCGTCTTCATCTTTGGTATTTGAATGCAGAACGTCATTTCACTGGCTCTTCCGTTTTTCGGACTGATCCTTCTCGGCTTCGGTGCCGGCAAGATCAAGAACCTGCCCGAGGCAGGCCTGAGCTGGATGAACTTCTTCGTGATCTACCTGGCCCTTCCGGCGCTCTTCTTCCGTCTGTTGTCTGAGACACCGATCGAAGAACTCGCAAATGCGTCCTACATTACCGCCACGACCTTCACGACCTACATCGTGTTCGCGATCTCCTTCTGCATAGGTGTGGTCGCAACACGCGGCAACATCGGCGAATCCACGATCCTGGGCATTGCCGGCGCCTATTCCAACATCGGTTACATGGGGCCGGGGTTGACGCTGGCTGTTCTGGGTGAGCAGGCAACCGTACCGACCGCGCTCATTCTGGCCTTTGACAATGCACTGATGTTCATTCTGGCGCCGCTGATGATGCTCAGCAACGCGGCAGCACCTTGCGCCCTCTTTGCCATGGGCGTAAGCATTGCGCTTCGTCCGATCGGTCGGATACCGCTGGAACTGCCGCTGGTGCTGGGTGTGAAGTTGCTGTTGCACCCGATCCTGATTTTTCTGCTCCTGACATGGCTTGGCGGCTTCGATCCCAACTGGATCGCGACCGCGGTTCTGATGTCCTGCCTGCCGCCGGCGACAAACGTCTTTGTTATAGCGCAGCAATATGGGACGTATGTTCAGCGGGCGTCGAGCTTCGTCCTGATAGGAACGGCCTTGTCGATCGTCACCGTTACCGGTTTCATCTGGGCATTGACGAGCGGTTTCCTTCCAACCGGTGGCTAGAAGATCAAACCAGACATCCCGGTATCAACAAGAGGGCTTGTGGTGAAAGACAATCCGGAAGTCCTTGCGATATTCGAAAGTTACCCGCCGGATATCCGCGAAAGACTGCTGACCATCAGGTCACTGATCACCGAGACGGCAACGCAGCGCGACGATATCGGAGAACTGGAAGAAACCTTGAAATGGGGTCAGGCCAGCTATCTGACGAAGCGCCCGAATACCGGAACGACAATCCGGATAGACCGGGACAATTCCGGGGCAGGGGACGTTGCTCTCTATGTCAATTGTCAATCTTCACTGGTGTCTGACTGGCGCACAATGTTCCCGGAACTCGTCTTTGGCGGCGATAGAAGCGTTCACTTCAGTCAAGGTCGGCCGTTGCCAGAAGATGCACTCCGCCAGATGATCGCCATGGCTCTGACGTATCACAGCGCCATCAGCATGTCCACCGCGTTTGTCCGTGTCCGGATATCGCTGAACCGTTTCTTCTCATAAGCACTCAAAACGGTCTTGCCACCAAAGTCGGCGTGCGCGCGCACCGCCGATGCCACGACGGAGATGAGGTCCCGGATATCACGCAACGACAGGTTCAGACCCTGCGCGCCAATGGGCGGAAAGACATGCGCGGTCTCGCCCACAAGCGCCAGACGCGGCCGAACCAGGGAAGTGGCAGTCAGTCCTGAAAGCGGAAAACTTTGTGGTTTCGTAGACAGTTTGAAACGACCCAGTATCGAATGTGCCCGCCGTTCGAGTTCCGCTTCCAGGTCCTCCTCCGTCATCGCCAACAGATCTGCAGCACCGTCTGCAGTTTCCACGCAAACAAGTGACGACTGTCTGCCGGGGAGAGGTACCAATGTGAACGGACCAGTCGCAGTATGGAATTCGGTCGAGACCTGCTGGTGTGGAAGCCGGTGCTCAAGGTTCAGAACAACAGCCACCTGCGGATACGACCAGCTTTTAACTTCAATCCCTGCCGCTTCACGCAGTGTTGACCGGCGGCCATCTGCGGCTACGGCCAATTTGGCAAAAATCGTGCGACCCTCGCGGGTGACGAGAGTAGCGTGTTCGTCTCCGAACTCGGCATTCTCAACGGTGTCCGAAATCTCTTCCAGTCCGGATTGCGCAGCACTCAGAACTGTCGAAGACCACTTCAGGTGCACGAAAAAGCCGCCCCGTGCTGTCGATCATGCGCATCTTCTTCAAGGATGCGGCGTTGCCTTCTATGTCCGACCAGACGCCAATATCGCGCAACAGATCGATGGAACGCTGCCACAGCGCGGTTGTCCGGCCATCCTTTATTTCCATTGAGGGGGCAATCAGGACGCAGGACAGTCCCTGCTGGGCCAGAGCAAGAGCAGCAATTCGCCCGGATGGCCCTCCGCCGACGATTGCAATGTCAAACTGTTCCGGCGCGTGGCTGCTGGACATGGTAAAATTCCATCTGATTTGATCTTGAGATCTAAATTGCTGTTTGCGGGCTCAAAATCAACGGGACGAATACACGCAGGGCATTCAAGGTCGACCATGAGTAAGATCAAATGCCTGCTTCGACTAATCCGCTAAGACGTCTCAAGCCCCCGGACCAACACGCCACCTTAAGGCCGAAATGACGAGTTTGACCCGCACACCTTCCAATCAGGCCGGTTCCACCAAGCCGGAACAAAACATGCGTGGCTGGCCGCTAGTGCTTGTGCTGGTCTCGATACTAGCCGCCGCCGGCTGGGCATATCTGATTGCAATGGTTGCCGACATGGTACCGGTCATGGATATGAGCGAAGCCGGACCCGGCATGGTGATTCTCAACAGTTTCAACCAGTTCGCAGGTTTGCCTGCGGAAGCGCGGGCCGCACTTGCGGTTCTTTGCCTGCCGTCCAGCGCAACATTCGGAATGCCAGGTGCGGACATGACGACGGTTGATCTTGTGAAGATCTTCCTGATGTGGGCAATGATGGCCCTTGCCATGATGTTGCCTACGGCCGTGCCGATGCTTCGGACCTATTACACCGAAATTTCGGCGCAGTTCAGCGGTACGGCAACGCCGGTACTTCTCGTTATCACCGCAATGTTCGGCTATCTGGCGGTCTGGCTTGGCTATGCGGTTGCAGCAACCGCGGCGCAATGGGCTTTGTCCCGGGCAGGCGCCATGACGGATATGATGGCACCTGCAAGCATGGCTCTGACGACATCGGTCCTCTTTGCCGCGGGTTTGTATCAGTTCACTCCCTCCAAGAAAGCCTGTCTCCGGCGCTGCTGGTATCCGCGCTGGGTGTTTGCCGGTAACGATGCGGGGCCGGGAGCGATGTCGGGCTTGCGGGAAGGACTGGTGCAGGGCTGGGTGTGCCTTGGCTGCTGCTGGGCGGTAATGACTGTCATGTTCGCGGTCGGCCTGATGAACATCGTCTGGATCGCGTTGCTCGGCGCGTTGATGGCCATTGAAAAAACGTTCCCGAGCCGCATTCTGCCGCCTGCCATCGGGGCTGTTCTGCTGGTCTGTGCAGGTATCCTCGTTTCCCTCATCCTTTTGGGAAATGCGGCAACCTAAATTCACTGCTATTGGTGCGGGGACTGTTTTTTAGGTTCACACTGTCATACGATTGCAATAAAGGACCGTATCAGCGTCAGTGTGTGATCCATGGGCCAGCGGGTCAATCGTGAACCGCACACATCTCAGAACGCAAATGCACCAGTTTACTGCGTTCAGATCATAAAGTGAGGGAACCCCGTGGCGGATATTACACCAGGTAAAGAGAGGACTGAGCCCGCTCTGTTCCTGATCCATATCCTGACGGCTTCCGGTGCTCCGATCGCTCTTATTGCCCTCTTGGCAGGTGCGCGTGAAAACTGGGCGGAGATGTTCGCCTGGCTTGGACTGGCATTTTTCATCGATGGCATCGATGGCCCGCTGGCGCGCCGTTACAAGATTGCAGAGCGTCTGCCTCGCTGGTCCGGTGCCTCGCTGGATTTCGTGATCGACTACGCCACTTACGTGTTTCTTCCCGCTTTCGCGCTTTCCTGGAGCTTGATGCTGACAAGCCCTTGGAACTGGATTTGTGGCGGGCTCGTGGTCTTTACCGGCGCTCTTTATTTTGCCGACAACGGCATGAAGACACCCGACGGCTCCTTCAAGGGTTTTCCTGCTGGATGGAACATGGTCGTTTTCGGCCTCATGGTTCTGTCGCCATCTCAAAGCTTCACGATCATGTTCGTGCTCTTGTGCTGCGCATTGACGTTCGCACCGGTCCGCTTTGTCCATCCTGTCCGCGTGCGTCGCTGGCGCATGATTACCTTGCCGGTGACACTGCTCTGGATGGGATTGGCCGCCTACGCAATTCTGGATGGTATGGTTTTGAACGGCCCGCTCGCTTGGGCATTCACGGCAGCCAGCTTCTATCTGCTGCTGGTCTCTGCTGTTCAGCAATTGCTCGACAGGGTCGACTGACCTTTCCCTGCATTCAAAATCCAGTTTCGGCACTGGCGCGAAACAAGGCGCCGGTGTTGTGCCGCGCTTTCTTTTGAAGCGCTGACCGGAAGGAAACATCACGAACGCTTGATGCCATTTATGCTTCTGAATGACCTTTTCCGATGGCATTGAAATCATTTATGGTCTTGCCAACTTCAATTGCCGCAAGACCAAATCGGTCTCGGCCCATCACCCCGGGGATAAAGTCATGGTTCAAGCAATCTGCGTACACGAAACCGGTGGACCGGATGTCATGCGCTGGGAACATATCGAAGTCGGTGAGCCCGGCCCAGGTGAGGCGCGCATCCGCCATACGGCAGTCGGCCTCAATTTCATTGATACCTATTTCCGCTCTGGTCTCTATCCAGCCCCTGCCGGCGTGCCGTTCAGCCCCGGCAACGAGGGGGCAGGGGTCGTGCAGACGGTCGGTGAGGGCGTGACACATCTCAACCCCGGCGACCGTGTTGCCTATGTTGGCCCGCTCGGTGCCTACGCGCAGGAAAGAATCGTGCCCGCTGACCGTCTTGTCGTCCTGCCAGACGGGATTGATGACAAGACTGCTGCCGGCATGATGCTGAAGGGCATGACGGCACAGTATCTTCTGCGCCAGACCTATTCCGTTGGCCCGGACACGACACTGCTGTTTCACGCTGCTGCCGGAGGCGTCGGCCTGATTGCCGGTCAATGGGCGGCACATCTCGGCGCCACTGTCATCGGCACGGCCGGTTCGGAAGCAAAAGTCGAACTTGCAAAGGCACATGGCTACCAGCACGTGATCAACTACCGGACTGAAAACTTTGTCGACAGGGTAAAGGATATAACCGGCGGCAAGGGCTGCGACGTTGTTTATGACAGCGTCGGCAAGGACACCTATCCCGGATCGCTCGACTGCCTGAAACCGAGAGGTCTTTGGGTCACTTTCGGTCAGTCCTCCGGGCCGATTGCCGACTTCAACCTGGCGCTCCTTGCCCAGAAAGGCTCTCTGTTCGCAACCCGGCCGACGCTGTTCAGCTACATCGCAAGCCGCGAAGCGCTGGAAGCGACCGCGGGCGAATTGTTTGATGTCGTCCAGAAAGGCATCGTCAAGATCGGCGTCAACCAGGAATACAGGCTTGCCGATGCCGTCCAGGCGCATCAGGACCTTGAAGGGCGCAAGACTACCGGCACCACGGTCCTGATCCCCTAAGAGCAGGAATTTCATGCGGTCCGGACGAGCACAGGATCTTTCTCGAAATCTTTACAGCCCGGCGATGCGCTATTTTCTGGCCGTCGCCGAGGCCGGCTCGATCCGCGCCGCGTCCCGGGAGCTCAACGTGGCATCATCAGCCATAAACCGGCAGGTTCTCTGGCTGGAAGAGGCGCTAGGACTGCAGTTGTTTGACCGTGTCGGCCGGCGCCTGCGTCTGTCGCAAGCCGGAGAGTTGCTGCTGGCACATATCCGGCGCACCTATTCCGATTTCGAAGGTACGGTTGCCGAACTCGACGCCTTGAAGGGACTGCGACGCGGTACGGTTTCGATTGCAAGCGTCGAAAGCGTTGCCGAAAAGCTCCTCCCGGCGGTCATCAGCACGTTTCGCAAGAGCTATCCCGGCATTCACGTGAATGTCTCGATTTCCTCATCCAGAGAAGCCGCCCGAAAGGTGGAGGCGGCTGAAGCGGATGTCGGCTTCACTTTCGACCCGCCGGAGACCTCGGCGCTCACAACCGCCTTTCACCATGATCTCGTGATCGGAGCACTCATGCGTCCGGATCATCCGTTGGCCGGAGCGAAAACACTTGGACTGCAAGACTGCCTGAAATATCCGGTGGCGCTGCCCGCAGAAGGACTGTCACTGCGCACCCGCCTGGACATCGTTCGAAGCCGGATACCCGGCGCTTCGCGCACATATGTGGAAGCCAATTCGCTCAGGCTGATGCGAGCCCTCGCCAGGGAGGAACAGGTAATTGGCTTTCAGACGATGATCGGTTGCGAAGACGACCTTGCCAACGGTTTCCTGATCTTCAAACCTTTGTCCGATACGCCGCTTCAGGCCGACCGACTCTGTGTGGTAACGTCGTCTCTGCGTGCTCTTGCGCTTGCGCCGGGCATGTTTTTCGACCATGCCGTGTTCGCTTTGAGGGACCAACTTACAGCTCTTGATGCCAAATAGGCAACATTGCGGTCTCAAATGAGCGCTTTGGTTCCATGTTTTTTTAAGGCACATTTTTTGTGACAGTTTTGCGGCAATGCGCCGTGCGAGGGAGAAAACTGATGGGGCGTTTGCCTACGCACGATCTGAATACAGCCCTGGTAGGGCCCGAAAGCGGCCTGCTGAGCAGGCTGTGGAGCATGGGTAGGGCACCTGGTCAGTATGCTTCGCACCGGGTACTCCATGACCACCATTTTGCGGCTCGTGATGCAATGCTCCCAATGCATGCGGAGTGTTCAAACTGTTACGCATCAGATGTCTCCGGTCCGGTTTTGGCTAACATGGGGAAGCAGGCCCATGCGTGACACGATCCGTTTCCTCAAGGGTGGTGAAATCGTTGAACTTGCGAATGTCGGTCCAACGGAAACCGTTCTCGATTACTTGCGCCTCCGCCGCCGCGAAACCGGAACGAAGGAAGGCTGCGGCGAGGGTGACTGCGGGGCCTGCACCGTCGCCCTTGGCCGATTGATCGACGGCAAGTTGGTCTATCAACCCGTGAACAGCTGCATCCAGTTGCTCGGCATGATTGATGGCGCTGAACTGGTGACTGTCGAAGACCTCTCCGACGATACGAGGCTCCACCCGGTTCAGGCCGCGATGGTCGAGATGCATGGCTCACAATGCGGGTTCTGTACACCCGGCTTCATCATGACGCTTTTCACGCTTTATCATGACGCAGGGGCGGAAAAATCACGCAAGACCGTAACCGAATGGCTGGCTGGAAACCTTTGTCGGTGCACCGGCTATAGGCCGATTATCGACGCGGCGTTGGACTCTTGTTTTGATGCAGCAGACGATGCTTTTTCCTGGCGTGCTCATGAAACGCGGGAACAGTTGCGACAATTGTCCGACAGCAGCGATGTCTACATCGGAAATAGCGACTGCTTCTTTTCCTCGCCGGCAACGCTTGACGGTTTGGCAGCTCTTTACGGCCAGCACCCCAATGCGACCCTCGTTGCCGGGGCGACAGATGTCGGTCTGTGGATCACGAAGCATCTGCGCGACTTGCCCAAGATGATTTGGCTTGGCCGAATAGAGGGCCTCGACCGTGTGGAAGACAGTCCGTCCGGAGTGCTGATCGGCGCAACGGCTACTTATGCCGCGACCGAAGAAGCCATGACCGGCATTTCATCAAACCTGGGTGAACTCTGGCGCCGGATCGGCTCGAAGCAGGTTCGCGCCTCGGGAACAGTCGGTGGCAACATCGCCAATGGCTCGCCGATCGGCGACACGCCCCCTGCATTGATCGCTCTGGGAACAACTCTGGAACTGCATTCCGCAGAAGGCTCAAGGGCGTTGCCGCTGGAGGAGTTTTTCATCGACTATGGCAAGCAGGATCGCAGACCGGGAGAGTTCGTCACCGGTCTCTTCGTGCCCCGGCTTTCTGCAAATCAGGCTTTCCGTTGCTACAAGATCACCAAGCGCTTCGATCAGGACATCTCATCCGTCATGGGAGCATTCCGCCTGACTGTGGATGGAGAAGGCATGGTTACGGATGCCCGGATCGCCTTTGGCGGCATGGCAGGAACACCGAAACGGGCAACCGGTGCGGAAGCTGCCTTGAAAGGAGCTTCGCTGGACGATCCGTCCACCTGGGGCGCTGCCATGCAGGCATTGCTGTCCGATTACACGCCACTGACAGATATGCGCGCAAGTGCCGAGTACCGAATGGAAACGGCGCGGGCGTTGCTCGCAAAGACCCTTATGGAGGTCAGCGGCACCGCACCGGAAGAACTCCGTGTGCTTGCCAAGCGGGAGGCAGGCCATGACCGCGCAGCTTGACCCCAATGACCTGACAACACCCCTGAAACATGTCCGCAAGGCGTTGCCGCATGACAGCGCGGCTAAACACGTTTCCGGTACGGCGACCTATATCGACGACATGGTCGAACCCGTTGGCACGCTTCACGTGGTGCCCGGCTGGTCCAGGCAGGCTGTCAGGGGCAGGATCCTGGCAATGGATCTTGAAGAGGTCCAGGCTTCACCTGGTGTGGTTGCCGTCCTGACCGCGAAGGATGTCCCAGGAAAGAATGACTGTTCATCCGCCTTTGGCGATGATCCCGTTTTCGCCGAGGATGAAATCCTGTTTTACGGGCAGGTCGCCTTCGCCGTCGTCGGCGAAACAAGAGACCTGGCGCGCAAAGCGGCGTTGAAGGCAAAGATCGATATTGCACCGATCACCCCCATCCTGACGGC